>Ga0209372_1000078_pt1 | contig 72585 bp, 61 predicted proteins | sample AgamicAtPe_FD_187170 | JGI IMG/M metagenome (GOLD analysis project Ga0209372, IMG submission 187170) | Agave microbial communities from Guanajuato, Mexico - At.P.e (SPAdes) (version 2) | ecosystem: Host-associated > Plants > Phyllosphere > Phylloplane/Leaf | place: Guanajuato, Mexico | collected... | reverse complement strand
AACTATTGACCCTACTTGTTCGGATGGGTGTTCACCCCAAAGTGTTCCCGGACTGCATGCATACATCCGTAAGTAACTTAGTGCAACATGGCAAATTTCATTGAGAGGAATCAGCAAAGAAAAGAAAAACTGGTCTGGATAAATTTGTATTTGAGAGATTGTCCTCGGGCTGAGGAGTGTCCACATGAGTTCGTTGAGGTGTCTACACGCCTGCGGCCCTCTTTTCTATTCTGTCGAGAGTTCGGATTGCTCCACCTAAGTAGAACGAAAAGGAGGAATTGGAAATGAAACAGACGGGGGGGCCAGAACAGAAGCTTCGCTTCCGGTAGCTTGCTTACTCTCCGGGGTAGAAGAAGGCTCTTTGGCGGATTATTCGCGATCTGTACCGAGTCTCGCTCAATAAAGAGAGTTGTAGATTCGCGCGAAGAGGATCAGAGTACGCGCGCTACAAAACGCAGCCAGCCAGTTCGACGTTAGTGGAAAGAACACCGTACTTGATTGAGTACTGACCCCTCCGGGGGTCCCGGGTTGCTTTGGCGCGCCCCACCCCAACGTGAGAGTATTGCCTTGGCGCGCCCCCTACGCTTGCTGCTCGCTCGCTGTCTACTAAACGAGCCTTCCTTTGATCAATAAGCCGCCCGGCCCCGGTATTTCTTCTTAACTCCAGTAAAGTGGACTCAAATCAATGAAGTGAACAGCCCAACCTCTTTGTTTGAAGCTTTGCCAGGAAGCTTCTACTTGCTTGTTGAAGCTTTGCTTCCCCTAATTCCAAAAAACACAACACACAATTTCCTACTATCGGAAAAAGCTTATCTTTGATAGCGGTCATAGGGAGGGTTCAGAAAGGATCTGATCGTAGATAGAGACTGAAAGCAGTGCGCGGGGGTAGGGGCGGATGTAGCCAAGTGGATCAAGGCAGTGGATTGTGAATCCACCACGCGCGGGTTCAATCCCCGTCGTTCGCCCATAAATAAATGGACCATTTGTTACGGAGACACAAGACAAACCTTTCCCAACGTCAAAGAATTTATTCTGCGACGAGTCAATTCATCTCGAGGCTTTCAAACGCATCCAAGCAATTGGTATCCGATTGAAAATCTTCACCATAGATTCGCGTCGCCTACTTGCTGAAAGCACAAATGGAATGGCTGATCATTCATTGATTGAAGTTTTTTCTTTTGACTCACGGAGAAGCCGTCACACTTTTGAGTTCATAATGAAATGAACCCTCGGATGAAGAGAAAATCTGCCAATCAGTGATCATAGGCGGTCGGGTGAGGCCGGAGTATCGAATTCCCTACCTGCTGATGAAGAAGCAGTGCACGCAGAAAGGGAGAGTGAGGTTGGTCCGGGCGGAGACCCATATAGGCTCATAATGCTTTAGGATGCAAGCACGCCCAGCGAGAAAGGCCCTGGGAGTTTCACTCATTGAAGGATACACATTCCTTCCATTGGTAAATAATATCGGAGGGGTGGGTGATCCCGATTCGATCATCGGATGGGCTGTCCATTTCACCAGCACCTTCCTCTTCCTCGCAAGCAAGTCGACGGTCAATCAAAGAAACCAAGAAAGACTCCCCTAAACACCATTTTACACTCAAAAAGAAAGCCTATAAACGTCTAGGGAATACAACGCACGGAGTTCTCACGTCAAGAAGTAGATAAGCAGACACTGTGAAAAAGCCGTGTGCACGAGGTGCTGCAAGCATATGACACCAAAAGTACTCTTTCGGAATCAGGTTAGTCAAAGGTCAGGAGCTCAATCAAAACTACCCCCACTTGCCTCTCAGCCTGCCCGTCATCCTTCCTGGCTGGTGAAACTCGTCGGACGAACAGGACTCGTCTTTCATGCGGGCTCTCTTTCACTGGTTAAGCGACCTACGGAAGTCTTCTCACTTGGAATACAGCTCACCATCATTTTCAGAAAATAGACAGTCCATAAAAAGAAGTAAGAATTCCCTTCAGTGAGTTTACACGGAAGCAAGCAAATAGCTGATAGTTGTCTGTGCCCGACGGTCAGATTATCGACATCGGTATTGTCAAAATCGGGTAGCAAGAAGATGCATTGGCTGATAACAAGTAGATCATATCCATCGCGCTTTCCAGGCCCGTCCGGACTAGACCGTAGCAAGCTTCCTATTGGCCTGTCACCTATCATCCCCCTCCTGTTCCGAGTAGTTGGACAGAGACTCGCTCTTCTCGTCCACTTTACCAGAAGAAAAGTAGTCTTCCTCATGTCGACCAGGAGTCGGTTAACTAGTCATCGGTCTTTGGCACCAAAGAAAGTCGAGAAGCAAGAAGGTTGGGACGCAAGGTGGTTGTCGCTCAAGCAACTGTGGAAGCAGACTCCGTGAAAAAGTCGTGTGCAGCAAAGAAAGTCGGAAGATTGAAATCAGTGCTTCCAAAGTAGACTCTGCATATGGTGCATCAAAGAAATGGAAGGGATTCCATCGCCTCTTCGATGAACTCTGAGTCTAAACTTATGACTTCGAATTCTGAGGTGAAAAGATTGGAGTAATCTTCCATTTTTATTGAGGAGTGCACCTCTTCATCAAAGCCCACGAACACCGGTGCAGCTGTTGTGGTCTCTTCTTCTGAGTCATTGAGGGTAACCTCATTGTTCTTAATCATTTCCTGCCTTGAACACGAAGCACTCGTCAGGAGGTGTGACCAATACAAGGGGTCTGTGGTATTTGCAGAACTTTGGGTCATCTGTCTTGTCTGCTTGCTACGGTCCTACTTATGCCTGATCCGGATAAGAGAACTAATCCGTCTCGTAAACACACCTAAACCACTTTGTTGAAGTTGAATCAAAGTGGAATGTGAGCACGATGTTGTGGAGCAAAGTCTCCCTTCGGGATCAACCATTTCGTTCGAAGATTCAGAGAAGAGTACAAATGGACTGGCATTCGACAATTCCGGGCTCTCGTCAAATGTTGAGAAATGGTAGGTGCCGCTCTGCTTTTTTGGCTCTTCCTTCTCGCGACGCTCCCCTTTGTGCAAATGCTTTCATCAATTGTTATGTTTCCGACGGTCTGGTGGAGAAGGAAATTCTGTGGATTACCAAATGACCGCTCTTTCTTGTCTGAAGGCTCCTCCGATTCATTCGCGCTTTGAAACTCTCCCGACAGTCGTGGTCGTGTAAATCTCCCTCTGACTTTTACTCTCCACTCACTCACTCGACGCTTTTGAAACAGTATACAATGTTGCCGTTTGCTGAAAGCCTCCGTTTGCAGCGCCAAATCCAAATAGGTTGAGAATAAGACGACTTTGCAAGTTGTCCGAAAGCAGCAAGCCCAGCTCAAACAACTGCGACAGAAGCTACAGCGACTTTGACAAGGCAAGCTGCCCTTTTACCAACAGGGACTGATCCATAAGATACAGGTTTTAGTACCACCAATGGAGAAAAGGAGACTCCGTAGTAGACTCCTCAGAATCAGACTTCGATGCAGGCGATGTAATACCTCACCCTCACAAGCAGAGCGATACGCTCCGCTCACCGCAACTGACGAGAAAGAGCTCGACGCTTCTGGCAGGGAAGGGCACGAACCAGATCGAGGAAGCCTTGGCCTTTTTTAACACCCAGGCAGTTGACTTTCTTTTTTTGGATTGGTGGCTGCATAGGCTTTTCAGCTGCGGGGTATGTATTGGTCTTGAACAAGGGGAGCACACCCAATAAACCGATCACCACTTAGAACGGTCGTCAACTGAGTCGGATGGAGCGCCAGATGGCAAATGTCCGAACCTGACGGGCCCGACTCAATGCCTATTGATAAATCAATGTTGACGAAGCAACCAATCCCGATGAAAGCAGGCGTCGTGTAGACAGGCTTGAACGGACCTGGATAAAAGAAGACTGCCAGGGACTGCAGAACCCTATCGATGCCCTACGCAAAGGCCGTAAAATATTTCGCATCAAATGCCGGGCGCACCTCCCTACTTCGATGAAGAGGGGAATGATCGCGCGGAAGTATATATATTATGTAAGCACGTCGGACTTCGGTGACAAGAAGCTTATCGACGATCCCGCCGAAGATCGATTCCCGCAGTCCCACCTACGTACGGTGATATGCCTCGTGGTACCAGAACGACTGGATTTACTGATTCGACTAAATCAAAGGATTCACCGAGCAAAGCAAAGACAGAGCTGTTTAAGCGCGCTCCTCAACAAGCGGGCGCATAGCGCGATTCCCGCCTGAAGTCTGTTCGTACAGGGGATCAGTCGCCTAGCAGGTTTTATTTCAGTCATTGCTTCCACCAAGGGTATCCAAAAGGTAGATTGAGAAGAGGAAGAGGAAGATCCGTTATTGTCCTGAACCATTTCCCCTCCTCTCACAGAGCGGACTTTCATCACGTAAGAAGCTTCTTCGGCTGAATGCTTTGCGGATGAAGAAGCACTGACTGAAAATCCCCCCTTGAGGATTGCTCTCCACTAGCTGACGGGGCTGGCTACCACACTGCATCAAAAGAAGGATGGGTGAGGCCATGTAGTGAGAAAGACGTGATGCATTGAGATCGGTGGGATATCGGAACTCGGAAAAGACACAGAGTTCGATCCACAAGTGGAGTCGTTCGGGGTCTCACTCGAAAAGAAGAGCCTTTACTTTATAAGAGGGGCGACCCGCCCTTCCGACGAGTCGGTACTACTCTATTTATTGAATCTTCGAATCCTGATCGTAGACCACCCTCACCCCGCCTTGATACCCGTACCGAATCCACACCACTGGTTTGGTTGTTCGATCTGCCGCTTTTTCAGTATGAAAAAGTGTATCTGTAGCGACAGGAACCTTTTGGTCGAATGATGGAAAGCGCCAACCGGGAGCAGGATTTGAAACAACTGCTTCTGCCAGTGTAGGCTTGCTTCGCCCTTAGACTCTTCCCGCTGTTCGCCTTCCATAAAATACTCGTTGGCTCCGCGTCCACCGAAAGTCGGTAACCTTCGTCACCGTCAGCATTTGGTACTCTCTCTACCGCTTCAATAGTTCACTGAAAGCCTTTGGTGTAATGAACCGCAATCCCTTCAGAAAGAAAGACAGATAAGACTTTTCCTTGCTCAGTGAAGTGAGGGCTAAATGACCGAACGAACGTACCGGGTTTCGAGGCTTCTAGACCAAGAACAGAGCTGCTCGGTTCGGTGATCAAAGCATTCCCGAAGGCGAAGAGTAGGAAAGCCCCTCGTCGATTGATAGCCCGGTTCGGTGAAGAAAGAAAGTCCGGGTAGTTGCCGGAGTCAATCTCCGAAGAACGTACCGGCTTGAGTGCTTCTTTAGTGAAGTAAGGAGTTCGTCTAGTTGGTAGCTAATCGTCAGTTCTTCGCTCGTACCGGAAAGCAGTAATTCCCGGCATTAAGGAAAGAATGAGTTGGAGTTCGAGGACGGATTTCAAGAGGTCTCGTTTAGAGCCTTTGATGAATTCCCTAAAGAGCAGGCGTCGGAACGTCGAGGAAAGGCAAGTAACCTCTTGGCCTGTTGCGCCCCAACCTACCTGCTGTCTCATTTGCTTCTTGTCTGGTTGAGTGATCTGATCGCGGAATGGAAGAAGAAAATCCCCCCGTTCGTTCGGTTACCGCACCGCGACGCCCCTTCTGAGGCTTAAGGCAAAGAAGGAACCTTCGGAAGCTACCTTCCACTCGACGAAAAGGAATAACCTCCCCCATAGATATAGTATACAAAGCGTCCATCGCATTGGGGCACTCAAGCGAAGGGCAGAAAAGTAATACAGCCTTACTCTGCTCAGGACTCGTGTCTGGTCTGATTGAAAGACGAAAGCAACGGCCAGGTTTATTAAGACAAAACTGCTGTTACCGTCCCTACCTATAAAAGGTAATCAAATCGCGTCAATCATTTAAGTGAAGTAGCCTACTCCGCACGTCGAAAGAATAGATTTCAGAACAACTGGACATTGGGCATTTGAACGATTTTTCTCATTCATATAACTGTGATTTCTCATCAACCCAATTTCCCTAATAGCGACCAGCCGAAATCGATCACCTTGCACGCTCATATAACTGTCTTTTGTTGTAAAACGTCGAACGTCGACTTCCATAAAGTAATCGTCATGTATAAGTCGACGAAAGCCTCACTCATCGCTCGCCTCACCTTCTCTCCATTACCACCCGCAGGAGCACGCGTACCCTGTCCACACCTTTTTTAGATCTTTTCACATCTCAATGAACCTATCGTACCACGACGACCCATATGAGGTATTGAAAAGAGATTATTCTGCTAAAGAAAAGCAGGAAATCGCATCGATACACTCTTCGATTCGGTACTGTTGGGCATTTCCCTTTCTGGTCTTTCTAGTTGACCAACTCAAACCATGAATGTTAAGTCCTGTGGTGAAGCCCCTTCGATACCTACCTTTGTGGATGGATAGATGGATCTATAATCTGCGACAGCCAAAGCCGACGCCTTCTCCCGCAGCAGACCGTCCAGGCCCATCTCGCAGGTTCTGTGATTTCTGTCTATGCGGGGTGTCTATCTTCGTCTACTGGGAACCGTCAGAGTGGGGACAGAGAGACTAGACCATCAAATAGAAAGATTGTCAGCCAGGCGCCTAACCTATTGATCGGGATCCGGCTACCCAATCTGCTTTGTGCGAGAAGCATATCATCCCCGCCTTTCTTCCTTCCCAGTTGGAAGGACTGACTCAAAAGGCAAATGCTTGAGACTGCCAAATGCACCTACCTACAGGGATTCCCTTTGAACTGGGTCTCCGCGAGGATCTGTGACAGCCGACGCCTTCAACCGCAGTGGACCTGCAAGACTTTCTCTCAGGATCTGGTGAATCCCTTTCTCCGAGGCAACCTGCCTAAACAGAGGATGGGTGCCATATATAGTGCGCTGGAGCCAATGAAGCCTGGTCCCCAAAAGGAACAATGCCAAGTGGGAATACGAAATAACGATCTAGATTCACCCGGGGTAACTCTGTGCGAGCCTCTACTGCGTGATCTCCGCCAGTCTCTAAATCTGCTTGATCCTTGTTCGTAACTGCATCACAAAAGCGGATCGCCCTTATGGTACAATGGGGTCACCCTCGTTTCCATCTCTATACGAAAGAAGTTCACACCTACCTGCAAGTGCAAAGTCCCCCATTGTATAATGATCAAAGAATCTAAATCTTTGGGGCGTACCGCTTCCGCTAAACCAACTCTTCTCTCCTCCCCTCGTCATCGTCGGGTGGGTTTGTTCAGTTATCTCAACCACAGATCCGATCTCTCGGCACACAGATGTACCCTCCCGGGAGGAGACTGTAGAGGCTTAGCCTAGGTTCTCCAGAGTTGGTATAGATAGAAAAATAGAAGATCAATATGGATCGCACAATCCCGTTTCACTGTGCTCTACTATTCCGATGCGCCAAGAACAAGGGTACCACTTTTGCCAAATTCTCATGAGGATTCATCACAAGCGGTCTCATGGTATGGTGGTGCTTACGAGCACCAATCCCATGGTTCGAACCCGTCGTCGATCGATTCCCCCGATTCTGTCGTGTCTCTTTGATGGGATTCCATCGCCTACTGGCGCCGGTGCCCCCACGGTCCCAAATGCTTTAACGTAACCTGGAAGAAAGAAAAAAGGACGAGACAGAAAGGAGTCCGGAAAGAAAACCCATCTGACGAGTAGACCTAATACAAACAAGTCTTAGTCAAAAGAAGAAAAATCGAAGCAATATGACACACCGAAGCAATCTCGGAGATCCAAGCGAATAAGAGAGCGACAAACCATATCTAATCGGAGAGTACTGGTATGCGTTCTGGGAACCTGAAAAAAGGCGATCCACTGAACAAAACGAAGAAAAACCATGAATATTCAAATGTTTTCGGGAACGGGAGAAAGAAAGGAATTCCATGAGAGCACAACGTCGACATATCTTTCGGCAACAGAACGGGAGGATGGGGGGAAGGTAGGCAATGCTCGCATACGAGAAATCCTGCCCCAGGAATGAAAAGAAAGAAGATAAAGGGAGTGAGAGCCCACATAAAAGAAGGGGCCTGGCTCAACAAGAAAGACGTCCTGCCGGAAGAGACGAACCTTCCTTCCGACGCGGCTGAAAGGCAGAAAAGCGACGAAAAGCATTCAAAGGGAAAGCATGGAGCGCACCCAAGTGGACACACCACACTATATACGAATATAGTGCGATGACTTGACCTAGGAAAAAGAAGAAGAGAAGATGAAAGGGAAGGGAGAAATCGGTGATTAACAAGGAGATCCCCATTTAAGGGAAAAGCCCGTATTGGGAGCTTTCGACGGAAAGGGAACCACCCGGATTTCGGCATTGGAGAGCTCCCTAGGCACTTCTGACAGTTCTAGTTCTGCTTTCCATCTGATGCTGGATTTCATTCACTTTATTCGTCGATCGGCATTCCTTGGTCTTTCAATGGTTGAGCTCGCGTGGTGCATTTTTTGATGTGCTAACCTACTTTCGATTGCCGTAGTAAGACCTTCACTCTGTTGGTTTTTCGGAATACCCATCTGAACAAGCCGACGCGAGAAGCCAATGGTCCAACAGTTCCCACCAGCCAGGGAGGAATGAGAGAATCCTAGTCAGACTCGTCAACTCGTTTCCGATGTATCATCCTATGCTGATTTAGCGGATTTCACTTTCGTTTTTGATTGAGAATGTGCTGCGAGGTTGCCAATCACGACTTTCTCTGCTGTATTCAGTTAGCCTTCATGCATAATACAGGTAGCCCCCTCATTTTGCCTATGAATCCCCCCGTTCATTCTGAAACTACCGATCCCCCGCCCCGAGAATCAAAGCTCTCTCCCTCGTTTGGTATAGCTCTAGGTCAACGTCATATGGTCACCCGATAGCGGGAAGCAAGTGGCCCATTCGACAAAAGTCTAACCGCAAACGCCAATGGTGCTCACTTGAAGTTCACTGGAACTGAAGCAATCAAGGCTACGGTGATGGTCCCTAAGTTACGAATTGCAACAAACCAACTATTCCGAACCATGTATAAAAAGAAAGAGCACATTGATGGATGGAGAAGCGATGTGACGCCTGCAGACGGATGACCTGAGAACTCGGAGGTATCTAACTCTGATTGCACCGACGATATTGCATTGAACCATTGATCGCATAGCCCGAATTCTCTTTCCTGCGGAACGAGAGAGGGAAAAGTTCTCCCATCGCCTCTCCTCTTGTTTTGGCACGGCCTAAAGGTCTACGTCACGCTTACCCCTAAGCGGGAAGGTACTCGTTGGCCTGCTCAGTGAATAGCCCAATTGGGACACGCTCCCTCGATGTCGGCTAGAGAGAGAGGAGAATCAAGGTTTAGCGCGGATCTTGCTTCATGGTGTTGCATTTCAAATCACCTAACCCTAAAGATTGCACAGTTGGAATAGGAATGAAGTGATGCTCGACGAGTCAACCGTCAACCTCAGGATCCACCCGATGCACTTGATCCTGATGAGACCGAGGACCCTACCCTATTCTCGAACACTCTGCAGCTCATGTCGTGTGGTATCGTCCTTTTTTCATTTTGGCATGGTACTGATGATTTAATGTGCGATCAACTGTTCATAGTGATGATAGACGACCCGTGACGCCATCCTTCCGGTGAAGGAAGCGGCTTACGAAAAGTCAACCTGACGCGGTTACCTTTGGAAACGCGCTAAAACAGGCAGGCCTATAGGTTCGTCTTTCTAATAGAAGAAGAGTTTGTATGTTTTATTTATATACCATAATGAATAGAATGAGCAAGATCGTCTTCAGCATGAAAAGAAGAAACTTTGTTCCGAAGGCCGGGAGATTCCAGCGAATTCCTTTTTTTGATGGTCAAAGACGGTCCTTTTCTTTCCCCGGACCGATGACTCGGTTGTTCAGTACTGCGGAATCTCCGGGGAGGATGCCGTCCCCCCTTCCTACCAGGGGATTCGGTTGTTTAATATCGTGCAAGTGAGGTTGTGGTTGTATTGGCTGCAAGCGGAACGTAGGCGCTGTAGGTGTGTGTTGACCATGCACTCTCGCGTCGTGTGTGTAATGTCGTATGTATGATAGAGGTGGTGTGGTGATTGATCTCAATGCTAATCTAATGGTTATCCCCGACGGTTCAACGAATGAATGAAGCGTTGATCGTACCCGTACCGAGATGATGGTCTTCCTCTGATGTCTCCAAGCCGGCCATACAGGAGAGAATAGATAGGCGAAGCAGCCAATAGCAGTCTGTTCTCGCCTATCGATATACCGCTGGTTGCTTCCGACGCTCAAACCATTTGAAAGTGCATTTTTTCTTTTTTTTTCTTGTTCGTCGATAGAGTGGTCTTATCCGCCCCTCTAAAATAAAGAGAGGAATGGAAGAGAGAAGGAAAAAAAGCAGACGAAAGGATTTCCCCGGAGAATGGGAGAAGAAGGTTGACTGTATCTTCAACTAGAAAAGAGAATCGGAACCAAGCGGTCTAACCCCCGGGGCACCGAATCCCGACGCGGCAAGCGAGATAAAGAAAGCAGCTGGACTGCCTTGCCGCGGCACCGTCTTTCTCCAATTACCGACTGTTTTTGGGCAAGACAAAAGACAGGAACTCGCCCTTTGACACCAAGCCGACGGTACCAGAGCAGATTGCTGGCGATGACTTGGTGAGAACTCCAGGGAATCCATGAGAGAAGGTTCGAGAACCTATAGACTCTAAAGCAACACGACTTCGGTTCCGACCGAATAGGGACCTTTAAGCGAGAGGGCCGACGGTTCTTTGTTGGCGTGTTGCGTAACAAGGGCAAGATGAAAGGCGGGGGGCGGGATCAAGCTTTCGACGGAATGGACGGGCGTAGGCTTTCTAGTGAACGCAGGCCCCCTGACTGAATCAATGACCGCATGAGCCGAGAGAAAGATTCCTACTTCTTTATTGCGTTGCGAAGAAAGATCGAAGACGAAGATTTTCTGCCGCAGTGCGGGCACTGGATGGAAAAGACAGATAAGGGAAGAAGCAAGCGGGAAAGGCATACCTCAAGGAGCACCAATCCCCACGGCGAACATCTATCTGCACGAAGCCGACCTATGTACCGAAAGAAAGATACAGGAAAGGAAAATGAAATAGGTTCCGGAGGAGATACGCGGACGGGGAGTACGCAGCCGAACAACCGCAGGGGCTTCCAGCAGTGAGGGATAAACGGAACAGATGGGCCGCCTAAAACCTGGAGCAACCATTTCAATCGGAAATCAACGGGGGATCCCGGCGGTGTGAAAAAGGCATCCTGAAGCGGAGGATCACGAAATGCGACGAAGGGGCGAACCAAGCGCTTGCGCGAAGAAGCGAATCAATCAGAATGGAGACAAGGCGACCGGAGGGAGGAGAGGTTTTGAAAAAAGAGAGATTTTCGAGCGCATCGCACTGCCGCATAAACAATTGATCCGCTGGACAGGATGAGCAACCTTTCTCTGGAAAGGAATAGTGAAAAGCCATGTAACGTCGGAACGGAACAGTCAGCTTACTTACTTTTTTTTAGTAAGACCACTTGACTTTGGTAAGCTAAATGAGATTATATAGGCATGGTTGCAACCAAAACGACGAGCGGGATTCGTCATGTTCTTCGCCTGAACATACATATAGAAGAAGCCACCCTCCCTCCGGTCGCCTCTGTACCAGTAGTTGAGTGGCTCGCAACTTTCAATCAGATAAGGAAGATTGAGCAAGTCAAGGGAGAAAGAAGTTGTCCCCTCTTCTCTGGTAACCCGCCGCCGGTCATATAGAGCGCTCCGCCCGCCACCGCATATGTAGAAAAAGAGGGAGCGGGGAAGGAAGAACAACCGTTTGACTTTGGCACATGAGGTGGCGGGTTTGGCTAGGTAACATAATGGAAATGTATCGGACTGCAAATCCTGGAATGACGGTTCGACCCCGTCCTTGGCCTCGGGGAGTGGCGAGCAGCACAGAACTTTTCTCAGTAAAATGGCGGGGGCTTTCTTTTGTCGCGAAAGATACATAAACAATTCGTCGAACTTCAAAAGAAATGCGACGATTCGAAGGAGCTGAAAAACTCCCCGGTGTCTTAGGTAGCGTACGTCGAGTAGTGACCCCTCCGGGGGCCCCGGGTTGCTTTGGCGCGCGGGAGGGAGGGGAAGAAGTCCCTTAAGAAGGCGGATTGCCCAATAGCAAAGATCGGACATTTCATGACGTCCCATTCCCAGGAGAAGGAACACACATCAGTCGGAACTAGATCGCCCAACGTCAAGTGAGTCTTGGCGACAAACGCCTCCGATGGGTGAAGACAATGCGGAGTAGTACCGTCCACAGTCCAGAAGACTACGAGATCCACTAAAAATAAGTCGAGTATATACTTTCTATTATACTCGTCAAAATCTTATGTCTTTCACATATGAGTGAGAAAGCGCTTCCCTCAGAGCAAACGATTTCATGGGAGGGGAAGGATTTCCTCCCTCAATCTTTCCGTTTTTATCTGGATAGCCAGGCGTCGATAGCATTAGTATGTCGTCTGCGTACAACGCGTCTACGCTGGAATTGGGGAGCCGAGATGGTCTCCGTCTTCTCCGCGCCCGTGTTCACCGCTGGGAAATTTCATTTATTTACCTGTTTTAATAGTGTAAAAAGGAATGGCAAGGGCCCGTGCTGCATTCAGAAACTCCATCCCGAGAATGATCTGGAAGTCGTCCAGGTGCACCGCCATGAAGCTGGTAGGTTTCGGTATCGTTATTCTATAAGAATCTATGTCCGCTTTTCTGTCTAAATGCATCCAAATCCCCTCGCTTTCTAGATGATCTCTGACGAAGAGTGGGATTATACCAAATTTGTCTATTCCCTTCGTTCCCTATTTCTACTCGCCGAATCCTGAGGCAATGAAATTGTTTACGCCGATCCCGAAGAAGATGTTGATGGCTCTAGTAAACTACAGTTCCCCTTTTCGGGATATTTGGCTTCAATCTCTCCCAATGTGAATTTTCCCCTTTCTCCATCTAAAAGATTCGGAAAACCGTACGTCCCCTCACTCTATCAATGGAAGCATGAAAGTAGTGCGCAGACCGGTCTCTTCGACAGTGCTCACGTCCAGGTTATACGGACTCTTTTAGCAAACTCCAGCATACCGCAGGAGAAAAAATCGACGGTCCCAACGGAAATAACCGACATTACGCTTTGATAGATCTCTGCAACCCCGTAATAGGCGACACATTACCTGACGATGGCGTAATCTCGAAAGACCCTCACTCTACTATAACCGAAAGCTGTACTATAGAAAGAAAACAGGCATGTGATGTAATCACGCAAATCTGACCCTTTTGAAAAGGGGCACGTCGTCAGACCCATATCGCAACAATGTCATGCCGAGGCCTGACGTTTCACCGAAGAGTGCAGACAGCATCTTCTCCTTAAGATAAGCTGGCATGTGACTTCGGAAGGAAAACCGGTTTTCCCTTTGAACCAATCTTTTTGAATCCATTTTCTTCTTCAAATGGAGGAGCCAGTCGATAACTACAAATTTCTTCTTTCCTGCAGCTTCAACCTTCCGTCCTAGTCTCCCAATAGAGGGCCTAGTTATTTCGCGCCTGGATTTCTCCCATTCTTCCTGTGCATAGAAAGCTCGAGCCTGTTGGTCAACCATTCCCTTTTCCTTTCTCAAACCTGAAGGTTGGAATGAAGCCGGAGAAGAGGGGAAATCTAAAAGGCAGACGAAAAGAAAAGCACAAGTGGCTTTCTCGCGGTTCATTTTGCCTTTCTCTAAAGACTTTGGATCTTTTTTTCTTTCGACTTCCCACTCCCAATCACGAAAATACTATATCTATATATATATATAAGTTCGTGAAATTCTGCCATTCTTCCCTGTCGACGGCCTGTTCCATGTCGAGTAGTTAGTCTCGTATTTCCGGCTCCTCATGACCTAAAGACAGTCGTGAATGAAGCTGCAACTCCCCTCTTCCATACCGTCGACTAGAACCAGCAAGCGAACCAGTCGTCCGACGAGTGAGACCTCTCATTTTATTGATTAAAAAACTATGTCCGGAGAAAGGGAGGCGACCCAGACACCGACGTCACCCGTCTGTTTCGACGCGACCGGAATGAAAAAGAATGATGGCCCCCGACAAGTGAGTGAGACCCCGAGCTATCAGATGAAAGATCAAATTTATGCTTTCGTGGATCAGTAGTCCATCAAGAAAATCTTTCGTGACCAGTGAGAGTCAATAGTGAATCACTGAGCAAGCGAGTGGGGAGTCCGATCAAATTGGATGAGCATACAGCTAAGCTAAAAAAGGGGTCCTATGCAAGGGTTTGTGTGGAGATCGACTTGCAGAAGTCTCTCACGCCGGGGATCTTTATAAGAGTGACAGGGTGACGGGTTCTGGCAAAGGATTGAATATGAATCCTTGGGAGATTTATGCGTGACGTGCGGCAAGATTGGTCACAAGATGATCTCCAGATAAACCAAAGCAGGAAGCGCAGGCAATGGAGGACCAAAGGGCGCCCTCTGGGGGCACGGGGTCGAGTGAGGCCAGATCTGAATGTCAAGAAAGCCGGAAGGAGCAGCAACCGGAGAACCATAAGTTGGAGTGCTGTAGCTCATTGAAGGAGACTGAGGAAGGGGGTTTCGGCCCGTGGACGATGCGTAGGCGGAATACGACTAGGGTTCCGACGACGAACAGAGGGAAGGCTAAAATCAAAAGGTTAAGTAAGCAATATTCAACGTCTGACTTCCTTAAAGAATAGTCAACATAGCGGAAGTAATTAATACAACGCGCTTTCCAGCCCTCGTGAACCACTGCAAAGCAGTACCGAGCTGAGTGGGAACAAGCGCAACGGGTGTCCGGACAGGTGACATCGCAGCGGAAACTGGGAAGAATGATCAACAGGATCGCCCTTCCCTTTGTGGATGGAAAACACTTGGGTTGAGCGGGAAGCGGAATGCTCACAGCAGCAGGGGTGGGCTCTCGACACGGAAACTTTTTTTTATCGCAGGTAGACCGCTTCAACTGCTCGAGCTTCTTGAAGTCTTGTTGCATGCAAAAGATCGGACTTGCGGTACCGATCAATAGCAGGAGTCTCGCTCCAGGAGCGTAAGGATGATGGGATGAGGGTGGATTGTCAGTAGCTGCATCTAGAACCCCCTGCATCACTATCGATAGGAATTCGGGAGGCGGATTCGTAACAGATGAAGGGATGGGAGGACTCTTCGAAATGGATATTAAAATGGACTGGGATGAGGGTGGATTAACAGTTATTGATACTATTAAAAGCTTTGTTCGGTCGGCCCTCATATTCCTATCAATTCCTTATCCGTAGTTGGAAGGAGAAAGGCTTCGTGAATAAGAAAAATGAAAGACGGTAGATATTCGAAAGTTTCGAAGGGTTGATGGATTGATCGAAAAACTCTTTCTAATCAATCGATGTTAAGGGGGTTCGATTCCCGTTTCGGTGGTGGGTCATCACTCCCATGACGACAGAAAGGCTGGGAAGCGACGTTTGTCGACGCGATACAGAGCTCCAAGGGGATCCTGTATATCGGTTTTCGGCGGGACAAGCGGGGGAGAAAAAGGATGCCCTTAATAACAGACTGCCAGCATCCTGACACCCGTCACAACACACTGCCAGTGCCCTCTCCCCCACGGCATGCTCCCTTCGACTCCACTGGGTCCCCGCGAAGAGACATACCATAGCGGCCAGGCGCTTCTAGCGATTCTCGCGCCTCTTCTCATCCCATCATATGCATTCATGGGTAAAGAGATATTTCACTCCGGATGGGAGAGTCAAACAATTTCGTCGCATCATGTGGAGCTGGATTCGGTACAGCATAAATTGGCTTGATCCGTCCTCTACCACCTTCTCATCGGTGGGCCTTCCCGAGGAGTCTCTTTCTATCGTATGCTCCTCACACCCACCCCTCCCCACCGATAACGACGAATATCCGCTGTTCAGAGACAGTAATGAAACAACCTATCCCGCCTATTGTTTGATCGAAGAGGAAACCTCTTCGCCTCTTGACCCATCGGTACGGAATTGGATCTTTATCTTCCAACGCTCTCCTGGCTTTCTCTCGTTTCTAGTTGATCGAGTCGGGAGGGCACTCTCCCTTTCTCCGATCCCACCTCCAATGAATGAATTATGGGCCGGACGGGCGTTTACCTTTCGAGTGTGGGAGAAACGAACTTCGGAACGAGATACCTACCTCTAGAGGGGACGATACCATTCCATACCGTTCCCCTTCAACCATCTCTCCAGCCACAAAATGATTCACACTGTTTCGTTGCTTGCTTTTTCACCCGGAAAAGGCAGTGGATGAAAAAAAGGTGAATAAGCTCCTTATCTATAAGTTGGTTCTGTGAAGCGAATTGAGATATGCCACGCGTGACGGTCTGCTTGGTCCAACTCTGATGGTCGACCGTGTGTGGCAGAGACAGCATCAGCTCGGCCTGGTTTCCGTATCTACAAATCCCATTCATGACTACAGAGAAGAAAATCCCTTGAGACACTTTGAAATAGAGAGCGTTGCGATATGGCTGGCCACAATTCTCGGGATACGGCAAGTATAAAGGTGCAGTCAAAGTCAGGGACTCTCCGGCCCGATTCCCACCAGTCGACGGGCTCGGATGAGAATTCGAAAAAAAAACCGGGAGAAGTGGTTACTCGATAATCACTCCAGGTGATTTACATTTTCACCGAGTCATTCAGAAAGCATAGGATCGAGGGATGCCGCGACGTCCCATTACGTGTGTAGATGAACTTTGAAACCACTTCCAGGTACCGAACAACGCATTCGTTGCCGCCTCATCATACTGAATGAAAGACATTTCATTCGATTCCACCGAAAAATCAATCATCAAAATCATGAAGGAATTCCGTTTGACTTTTTGTTCCCTCTACCCCACCCCTATTTGTCTCGAGCTTGTTTTGTACCGTCGAGCGATCAACCGGGGAGGGGGAATTTGAAGGGGATGGAGAGGGGGGATGAGAACAGGGTTGTGTTGAGTAACGGGTGGGAGGAATGCCGTACCGGGGGGAGCAATTCACCTAGTCTCGGCGGGCAGGGGCGTAACAACGACCATCCCCAACTACGACTACGCCCATCAATTCTTTCTGACTCGAGAAAGATTTTTTTACCTCTGCTGCCCCATCAAATGATACATAGGTTACTCAACGACTACTACGTATACGTATATTCCCAGCCCAATCCCGAATATCCCGTGGGGGGTGGGTAGTAGTTTGTAGTAGATGGTCTAATCAACAGCTTCGTCGGGCTACAGATATAAAGGGCCAGGCACCTGCTGCTGTCTTTTCATACCTATCACCAACTTTCAGCGATTTATATACATTCCAGCTCGTCCGTCGTCGATCGAATACGTGAAAGAGAAGGACGGAATGGGAAGGGAAGAGGGTGACTTTTGACTTTGAGGTTTCTTCGTCAATGCGGAGAGACAAGCAGCCCAAAAAGAATTTCTTCTCCAGAGTTTTGCAAATAAAGAAATTCTTTACTCCAGCTAAAAACAAAAATGAAATTCAAAGACGATTACTAATCAAGCTCTCTGACTGAATTTCTTCTTAAAAAGAAAGATTGGTGAAGACGGATTGTTTAATACTTATCTCTTGAAACAATCCCTTTTCCATCGAGACGGAAACTAACGCATGTTCATCCCGACCGGCGGGAATGAATACGAACCAACCAGATTGGCATGTTACCTCCCCAACTCCATAAATTGATGGAGCGGATGGATGAAAAAGCGATGAACTTCAAGCGGATCTGGAATTCCACGAAAATTAGGAAATCACTTCTTCGTAGTTCTCAATAGATCCCCGATTTGGTGATAGGGCCTACAGCTATGCACTTCCGGCTGGCTAAGATGCTTACATCTGGATTGTGAATTTGCTCCAGCGGAAGCTATTTCATGTATTTCGGGAGAAGAATCGACGAACAATCCTTGTTGTTGAAAGTCCAAGGACGGAAAAGTCTTATTTGAATGAGGGGAGGCGCTTTCCAGCCCTTGGACCTTTAGTGGGCAGGTACCATAAATCATTTCCATCATCAGATGTCACCGAGGAATGACTTGTCACCCTGGGCATTCCTTTTCTATCTATACCAACCACGCTGGAACGTACCGACCAGTTATCCCCCGTCAGTTTGCAACCTACCTCTATGGTACCACCTCTATCCACTAAACGTCTTCAACGCTCTTCCCTTCTTGATTTTTGATATGGGTTTCCAATAATTTCGAGTTGGCAATCAGACTAAAAAATTTTAAAAAAGACAGATAGATACGCAGCGACGAAAGAAGACTTCTTTGATTCTTGTTTGTGGGAATCTCTTGAACGGAACACAGATATACATAAATCAACGTGAATGAATTTCTATGTCCCCTCTCACTTCCGCAAGGAAAGCGCCCGCACAGCTAGTTTTTTTAGAGAAGAGGTCATAGCCGTTAGCGGTGTCGGGTGGTTGGTTTTAGTCAATCTGCTTTCTTTACGAGTATTTCAATCAAAAAGAGTCGACGAGTGGATGGTCAGTCGCATGCATTTAGTAAGTAGGGTTTAGTTTAAAGGGCTGCCCCGGTGTCTCATGGGACTCAGATCGGCTTCCCTTTCCGTTCGGACGGGGGTAACGTCGAAAGCTTAAAAAAGCGGTTTTCTGTACCCTTTTGTGCCGTATCGGTGCCTGCTCTTGCTTGTCTCTACTACCTTTCCTCCCTGACATATTTCGGGCTGTTGTCCCACCTGAACCTGACCTAAACTCTCAAAGATCTATTGCTTGCTCTGGTCGACGAGAGAAAGCCCTATTTTCGTCTTCACTTTCCCCGTATGGTCGATCAACAAGACTGGATTTCGGTTGGCTTTAAACTGTGACTTTTGTGAAGTCCCACACCCTGCTGCAAGACTTTGGGAATCTATTCGTCGACGGTCTTTTCGACGGAGAGGAACCGTTTCCATAGAAGAAGTCATGACACCTTTGGGTAGGACTGCACGACTATCTATGGTTTCCGGTCCACGAAAGCTCTATTATTGGCTTACCCCTGAAAGTAGAGACAAAAGGCGGGATTGAATATTGCACTTGACCGCTCGGGTTCAAGTGAGAAATCGTCGTGTGGAAGAGGATCCGTTTCGACGGGAGCAAACTATTCAGTAGAATACACCATCCTTGACCCTATATAGGAAGGGGAATTTGATCAACTGAAAGTTCACTTCGACTACTCTACTAAAGCCAAAAGCCCTATTTGCATTGCGGCTCACTCCTAAAGGTTCCACAAAAGTTGTTTGACGGTTGGCTTGGATAGGAAAGCTCTAGCTCGGCTCGATCAGCTCGTCGAACCTTTCCCGCGGGGACGTCATGCAATTTCGCTTCCCTGAAACCGAGGGATGTTATCGAAAAACGGGAAAGGGAGAAATGTGGACGGTGACACGACCTATTATGCTATGCGTACTGACCCATGATTCGCTGTCTTTCCATGGAATGAATCCGATCCTCCAACAAACAAAACGGAAGGAAGGCGCTTTCCAGCCCTGAGTTACGTTACGAGACTTGTAGCACAATTGTTTCTGCTTCGGGACCCCTTTATAATGGAATGGAGATTTCTCTCTTTGTCACAGCGCTATTGCTCGAGGGCGAGCTTTTCCTTCAGATGATGAAGTGGTCGATCGAGCCTTGGTCCAATATTCAAAGCAAACCAACAATGACGAAGGGCAGACCGGCAAGGAAGTGAATTTTGAACTCTACCTCTAGTCTTGGCCTAAACTCTATCACCTCGCGCTCAAAGCAAAACCCGGATCCTGATTCTTTATCCATATCTGGAAGGGAGATTTTTTGTTCTTTATCCAGCTCGTAGTCAAAAGAAGGCAGCGGAGCTCGTTAGTGGAAAGAGAAGGAAAGAACTACGCTACGGATTGGTCCCCGAAACCAGGTACTGACGGCCGGCCTAACCACTACCGATTGCCTCATGTGGACTGGCTCACTTCACTGGTCGGGGAAAGCAAGACTGAAAACCTAAATCGTCAAGTTCAACCCGTCTGACCAGCTATTTGACGACTGGTGGGCCCACGAACGAGGGTATTTTCGTATGACTTATCGCGGACTTCTCCTCCCGACGAGCTTGAACTACTCTACTCGATCTAATCATTCAACCCCTTCTTTCCCGGCTTTTGATTCCCCTTTTTCTTGTTGAAAGAATTTCCGAAAAGAGAGCGTCACCCTACGCGATAGAAGCAGAGCTGGTTGGAACCGATTGATTAATCGATCGAGGTAGCAAGCCGGGGACCGGGCACAGGGATCGAGAAAAGCATGGGAACCGTACCAGGGACCATTAAGAGATGCATATACCCCCTCCCTCCCGGGCAGGGAATAAAGGAAGAGAGTACCTAACCGTCAGTGTCAGAGGTACCGTTTCAGGGAGCAGGAAAAGACTTTTTGAAACCAAGCCTAGCTCCAGAAAGAGAGGCAGGGATCCCCTCGCGAACCAGAAAAAAAAAAGATTGGAGATATAGGGGGAATTTGCCCTCCGACGTCGAACGACTACGGATCTACGGAGGGACAAGTCAGTCCTTCTTTTCACTGACTTTTTCGCGGTGATTCCTTCTTGGGTAGGATTCCTTTTTGAAGGAGAGGAGGATTGTCTCCAAGTCCACGGCAATCGCTACAAAAGTTGTCAGGTTACCGGTGGGGTCACCAATGCCGTTGTACTTGTTGAACTTCGTCGGTACCTTCATGCCAGAGAGTATGGTGACATCTGGGTGACGGCAAAAATCCCTGAACCCGAGTTTCAGGGGCTGGTTGGTGGTGGCACTAACAAGGGACCGGACCTTTTCTTCCAGGTCTTCTTCACTGTACACAGGGCGACGTCCAATCCCGGACCTCAGATATGGATCGTCGTGGCGCATGGGGACTGGGGGGGTGCGATATGCCGGAGTGAATGTCGGGTTCTGAAACGAGACCTCCGCCTGATCCCTCACTTCGCTCGCCTACTTTTTTTTTTAAGATACAATAGGAGCAGCCAGAAATGGCTGTCCCTATTGTTTTCTTTTTTATGGAGTAATCAAAAGGGCTCAGAATCTGACCACAGTCAGTGGTACCCACGTTCTTCCGTGCTCGTAGGTTGACTCCCCTATGCATCCCGACTAAGGTATCACAAACGTGCATTTCCCTTATGCATGCAGTCGCTTCACTAATGTGAATAGGTTATACAGAAGGGTGGGTTGGTTATATACTCTTATGCGCCTTCCTTCTTCGAACCTTTTGGTATGTATTGCCCCCTAACTATAGATCAGATCCACCGGACGAAAAACTCAATTCCGCACTGCTGCTGAGTCGTCGGACTTATCCACCTCAGGGATTCGTGGAATTTCCGTTTTTGAATTGCGTTGGGGGAAATCTACCAAAGCTAGGCAGATAGATAGACTCCTTTCCCGCTGCTAAGGGAGAGCAAGAAACTAAATCAAATGATTGTTTTTTCACCAGCGCCCCTTTTTTTGCGGGTACTAAGAGTCCTCTCACTACCAACCAGCAGACATCATCATCTGGCTGGGTCTTGCCGGTATCAACAACGAGAAAAAACAACCAAATGGAAACAGCAACGGACTATGGCTCTTGGCCCAGACAACGTCCTAGGCGTAGGGGAGATCAGAGCAACAGGGAACGCCTAGACGACGACGCCCGTCCTGGGCTGCAGTAAGTAGATCGAGAGGTCGTTCCGCCCCTTGTCCCCGAAGATGGGTAATATGTTCTCATACAATGTTGCTCCAACTTTCTTCTAGAGGGCCGGGATGGCGAGCGATCCCAGTCCGCGGCAGAGAACAAGACAGCAAGCGAGCGTACCCTTGTTCGCTTCTTCTCCACCAAGCACGGAAGTTTAAGGATAACTGTAGGTCGGTGGCTACCTAAGGAAACTCCGATTCGATCTGCCCCCCGGCTGGGAGGCATCTACCTCATCCCGATCACAAGGAGAGGTTCACCATGATGGGGGGTAAGGTACAAACATGCTTTCCGGAACGGAAAGAATGAAATGCATAGGGGACCATCCTTTTTTTTTGCGGCATGCTCAAAAGATTTACGGATTCGCAGGGGGCTATTCGCCCTACTCGCGTTGACTGACAATGACAAAGGCTTGCGAAACAAGGCGATGGAATCCCTGTATCCCTGCAGCCTGACGCCCGATGGAATCGCCTTTGGAATGAAATCTTTAGTAGTCTATCAGTGGTGCGAAGCGGCTTTGCCCCGGGGAGCGAAAGGTTATACCTCCGTAAGCGAACAGCGGTTCTTCTATGTAGGCGCTTTCCAGCCCTTGACTCTCTTAACGTCGAGCTGACGTGACTTTGCGGGGAGTAGTAGAATGAAGGCTACGCACCGACGCTCTCTTATCTCTCCGCCTGACGCGTCTTCGCGGAATCGCTCGCCTACTTTTTTTTTAAGTAGGCGAGTCCCGGCTAACTCAGCCGCTGACTTCGACTGTACTGTAGTGGGCTTTCGTCGCCTTTTCCTTTCTTTTTTTCGCGAACCCTTTCTCATGTTCTTTCATTCATAAAGTGGGCGAACCGTCAGGGGAGTTGACAAAGAAGAACAGCCGGTTAAAAGACAGCTATAATTGGGAATATATAGGCCAGCTTGACAAGCTACCTTTCCTCTTGATCTGAGGTGCGAAGAGAAACATCTCTTTTTTATGACTTCCACTTCTCGATCCCGGCCCGGAAAAGTGACCGACCAGGGCCCTCTTGATGAATGAAAGAAAGGGATTCCATCGCCTAGCCCTGTAAGCCCACACCTGTGTAGAGTAGATCGTTCAACACCTGCGGCACAAACCCATTTTTGACCAATTGGTCCGTCTATCATAGGCGACCGAACGGCCGCCCCCCTAATTACTAGACCGACCTGCTATAATAATTCCATAAACACCTAGCGAAGATATGGCAAACAAATAAAGTAGCCCTATGTTCGGATCTGACAATACCATACCATAATCAAAAGGTACAACGGCCCGAGCGACCAGACTTAACATAAATGTAGCCACTGGAGCCATTCTAAAAAGGGAGAAATTAGCACTACTTGGTGAAATAGGTTCTTTTAGAATCAATTTCGAACCATCTGCTAGAGGTTGTAACAATCCGAACGATCCCACTACATCAGGACCCTTTCGACGTTGCACAAAAGCCATTACTTTACGTTCAGCTAGCACTAAAAAGGCTACTCCTAGTAGAAGTGGTAGAATTAAACCAATTATTTCCGCTGGAACAGCAATGTACGTTTTCGATTTTCTATTCACTCATGATCGGGCCTGACCTGGTCGACCCGATCATGATATTTCACTTATGATCTGGCCTGGTCGACCCAATCATGATATTGAAGGATGGGACCTTTTCTCGAAAAACTCCGGATCCCGAGAAGTTTTGAAGATGGTGCATTAACGAATCCTGTTACGTTACTTCGAATGGAATCTCCGCCCGCCTCACTTGACTGAGCATAAGCTCAGTCAAGGGATTTCCTTATACCCCGTGGCTGAGAGTAAGCAATCCATCCCCCTTCATTCAACAGATTTGTGGTTGAGTCATTAACTCTGGGTCGGGAATCCGTCTTATTCTCTTTTGCATTTCTGATGAATCACCTGCGTTCTTCTTCGTGTCCGTCCGTATCGCAAAGCTGGTCAACACCAGCTGTAATGGTTGAAAATAGGGGGCGGAACGACGACCCCCTAATCATTGTTCGAGAAAGCAAACAAATGATTCGTTCCGACAACTGTCGAACCATCTCAACCCCTATTCATTCGCCGATCAACCGACGATCGATCGGGCGGGCTGGTTGGAAAGGGGTGATTAGCAGAGAAAGGAATCGCTGAGAGATAGATTCGCGCTGTTTGGTCAGGACGAATGAGTGGCTGTGAAGCATGCTCTGGAGGAGGTAAAGACCCTTCCCCGAGTCAGTCCAGTCAAAAAGGGGAGAGCCCGCAGTCTAGACTGCATCTCGGGAGTTTGAAGACCATCCCATTTCAACATAAAATACAAGCAGGGCTGGAAAGCGCCTTCCTTCCGGAAATCCAATCCCGTTTTGTATTTTTTGCATCAAAACCCGCCAGCCGGAAAGACTCCGGAAAAACGGTGCATTTTTTCCGACCATTTTCAAAAAGCGCATAGTTTCTCCTCAAAAAAGAACCTCTTCAGTCGGGGAACGCATGAGATATTTACCTAAACCAGTAGGTCCTTGAGCAGATCCCACGTTAGCCCCAAGACGTTGGTCTCTAACTAGAAAAGTAAATGCTTGAGCTTGAGAAGCTTCTGGCCCGGTGGTCCGTCAAACTCCCCCGGATAAGCGGGGTTATTGAACCAGACGAAACAACAAGCGATGAAACCAAAGACAGATAAAGCACCTAAACTATAAGACAAGTAAGCCTCTCCAGACCATACAAATGCCCGTCATCGCTTTCGTTCATTTGGCTAAGACCTATAGCACTACTTTGGCGAAAGCTTCCCGGTTGACGGTACTTCTGCCTCGATCAGCTAGTTCATTTCATGCCAAGGGAAGAAAATCCCCTGTTCAGGAATCGCACGGAGGGCACCTTTCAGTAAATCGCAAACAAAAGGAAGACACGATCCCGCGCGATAGCTGAAGATAGGGCCCGTGCCACATCAAGAACCCAAGCGGGAATCTTCCCCGGCTTGCTTGCCGGGGCCGCTTGGCGCAGACGGAACAAAACATGGGTCAATATCCTCCGCAGCCGAATCAACAAGAATCCTCCAACCATTCGCTGCTGTTTAAACAATCACCTAATCCAAAAGCGAGATGAATTGCATCGAGCAGTAGCGCATGTCAAGAGGCGAAAAAGAAGCGAAAGAAAGGAAGCAGGCACTCTGCCAGGAAAGCCAAGTAACTCCATCTTTCGCGCGATGAAAGAAAGCCATTGAGAGCGAATCCTGAACTCAAGGAATGCGGAGAGCAAGTAGTACAGTTAGAAAGGGCAGGAGATCTATCGATTAATTGATGGCGACTGCGGAGGGTTGATCTATTCATTCCTTACTCAAATAAGGCATACTTTTTTCTGTACTGTACTCAACGCGCGAACTCTATAACAACTATGGTAAACTCGCATCTCTCGTCGAAGGGCTAACCTCCTAATGTACACAGTACAAAGGCTTATTCATTCCATTGGGACCCTATGCTACTGCCAGCCTTCCACTCCTATTTACCGGTATATTACCGGTACTAAAGGAAGTACAACTCCGTCCCCCTTCCCTCCCACCTCTTGGCTTTGCTCTCATATTCTACTGAGCTTGCTTTCCTCTTCTCTAATGCGCACCGATTGCGCATACCTATCGACCGAAGCACCTATCGACAGACTGATTGCCTAACTGCTACCGAATGCTTGATCGGAGAATTCCGTCAGAGGGAAACTTTTCAGACGTCTTTACAATATGCTATAAACTACGTTATGAAAGGGATGAGCGGGGAACCACATAACCTATAAGTATGAGAGGTTATACACATCATTTTATCGAACCTCCTATGCGCCCTGGCTGTCGGGTAACAAAGTCTAGGCCTCTTACAGGAGGTGGTCATAGCGAGGAAGCTCATTGATGAATCAGGCGGCGAATGAAAGCGGGGATCCATGGAGGCTGCTGGACTGATGAAGAGAAAATTTCCTGTCAAGAAGGCGCGGAGCGGAAAAAGAAATGAAAAGTCAAATGTGATTCGTCGGTGTAAGGAAAGAAAATCAAGGTGATTGTTGTCATATCTTGCGTTTGCTACGCATAGACATTTATGTGAGAAAAGCAGAAGATGAGAATTGTTACTGCTTTCATATTGTTGCAATCATCACACACCAATCTGAATTGACCGTCGGTGGGGTTTTCAGTTTGAACATGACTGAAAACGGTCGCAATGGCCATTTTTGTGTAGGCAAATGGCTTTTGCAAATTTCTTGATGGGTCCTCAAAGCTTACTTGACACGGTGTAAAGTGCGCTTGTAGGCCCTTTCTTTCATGTCAACTAATCCCGAATTCCGCTTTTTCAAGGCCGCTATTCCTGCCAGGGAATGAATAAGGCCTTTTCTTTTCCTATATATAGTTCGTCGAGCGCAGAATGCTTTTCGGGGAGGTTCTGAACCTCTTCCATAACACTCAGATCGTCCACCAGGATTTCCCCCGTCGGCATCCCATTTCGGAACTAGCCTGGCCTGTTCAGCTTTTTTGAAGCGCTTGATCAGAGCTTCCTTGACCGAGAGCTATACCTCGGTCAGATCGATTGTCCGGTCCGCGGGAACGAGACCTTCCTCTCAGAACCACATTCCGGGGCTTTTTCCCTTACCTGCAACAACCACTGTGGAATCCATTGTCGCAGAGATTCAGAGCGTACCTGGGCCGATCTTCTGATCGCTCCAGGCCATACCTCGCAGCTCCCTCCTTCAGCTTCGTTCAATATCAGTTTGAATGATCACTCTTTTGAGTTATCGAGTCGATACGAATTCAAGAGTCGACCGAAGGACTCCTTGGTTTGATGCATAACCGGACGATTCGTTCGGACACGTCAATGGATCTAGTCGGGGTCAGCCCCTTCTCTCTCTCGAGGCTCAGGAAGAGGAGCTGAGATAAAGCTGTAAACAAATAGGTGATTTCGGAGGGGAAATGCATTTCTGAATCGCTTTGGATTCATACATTCGCGAAAAAGGGAGCAGGCTGCAGCTAAAGGCAGGGAAGGACGAGGGACTGGTCTTGTCCGAATACTATCGACGGTCTATTGAAAGGCACTTATTGCTTACGCTTGCCAGCTCCATGCTCTTCCTCTCATCCCTAGAACATGCATTTAAATACCAATCAATTCGACGCATGGAGCATCATCGGGGTATAATGCACCATCTAAGCTGACGCGAGCACTTGAAACTAAGACCGATTGCCCTCCTGAGCTCTTTCATGCTCTTTCGATCGAGCTCTCTCGAACAGATTTGAGAAATCCGGTCAACTATTTATATTGGCGAAAACCGGAGATGCTTATGATCAATAGGAAGAATATAAGGAACTTCTTGTTCCACTTGAGCATCTATTTTTTGAGTCGATCATTTCCGAGATCTAATCCCAGTTCTCCCTCATCTGTGGAAACGCTTGACAATGGCCGCCACTTCTTCTTCGTTCCATTCTCATCCCCCCTCCCGATCACAGAAGGACCACCTTATGGTGCGTCTTGTTGCATAATTTTTCATCCCTGGACACGTAGATGCTCCCGAAGGAGATGCCTTTAACCTCCTGAGCAAGGCGAAGCCGAAGCTTCCCGGCCTACCGCGCTCCTCCGACGACTGATTCGTCGCGACGTCTCCGTGAAGGAACGGAACGCATTCTTCACGTCGGGATGGAAAAGGGGACCTATAGTAGGGGAGTCTATAGTATAATTTTCTTTTTGGTCCCTGCATTCTCTAGGGTATTGGCCTTGTGCGACAAACGTCCTGTCGTCCGCCTAATTAGCGGGGAGACATTGATGTACGCGGTCAGCCATAAATAGGGGTCAAAGATCACCTGAGATACCTTCCAAAGTGAACCATACCTTTGGAACTCTGGATCGTCAATTTATGGACTTTTCCAGTGATTAGCGCAGACTGGGCCTGAAAATAGATCCTCAAAAGAACAGTCGTCTGTCTTTTTTTTACCAGCACGGTCTAACACCATTTCACAACCTTCAGCCATTGAGCCATCCAAGGCCGCAACATTGTGCGCTCGAGGATTTCAAACTCACCGTCTACCAGAAGGTCAGACGGAATAACTTTTCGCTCTTTGGGCTTGAGTTGTTGACGGATAAAGAAGAATAGATCCCCTTTGAGATAAGGCTCCGCAAGACCTCTGCACAACCAGAATTCCAAAGGCATTCTGCCCTTCCCAGGCTTCTCGGACATAACACGGATACGATCCCATCGACGAGATAATCGACCGATGGAGCCTTTCACCCTATAACCAGCGCCTCCTAAGCGGGCAAGAGTTGAAAATCTCTTGACTCCATACTTATTACAGAAGGCAACGAGTCAAAAGGGTAAACGAGTGAGTAGGGCAGGGCGAAGAGACACAGGAGAAAAATCCTTAGTGCCCCTTGCGACCCTAAATCTCTTAGCAAACTCTAAGGACCCAGTCTTAGAAATCAAGGATTTCATTGGAGAAAGATGATTGACTCCTAACTGATCAAGTATCCGACGATACTCCGACGCGACTAACGAGTCAGTGATAACGATATCGTAACCAAGAATAGCATAGCCACGGAATGGTTGTCCCGCCTTGGGATAGGCCAACCTTGCGGCAAGCCATACTAAAAAGTGATGGCACAAGGAAAAGAGAGGCCAGGGGGCTAGATAGCCTAACGGTTGTCCAGCTTTAAAACTAATAGGTTCGAACTCACGTTTAGTGAGAGGAGGACCAACATAGAACTCGTTGGAACCCAAACAAACCTCAACTAAAGTTTTCCCGCGTAGGTTACCGAGCAGGAGCTGAGCCATGGTATTAAGAAGTGGCAAAGGCCACCTATCGGTCGCTGACTTTAAATCAAAACAGTAAGTCACATTAGACCCAACTAAGTAGTCTAACGGACGACGCTGATCGAACGTACCATCCATAGGTATCCGGCGAAGTATCGTCATAAACCACCGGTGATACGGGGCCAACAACCTTTGTTTGATGTAATTACCAATAGCGAACACTCTTCTCTTCCCAGCACCCTCCAGCGTTGCGGCTAATCGGCCTGTCTTTACTGGGGCATCCGCAGCGGAAAGATCACAATAGTAATCCTTCGTACGAGCCTCAGCAAAGTCCGCCTTAAATAACTCATCATTAGAGGGATCGAGAGCGTAAATAGTGCGCTCCGGCCATAATGCGAGACTAGGCTGTGAAACAGTTGAAAGAGTTCCTTTGCATACTTTTCAATATAAGTCTGAATGACAAGAAAGGCTCCTAACTCTTGTTTGAAGCTAAGAAAGCAGACTTAACCACTTTCGTAGTCAAGGTTTTCCTGTCAACGACCTTTTGCGATACATTAGGAACAGCCTTCCAGGTTGGTTCCCAAACTAACCCCTGACTTATAGGGATAGTTGATACGAAAGGGATATAAAAGTTAACGAGTTTATGAAACTGGTTTCAATAAGCCCGTCAGGGCGTATATCAGGTGATAATGGCGAAACTATACTTTCAAAGGTACCCTTGGAAATCGGGGGGGCTAATGGAATTAGCTTAGCCAAGCTGAACCAAGAAAGAAAGAGTTGTACCAATTGATCAGCCTTGTCATCCTTCCGATACAACATTCGATGATGGAAGGAAGGTATGATCCTCGGGTACCCTGACCGAGTTAAAGAAACCGGAACAGGTAATAGGCCGTGGGGTTGAGGAACCCCACCATAAGCGGTCTGAAGAGAGGAGGCACGCTGCTTCAAATAAAGCGCAGTGAAAAGCCAACCTGACTTCTTCCCAAGCCTAATAACTGATCGGGCGAAAGCTTAATGTCAATCAGAAAGAGCATTAAAAGAAGTCATTGTCGGAGCACTCTACCCACCATTGACCCTGAGAGAACAAGCCTATGGAATGATCCTTCCCCAGCTCTCTTTGACCTACCCAAGGACTCTTTCCTTTATCATAAGGGGGGGATAAACCAGATGCATATGGAGTCTTTCCAAGGGCACTCTTTATTAAAAGACAAAAAAAAAAGAAGTGATTGCATCACCTTTGCCGGGGTTTTCTATAGATAGATGGATAGAGTAGTGTGTTAGTGTTACGACAGATGAGCAGAGGTATTTGATTGATCCGTTGCAGCTTAAGCCAAAGACTCGAACAGTAGCGTTGGCTGCTATGATTGGAGCTGTGATATTAGCTCATGACTGGTTAACTTATAGCTAAATCTGAATCGTAGAGTGCTTTCACTCTTCAACCTTCTTTCGGCAAATACGGTGTGTTGTCTCCTTGAACAGAGAGTAAGAAAGCAGAAATTCCTTCCTCCCTCATTCACGGACACTAAGCAGGGGCGGGCTTTCAAAGTAGTAGCGCTAGCGGCGCTTGACACCATTGAATCAAGTTTGTTTGAAAGACTACGTATGAAAGAAGAATCCCCAGAGGGAGTGAACGGAGCTGCGCGAAGTGAGAACTAGAGCTTTAGGTTAACGTCACAGAGCCGGTAGGAACGGCACGTGCTGTATGAAACAATATGTCTCACTTAAGCTCGACGCCAGGACGCTTGTACTAGGATAGCCTATAAGACTTGTGGAGATATTAATATGAACCATGGGCCCGGCTAACAAAGGTACTATAACCTTCTAGCTGATGGTCAAATCTTGGTCTCTGCCTATCGCCGGGACGTGTGATGCGGAGGCTTCCGTCCCCAAGGACGGACTGGGAAGTTATTCCCCTTCAACTTGACCAGCTTAATCACCTAAAGCCTATGAATGAATCTCAACCGTATCCACGTCACATTCAAGCAGGTAAGACAGTGACGAACTCGTCCATTAACTATGCCAGTAGCTTTCAAACAGAGGGCATATTAGAGTAGAGCACCCGCTCATTCCCTTCCTTCAAACGAGAGCCCGTCTTCCCTTTTTGTCCAAAATGCCATCTTCCTTCGTCCTAACAGCTGCATTCAGTTTCATGTGCTAGGCTCCTACTTCACTCGAGCAGCCTATTCTCTGTCTTATCTTATTTTAAGAAATTTCTAGTTAGCGCTCCTCCGTGGGAAAAGAAAGAGACAAGAGCGGATATTCATATTCCTCCAACGTCGGCTTGGGATACCTTCCCCGCTTCCTTCCTCCTTTGCTACTACTATTGATTCAATTGGGCTAGGCTAACCCTTGAAAGCAAAAAGCTTCTTCGATTTCTTTTTTTTTTAAAGAGCCGATTCCTCCGTCGCAGCAGACCGCTATAGAAAGCCCCTCAAAGGCAGCTATACATATACATGAATGAAGATCAATATCGTTCCCTCATGAAAGGTCAGTTCAAAAAGTAGAAGTTTACTTGGAAAGAACACCAAGAAATGGACACGGTCCTCGTTGAATAGGCTGCTTGCAACCATTAAAGTTAGTCACCTCCAAACCATATTGAAAAAGACTAAGTCAACTAAAGTCCATTCTTTAGCGCACACCTCCGCATGCTTATCGCCTCGGTGCTAGCTTCTTTAACAACGAAAGGTAATGCTAATTGAACGGTGTGATAAGCTACTAGTTCTTCAACCGAAAAATATAGTAGAATAATGGACTGCAAAGGCAGGCTAGCCACCCGGGAAAGCACCAAAGGAAATATATAGATCTGAAGGAAAGCTACTCCTACCTAATAGCAAGATAGAGGTCTTAGCCCAATATAGACGAAAGATTCAATCAGCTAGTTGTAAACCCTGCAAGTAGATAATTGAAGAAGTTGGTTCAGTGAGGTCAAATTGTCATTCTTGAATTTCATTTCCCGGGTTGGTTTACTTAAAAGATAATTTATATATAAGCCAATTGAGTATTTAAGGAATCGATCTTTCTAGAGGTACTTGCTCCACCCCGAATTCGTAACCTCTTCAACAACCTTTCCCTTCACCCACACAACCGGTGAAATTTGGCCTCTGATTGAAGGAGTGAAAGAACCCCAAAGCACGAGTGAATACGGCGGTTGTAGTTGAGTTATGCCTGCTCTGGATTGCCATAGATACAATACCCTATATGATAAAAAGAGGAGATTGTTTGCCCTTCCGGGCTACTTTCTATGAATGAGAGTGGCGAGATGCTATTCTTATTCTTTGAGTTCACGAAAGACTAAAACATATGGTATTGACATAGAGAGCGCCCTGGATGTTGAACCACATTCAGAAGAGCGTGCCTGCTCACTCTTGTCGGAGCCTTCTTCTCCAAAGAGACTCACTTCTAGGGGAGCGGGGGATCTCCACTACTTTACTTGCGACTTGAGCTAGCAGACTGAGCTTTAGCTTGAGCGAGAACGAAGGAAGACATCTCTTTTTTGGACTGAACTGCTTGAGCTGGAGCTTTGGACTCGACGAGGTATTGGGTGCTTGCCCTATTGAGAGTATCTTCCATTCTCTCTTCACCAGACAAATAGACAAATTGGCAATCCGATAGATAGATTATGGCTTCCTCACTATCAGCAAGCTCCCACAGGCGATGAACTGCTTCCGACTTCTTCATTCAGTTTGTAGCCATACCATATAGAATAGAGTGAAAAATTCCTTTTAATGGAAGTAGCTAGATTCAAGCAAGCAAAGCTAGTCCCCCCATACCATCCCTTGCTCGCTTAGGTGCGCCCTAGCCCACCCACCACTGCCCTGGATTCCGAGCTGAGCTATACATTTGCTTAAGAGCCATTCTCGTATCTAGTAGTTGTTCTAAAAGACGGAGTTCCGGATGATTTCCATGCTTCAGTCTATAATAATCTGCTTAGCAGTTGCAAGACTCATGAACTGAACCTTCCCGTGCCATCCCGACCCGAGAACTGTAGCTAGATCAAAGGAGCCAAGCTTCTCATCCAATCAACGGAAACATATAGACGGACTTTCTGTTAAAGTCGAGTAAGGAATTCGACAGGAACTAGCTAACCCGGAAAAAGTCGTTGTACCTTAACCGCGGTGACTTCCCTCTGAGTCATTGCTGTAGGCCATGATGCCGTTAGATGGGCTCTGCCGAAGGAGTGACCCCTCGACACTTCCTCGCTCTGTTTAGGATGCGAGATGGAAGGTAACCTCTTAGTACCGGAACGCGCCTCCATCGCCGGAATCGACCGGGTGCACCTAGTGCATGAGAACCAAGCGCGGGCGTAGAGGAAGTTGCTGTTTGGAGATTGTCAAAGTTGCCTTTCTTTCAGGAAGGGTGGCTCGCCAGTGGCACGTGATGGAATCCAAGTCAAATCGATGGAAGTTTGGTTTTTCCAAAGAACGGGTCGTGTGTCTCCCGTGTCAGTGCTTACGTTAGTAGGAAGCCTATATACAAGTCTAGGACACGCTAGTGTCAAATCCCTAGTTTGAAAATTCGTGAGAACCAGTGATCTGAAGCACATAGGAAGTGGTGACCCTTCGACGGAATGTCTTCGCGGGTGGGGATCAGATTCCAATGATCCTACGCACTACAGCCCTGTCCTGCCGTACGGCACAGAGGTCAGGCTTAGTGACTAGTGGAGATGCAAGAAGAGAGTGGCGAGTTCCCTTCGTTGTAGTCGTGTGGTCAGTTCTATCAGTCTCGTCTGTAACTGTATAGTCGACGTTTGGCTCTATGGAAGGGCTTTGTGGCCTGCTTGCTTCGTGTGCAATCTGATGGGTAGTCCAGGATGTCCGGGCCTGGATGAAGTTGTGACCTGTATCAACAAGGGGTGAGATTTTCAATAGCAAAGAAGAATTGAACGAATACACAAGGGCGTAGCTAATTCATCTGCAGCAACAAGAAAGAGCAGGACCCCCCACGTCTATTTGCATAACTAACTTCCTCTGGTCGTGAGGAAGAGGTACTGATGACCTGAATAACAGACACTAGATTTTAGCAAGAGATCGTAAGATAGAAGGAGAAGGTCACACCTGAGGGACTTTTTTGTTCGGAAGAAGGAGCGGATCATCAACCGGGCAGCAGAGACGCCCACATCTGACATAACCTCCATGGGTCTGGAGAAAGATGCACCCTGCAGCACAAGACGCATTAGAACGTCGAAGGCGAATACCAGAGCAAGAAAGGAGAGCAAAAAAGGTGAAAGATTCGGGTCGGTCCTAGCCGTAGTAAGGACTTGGTCATTCTGAAGAGCGGGAATTGGACGTGAAAGGCTGGACTTTATGGGCCTCCGTGCCTGATTTTTGTCTTTGTTTGTACTGTGCTTTAAGGAAAGGATCGAGGTCCTATTGGGCAATCAGTGTGGGAGCGGAGCCTTGAGAACCCATATCAAAAGCGCTTCTCCTTCTTTCTTTTTGGACTCCCCTACCGAATGTGAGTAAGTGGGGCTTCCCCATTTCCTTTTGGTTTAGATGAAGGGAGACGGGAAAGAAAGATCATCCTCTATGCTTCGACTTTGCTTTGGGTTCTTCCTCAGACTGCTGTTCGGTAGTAGTCGCTTTAGTGGTACTCAGAAAGGGAGGGGGAACAAGCGGTACAATCGTCCAAATGAACCCCCTCATCTTTCTCACATGTATAGCCCGAGCTCGTCTTGGACCAATTGGCCTGGCCTTTGAACTCGGAGGTCCAGCCACTTATTGCTTGCGGTAAGGCCTGGAACTATGTCAAGAGCTTTTCCGACTGTAAGGGCAGATCAGGGACACCCTTCTATTGCTCAAACAATCGAATCTACCAGAAAAGAAACTCTATGTTTTAGCCTTCGAGCCATTTCTTCTCCAATATGGCACAGCCCTGTTCTCCCGGGACACGAACTGGGTAATATACCTAGTAGTATAAGGCCCTCGTGTAATGGTGCTATTGCACTGGACCGGGGGAACCCTTGTATGGATCAGTCAGAAGAACCTGTCGGAAGGGAAGCCTGGCATTTTTTTATCTTTGTCTCGGGGGTTGGGAAACCACCGTTCATTCATTTCTTATTCTGCCTTTTTCCAAGAAAGAAAAGGCGAGCGTTAGCGAAGTCGGAACGATCGGAGAATGGGTGGGCAGTCAAAGAATAAGATTGGATAAAATAACATATGAGAGGGAAAGAAGTACCATTCCACCAGAGTAAGAGAGGGGATTGAAGGGGCATCGAGGTCTTTCGAGATTGGGGGAAGACTATAGTTCCAAACGCAGAAGGTAAATCCCGTCATCATACTTCTTTCTGCACGGTTGAGATCCAATTAGTTTGCGATGCGTGCAACTAAGGCCATGACTGACTCATTTTTCGCACCTGGGACTCGGGGTGGCTATGTTCACATAGGTGTAGCTAAATTTGGTTGAGTCTCACGGGCACTACTAGCTTGAGGTCACCATCTTCAGCTATGCTGACAACAAGGGATTTGACTCGGTTTCCCTTTCCTCTTCCATTGGTTGAGGAAGCTCATTCTACCTTGAACAAGGAAAGTCAGAACCGACGGGCTCCCCTATCACATTTAGTTGGAGATGAAGGAATCTGGTACCGGCAAATTGCTTCAAAACGTGACCATTGAAACTCTCGAAAGAAGAGAGAGGCGTCAGAGACGGATCAAGATGAAGTTCTTATCCTCCTGTGCGCCGAAATGAACATATCTTTCTCTCTTCGCTTGACCTGTGCTACCGGTATGGCCGGCGTCTTCCCATTCTTTTGGCTAGTGAAACAGTTGGACTCGCATTTTGCCACAGATTCCTCGGGGGCCCTGACCACTCATCCTCCTGGAATGTGGACCAGGGAGAATACCAGTGGGTTCAAGCAAACAAAGAAGAGGGATGCGAGACAGTGGATGGTTATGGTTTCAACTGGGCAAGCGCGGTGAAGAAAGAAAGTAAGTACACAGAATAGAGAGAGCACGTCATCCAATCTTTTGGCATTAGGTTGAGATCAGGGTGAAGTCAGTCAAGACAAAGAAAAACAGCTCCAGGTCTGCCTATAATCCTCCGAGCGTCAGTGGTTGGGCGAAGACTCGCCTGACATGTAGGCTCCATTCCAATAGAAGAGTGGCCTACGAAGGAAGGTAGTCTCACTTAGGTCTTTCTGATCAATCATGATGAAAAATTTTGAGCAAAAATGCCAAAAGAGGCCTATCCAACGGGCCATATGTAGCAAAACAGGAAAAAAAGGTGACCGTTAGTGCGGTATTCATCCGATGAATACAAGAAGGAGCACGTCTAGGGAAGGGAAAGATGGATAACTTTCAACCTTGTGATCCTCCACCCTTTGGCAGCACGTCTGACGTCTATACGCCTGGGCAGCCGCTGTATCCTCCTTTCTTTCTCCGCCTTTCCCCCTACATCCACTCCTACAGTTCGGTGGGCGATCTCCGAATCTCTAACAAGGAACGATTTCCAGTTTGATCGACCTTAAGATTGCATAGTCGACTATGAGAACTCTCTTCTCTCTCTGTATTTCCTTCTTTCATTCATCCCTTCCTCCAGGAATGGACTTTGGATTTCCCGGATGTGGATGAAAACTCATTTTTCTAGGCGCATTCTGGAAGGATTCGTCGGATGACGCAGCTGATTGGATTCGTCGCTTTTCTTCCTTTCATTCTTTCTTTTAGTCTGACTAGAGAGCTCCCGGGGGAACTCGGCGGAAGCTCTCCCCTTGGATTGACTGCATTTTCGCATCCCCGGCAGATTCGTGCTCGAAGGAAGAAAATGGAGACAGGAATCACGGGCTTCAAACTGCTTCTTTTTAGTTCTTCATTTCCGAAACCAGAATATGGGATTGAAGCCGGAATGAGAAGTAGTTCCGTTCCGGTACTCGATGGGAAATCAAAAGGAAAAGGATGGCTTACGATCCTTATTAGGAGCCAGAGCAGCGTTGAGCTAGAACCTGCAAAACTGGAGTGCAACTAGAAGAGGCCATTGAGAGAGGCCTTTAAAATGAGTCCTCCCCGAAGCCCCATGGTCCGATATTATATAGGCTAAAGAGGATCATCAACGATTCCCTATCTGTTGAAGAGGGATTGGCTGTCTTGTTCAGTTTTGTTTTAGTAGCTCCTCTCCTTCTTTGTCGAGCCAATTAAATCTCCTCACCCTTTACTAAACTGACGAAGGGGAATAATTTTACAGAAAGGGCCGAACCGAGGTCTCTAAACGCCTCGTTACGTATATTCCACTCGCTTCCTTTTAGCTCTTCTTCTTTATAATGACGAACCGATCCGAGCATCACATCAGGCTTTCGGCCTGTATGGAACTAGCTTCGATGAACGAATTTCTTTCGCTATGTACTTAGAGAAAGGACTAAACCGCACCAAGGGGACAAATCAATCCCCAACCTGTCTGAACCTTTCAGTTGATGTGCTTTCCCCTGCGATTCCACTAGCCCCGTTATTCCACTAGTGCAGGAAGCTGGTCCCGATGCAAGAAGTTAATCCGGATCCTCATCCTCATCTCTTGAACTCTCGGCTGATTCAGCAGGAGCCATTCTTTCAACTCGACGCCCTTCTTGGTCACATCTTCTTTCTCCTGGTAAAGCTATGAAAAGCAATCTACCCCGGAAAGCATAGTCAGAAGGGAAAGCGAAGCCAAGCGCCTTTTCTTATGAAATGCAACCTCACCACAGAAAAGATTTTAACTCACAAGAGAGCTGAAACCAAACCCAGGGGCGTAGCTGCTATTTCACCGGGAGTGAATCTATCCCGGGCTATTTTCCACTAATGACGAATCTCCTGACCCAAGGTATTCGTAGATCGGAGATTGTCTAAATGGTAATAAGGAAGTGGCAGCAGTCCTATCATATAAAAGAGAAAGAAGATCACTTCTGCTTGTTCTCTCTTTTCCCGAGTCATCTCACATGAAAATCGTTATTTTAAATGGTCGATGGTCGTCGTCACACCACTCGCTGATTCGTACGTCTTGTCTGACCATCCCTCTCTATATTATAATCTTTCTTCGTCGCCTTCAATCGCAAGAACCAACCTCCCGGATGGGATTCGTCTCGTATTCAGCGCAGAGGCAGACTTCGGGGAAAGTCATTGTCGGTAGGGAAAATGGTGACTTAGTCGGAGACGGTTGTGAACAAAACTCAATTGCGACTGATCCAACAACAAACTCGGGAATCTCCGACTCAAAAGTGCTGTCTTCTATAGGGCGAGGTCCCCCACTTTGACTTATTCAGTCAAGCACTCCTTGTTCAGCTGTTCTTTCCCCATCAAGTAAGGAAAGAGGGGCTGACGGCGTGCAACAGGTCCATGAAGCAAACGTCGTTTTCTTGATTCAGATACGGTTCGGCTTCCACGGGGAGGAATGCGTCGGCTGGGAAGTCCCCACATGGAAAGAAGAGCCATTAGGGAATCCTCATAGAGAAGGGAAGAACAACGCAACGACGATTGAAAGAAAAAAGCCGTTCATTAAGCAAGCCCTTTCAGGCTTAATTTGCATCTTTCTCAACAAGCACGCCCCCGCCGCTATAGTAGTGCTTACCCAGCAATCTGGGAAAAAGGCTCGCGAGGAGAATCTCAGTGACGAGAGTTGATTGGTAACCGATTCACATCCCAATCCTGACGCTCATTTATGGCAATGACAGGTCGTCGAAGAGTGGCTTTAGAATCTACCAACGGAAAGAAAGCAGCTCTTATTTGTAACGAAAGCAGGCAGGGTTTTGAGGAGAAGAATTGCTTCATTGCCGACGTTCACATTAAGAAATTGAAGCCCGGGATTGGTTTCATTAGAGCAAGGCGCCTTCGTCCCTGGTAGATCTATCTCGGATAACATTCTCCTTGCTCAAGAGTTTGCACATTCCATGGAGAAGGCCTATGCAGCTGACAGTCTTATGGTTAGAAAGATTGATATGGAACAAGCCTACGTCGGTGGGAGTTCGTGCTTAGAGTCCTTAACCTATTTGGATTCGATGCGACGATGGATGAAATGGATAAAAGAATGCACCCTCCTTCTCAGTTCTTGTTAACAGAAGCCCTTCCACATGCTTTCAATCGGCTATGGCTTTAAGGCAGGAATGTCCCTTATCTCCCTATTTAGTCATCCTGTGCTCGGAAATCTTATCCCTTGAACTTCAGAGACGGCAGATGGAAGCTTCCTTATATCGTTACCGGCCTTCTCCTCTCGTTTACCCCATCACTCACCTTCTTTTCGCCGACGACTGCTTATTGAGCTGGGATAAGACTAAGGCGCAGAGAGGTGCATTGATGCCCAGACTAAGCTCTTTGATGGACAAATGCCAGGAATGAGAGCAAAAAAGGCGTCTCTCAAGAGAATACCCTGCTGTTAGCAAGTTTCAGGTTTGCAATTCGGGGGAGAGCGTAAAGCCGCCCTTATACTCTATGCATTCATATAAGGCAACCATTAGGTTGGTCGGACAAAGAAAAGTGTTTTCTCTCCGACATATGGTCCAACCTGTAGTTGGGCGGAAGTGATAGAACTAGCTCCCCGTGACTCATTACCATGGGGGCTCGAAGTCTAGCCGCCGATAGCTGTTTCCTATGTATGGTATGGAGCCGTGCCTCTCGATATGGTTATATATATATAGCGGGTCTCTCTCTACATCGAGTTCAAAAAATGTTTACGCAGTAAGAGCATATTCTGATTCAATTGCTAAGAGTTCCTTCTCTGCATCAATTGGCACTATTTGAAATGTGCACTATGAAAAAAAAGTCGGATGGTTCCTGCTGCACGAGATTCGGTGGAAGTAGGGATTGAAGAAGAATAAGTAGGGAGGGGTCTATTCTTTGACAGAAAAGGAATATGGTGCTCTTCTTCGGAGCAGAGGGAAGGCGAGCGTAAGTGAGAAAATGCCAAGGAATTATTGAATTTCACCTAAGCACCCGTACTCTTCCTTGAGGAGCACAATAGAGCAAAGATTTTCCATGTGAGAGAAAGAGTTATCGCTTTTGCTTTTTTTACTGTTTTTAGTCCCGCTATTTCAAAAAGGAAGAAGCAGCATAAAGGTGGGTTCCCACAACAGCGCATATTACCAATCCTATATTGAATCTCAGAAATCTCATTGAGAGTGGAGGGAGGAGAACAAGGCCTAAGCGTAAAGGTAAGCTCAACTCCCAGGGGAAGGTGCGGAGCGAAAGCTTTCCGAACGAGTATAAAATAGTGAAATGAAAGGTCTTGACCCCTTTTTCTAAGACCGCACCTCAAAATAATTTACCTAAGATCTTTTAACTACAACACTAACTCTGGACTAGTATACCTTATGTAATAGAAACTGAAAAGCACGAGAAGATGTGCGTAGTACCCGTACTGGAATGAAAGCTCTTTTATAGAAGGTTCTGGACATAAGATAGCACCCCATAAGTTGGGAGGTTGGAGGCCGTCCCGTCCCATTACGACCGTCTTTCTATTTTAGGTAGAACTAAAGACTACTGGAAGTCAAGTCAATAATACACCTGCCGGTGTCGAAGCGGATGAAAATGCTGCCTGCTGCGACATGCGGAAGGTAAGCCAAAAGAAAGTCATTCTTGAAACGGGGAATACACACTTACATAGAGAAGGAAGGGCAGGAGAAGCAAGCCCCAGGAGGGGAGAAGACATAAGGACAGGAAATCGTACTGTAATTGCATGCGCTTACTCCAGCACTCCAAGTGGAACTCAAACTACTGGGACTCTAACTCTCTCTAAGGTCTGTAAAGTACTCGAGCGAAGAGAGAAGGAAGAAGCCCTAGAACCTGCCCTTTCAAAAGGGATTGCTCATGCATTTGCCCTGAAAGCAGAACTGGATTTATAACGGGTGATATACTCTTTTGAAACATAATAACTACTAACCTTTCTAACTTGCTTTTCACTGGCGGCTAACCCTCAAAAAATGAAAGAAGACAAAAAGGGACTGATACTATTTTCCTCCCTGGAAAGGGCACTGTGCTACTACTATAGCTAGGGAACTCTGCTCTTTTCTTCCTCTGTAGCCTTACAGAAAGAGCAAGAAAGGCTCTAGAAAACTACTCACTCATCACTCCATGGTAAATGGGAAGGTAAATCCCCTCCTCGTACTAGACATCTTAATCACTAAAGACGGTTTGATCATGCCCTTTGTCCTCAACCCATGGTTCTCCTATATCTCCTAACTTTCGCTTTGCTTTCTCTACTACTAACCATACTAGCATACATACTAGTATAGAATGATTCGCTCGCTTCGCGAAATGGAGACCTAGACTACTAGCTAGAGCAGCTAGCAGACTACTAACCCTGCTAGCATACCTACTAGTATAGAATGATTCGCTCGCTCGGGCATTTAACCCTCGCTTCACGAAAGAACTCCCTTCTATCTCTCCTACAAAAAAAGAAAGACATTCAACCCCCCCCGACCCCCCTACCCAAGGGGTAGGCTCCCAAAGCACATTGCGCCATCTCCTTCTAGACTCTTCTGGAAGAGAAAAACAAGACACTAGACTTCCGTAAGCGGCTAAAGTGGAACAGACTACGCGAAGAACTGGTACTTGAAGAAGCATAGACACTCGCCGACCTAGCTAGAAGTTGTCCGTCCTTTCAGATGTCCTAAGTGGCCTCCCGGGAATACTTCTCATTCGCATCCGTTGCTGTTGATGATTCATATAGTAGTGATTCAATACCTTTTTCACTCGAAAAGCTAATCACGTACTTTTAGGGTCCTTGCGGCTGACAGAGGCATGGATTGTGAGAGATGGAAACTGGAGTCAAGTCCCGAAGCTGCTACCTAATCAATAATAAAAAGGAAGTCCGCCATCCAGATGAATAGGTATGGAGAAAGAGGATCTCTTTGTCTAGTCTCTATAGTCCCCTGAAAGTCACCATAGGAGGGGGCAAGAAGGATAAGATTGAGTATGAAATCGTGGATACACAAGCCCTGATCCACTCATACCATGACGAGGCGCTTGCGGTCCGCCGCCTTCTATTTCTATGGGTGCTTATCCGAATCAGCTTCCTTTCGTCCTCTTCCCTTATTGCTTGCTATGCTATAACTCTCTATAGTCAGACAAGTTCTGTGAGATTTCGTTCTTTTCCAGCTCGCTTTGGAAATCGAGATAAGGCTCTTTCAGAGCGGTTCAAAGTCAGGTCGCCGTTCAGCCCTACTACCAATGCCCTCCAGTGCTATCTGGAAGTCCGTTTATGAACATATATCAATCCCTCAAAAACCCTTTATTCCGTCGTGCATTGTGCAGACGACTGATGGCTTACGTTGCCTGAAAAGGCCGGTGTTTGTCCCAGGATCTCACCCTTCGGCCTATGCATGTGCGAGAATGCGATACGTTAGAGGCCGATGCGTCATTGGGCCACTTAGCGTGGTAGACCTGGAAAGAGTGCTGTTAGCACGAATGTTGTGAAGAACTGCGTTGCCTGCCGGTTCCAAAAGACTCAATGTGCAGAAGTGTGGTGGTCGAGCTATAGAGCTGTCACCACTCATACTTAAATACTTCAATCGACTGGCCTTCCGCGCCTTCCTCTCTTGGTTGCCCGCTTGTCGGGAACGGAACGGAGCTTCTCACTAACAGAATCGTAAACTTCATTTCATCAAACGAGACTCGGAAAGAGTGGCGTTAAAGATGTTGAAGTGGAAAGAACAAAAAGAAATAGGAACGGAGTCGGGGAATTAGAACTCTTAAGTCTTGACGACTGATTTTTCATTTTGTAGGGCATGCCAACGAGATCTCATGAGAGCACCGGATGATTGAATACTATCCCAATCTCTAGCAAGAGTACCAGCGCTTAAACTTAAAGAAGAGTAGGATCAGAAGTCAAGTCTCATCCCACGGGCGCATCTGTATTTATTTACTAGGTTATTCCTTGCCTTGGAAAAGAGAACACTCTTTCTTCCTTCAACATGGGTGGCCGACAGTGGCAAGAGCTTCTTCTTATTCAATGCTAGCTCTGACCTAGCCCCCCATAGAAGAAAGGCGTCAGAATCAATGCTTTGACCGGGAATGCCCCTTCTCTCTCATAGCCCTGCCCTAGTGGCTCAGATGTGAAAAAATCCTCCCTTGCTTCTTCCCCAAGAGCTCTGCTAACACAGGCTAATTACCTCGCTCGAGCTGAAACAATTGACTCCGCCGAGAGTTCTTTCACTGCAGAAGACCGAGAGTCAGAAGCTACCTTCCCCTCTACCCTTGGTACAGAGCTTCCATTGCGAGAACCTTTCATCCGAATCGCTGTCACTCCCGGCTGATTCAACACGAGCAATTAAAGCTACCGACTCTAGAACAGCGGAAACAGGGCAAATACCGATTCCTGGACCTGGACCTGGTGAAAGCTTTCAACCTGCCCTTCTTCCTTCAACATCTGCGGAGCTAAGTCCGGGTCTCACTGAACCCCTTCCGACAACGCGGCATAAAGGCTAAGACCACTTATTTCGCATCAACAGAAAAAGGACTGGCATCTGTAAGAGCAAAAGCACTGACTACCGCTCATGCCCCCTAGCCAATTCAAACTCGGATCCGAAGGGGGTGATTCTCTAAAAAGTATAATATGACATCACTTTTCGCTGTTGGGTACGAAACCCGACTAGTCCCTGATTCACATCTCTCAAGTTCTCAGATCAGGACCTAAGGCCTGGGACTGCTTCTTCCTTATCGCCCGAGTATTGCATCGGACTTGGGCCTGCTAATTAAAGTCAACCGATGCCTTTTAAAACAGCTATGTCTTGTCTTTCTAAATCATTATGAGGAGTGCCACATCTCTCGATCTCTATCTTCTTTAGCGGACATCGAGGCGCGGAGCGGACCGGTTGGCGCGTGCCCAAAAAGGGAGACCGGAGACCGCGTCTGAAGCCTTTGCCAACTTTCCGTCTCAGGCAAGAGCTACGGAACTAAAGCACCAACGGCTCCTCTTCCGGCATTGTCTACTGGGTCTGAACTCCTAAATAGATCCTTCTTGGCTTGCCCACTCTATTGCTATTGTCGCCTTCCAGCCCGCCCTTGGGTGGCTTCCTGCCTTCTATTCCAATAGCCCTGCCTCCATCAATAGCAGCCCCTCTTCCTTCAACGGCAACCGCAGGGGATATTTTCACAAGAGCAGCTCCCATTCCGACCTTTGCTACTGCTATCGGGTATGCACTTCTAAATTAAGCAGTTGATGCCCTGATCCCGGGAATAAGAGAACTTTCTCTTCCAGGTATTCACTCATCCCCTCTCAGTGGCAAGAGTGAGTAGATAGCATAAGTTCTTTAATTCCTCATTCCTGGGATATTAGTGAAGCTTGCCCATTAGGGCTTAACAGCGCCTGTGCTATCAATAAGAAGGAGCCATTTCCCTGGTAGGCTAAGCCAGAAAGAGAGAAAGAGAAAGAGAATGTTAAAAGGCTACGCACCTTGGTCCAGAGCGAGGATTGGGATAAGTTGAACCCGTTCTCTTTAGTTCTATTTGAACTAAGCTGAATCGCTATCTCTGGAACCAAAGTCGTACTCTCTTTAGCCACCGGCTCCTAATGGTTTGCTCTTTAAAGCACCAATGGGTCCTATTCCGACAACACTGAAAAAGGGCTCTCTCCCTCTCAGTTGGTCAGTACCTTAAACTAATTAGCTATTTCCAAGCTGCTCTTTCATAAGCTGTGATGTCTCTTTTGAATAAACGGCATAGTCTATGTCATCTTCCTTTTGCCCAGAGGAGCATTCGCCTGAAGAAGTATGCCATTAGTAAGACTCTCTAGAAGCCTTAGGAGCAATGGAGTCTGGTGAGGTAGCTCTTTTCTCTTGGTCAGCTGTTTCCGCTCGAGTGAAAATGCTTTCTGGGGTCCTTGGGTGAGGTTTAATAAAAAAGTCAAGTAGGACAGCGGTGACCGCGAATGGCTATAGTTCGTCACTCGCGGTATAAAAAGAAGTAAGGAGCTTTCCTAAGCTAAAGCGCTTTCTAGTTTGAGAGATGGAAATGCCTAATCAAGTAGCCAAGAATCATCGATTTCGGAGGGGTCCAGGGGAAATGAATTTAGGAAGGATCCGATCCCAAGTGACATTGAATCAGTTGGGGGTATAAGCGCTGCTATTTCAGCAGTTGGTGTTGGAGGAGTGAATGCCAGTCGAAAGGCGCATCTATGACTTAATACCGACGGCTCGATCCCGCGAGAAATTTGTTGATTGAACGAAGCCAAGGGGCGAACGGGAAATGCTTTAGGGAACAACCAAGTACCATCCGACAGTCTTTAAGAGTGAAAGAAGCAGGTATTCATAAGCAAGAGGTCCTGGGACGACAGCTCAAAATCGTACATTTAGCTTTGTCTGCCAGACCCTTAGTTTCAAGCAGCAAAGGGGGAAGGAGGCCTATCGAAGTCACTTTCCTAGGTTAAGGTAGGTTCAGTGCCCCCAGGGTGAGAAGAATCGGTAGTTGTTAGACTAGCTCTGGCTTTCTGAATGAGTTTGAGTTGGGCTTACGAGCGAATCACCCTTTCCCCTTGGCTTCTCCGCAAAGTTGGACCTGGCTAAGCCTATTGAAATATTGGACCGTAAGCCTACCTATGGAAATCTCGCTTGCTTGGAACAGAACTATTAGAGCTGACGGCCGCCGCCTTGGAATCAGTTCTCCTAACGGCTTTCACTATTCAATCCCAACCTTCAAAGTTCCTCGGATAGGGGCATGAAATAGAAGAGAAATGTAAATTGTTCAATCTTTTTTGGGGAAGTTGGGCTTGCGGGCCCTTCTCATATAATCGCTCTTGATTCAGAGCTTTGTTTGGGAAGTTGGGGAGTAAAGATCTTTTCCCGATGAAAGCAACAATTCACCCGTCCCCGGGCAAGTAATCGCACTCAAACATTCGGAATCGGAGCTGGACTCACCTTCAATGGGTGAGACCGGACGGACTCAGGGGATGAACGAGACACAAGAGAAGGAATGTGATGTAGATTTATAAACAATGTTGAGAGTCTTTCTCGATGAGGCCAAATGAATCGCAGGCTGTCATCAATTCACATGGGTCAAAGAGAAATTGACGTAAAGAAAGAAAGAACGGAAACCCGCTTCGATTCTAGCTGTCGATAAAGCTACGAGGCTACCGACTAAGCTGGAAACTAGATAGATCTCAGATAGAAGCGGGACGAGACGGAAGTGATTTGGGACTGTTAAAGAGCGACATACGGCAAAACAAAGAGGTCGAGAGAAGTAGAAGAAGAAGAAGAAAATGAAAGACGAACAATATTATTGTCGTAATAATTATAAAGAAGGAGGGAACTCATGAATAGTCCTAGGTTCCTTAAATATATATATATTTCGTACTCATCATTGCTACGCACCTTTGCTATACTCCGGTGATCTCTTGTTTGTTTCGGCTTTTCAACTCGGATTTCAATTTGGTCTGGTTTCAAGTCAAATGGACCATTTTTAGCAAGTCGATCCACTTCCTCTTTAGTCGGATCGGGTGCTGTGCCGGTTTTGGAATCCTTATTTTTGTAGTTTCCCCTTTTATCCATCTCGAGGAGTTTATATATATATTTATGATGGAGGGACCCGGACCCTCTGGCGCATCCAACCCAGTAAGGGGGAAAGTTACATGGAGGCGAGCAGTAGGGGCTCTGGTTGGACCTCCTTCGACTTGGATGTTTTAGCAGAGCCCGAGGAGGGCGAAGAAAGAAGCCAACCAAACACCCAAGACACCCCCGCTGGGATCACGGAGGACGAAGAAAGACGCCTGCTTGCTTCGCCGGAGTATAGAAGAATGGAAATATACATGGCCAGATGCGAGATAAGACTGGTCCTATACTAGAGTATAGGTTTGTTACTTGCCGTACGAACTAATCCTCACCTGATCTATTGCTCATAATAAAATAACAAAGAGGGGAAAGGAAGACTTCCGCAGCAATTGGTCTTCCGTCCCCGACTCAGCATCCAACAGGATTCGAACCTGCAAATTCCCCTTTCGTCAGGCGGATCGCTTTCTCCATTCAGCCATGGATGCGTCGGGAGTGAACTAGGTTTTTTTGTTATTCCTTCTCGAGCTTCTATTTCGTCCGTTAAGGGAGATTCGGGAAAAGATGGAATAAGAAGACGTGTTTCCAGAACGAACAATATACGGGTGGAGAAGGGGGAGTTAGCAAAGTTGGACAAGATTGGAATGAGCATAGGAACATGTATGGATGTACCAGATGGGCTAATGCTCCCAGGTTGATGCGATGTATTCCACCAGTTGACTGGAGACTTTATTATTGGTATATCGATCGGTCCAGCACGGATTGAAATAGGAGCCGGTTCGACAGGAAGCTTTTGAAAACGCAGTGCACCCAGGTAAATAAGGAACAAGATGAATACAGAAGTTAAACGAGCATCCCAGACCCAAAAGGTACCCCACATAGGCCTTCCCCGAAACGCCCCAGTCACTAAGGTAAACAAAGTAGAAAAAGCACCAATTTCTGTACCGGTTCCGGAGGAGCGAAGAAAAAGGGGATGTTTTGTTAATGGGAACAAAAAACTGTTTATAGCCGTTGCGATATAAACTACTATACTCATCCGAGCCGCAGGAACATGTACATACGGAATACGAGAATTGTAACCTTGTTGAAGATCTGGTGGTGCTACCCGAAGACTTAAATGAATAGCCATCGCTGTTAAGAACAACCGAGATCCAATGAGAATTTTCGCGTAGCTTCTTGTCTTTGACATAAAGAAAGAAGGTTGTAATAACGAAAGGGACATGTGAGAATTTTGTCCTTGCCTTGCTAGTGGAACAAGAAAAACATGGATGTATATTCCACAGGAAAAGGATTTCGCGCCACGGAATGAATCAAAGAACTGAAAACTAACCCAATCCTCGACTTATTCAGCTAAGCCGAACATTAGACGCAAATATAACAATGAACACTTACTGATTTCATTTAACCAGTCACCACACAAGATCAGTACTTCCAAGAAAGTAGTTGAATTGATATAAATTTCCATGTTGATTGAGCAGAGTTGCTCGGAACAAGGTTTGGGGGGGGAGAAGGAAAGAAGGGGACTTTTTTCTTTCTTCTCTTATTCAATTGAGATAGTTAGAGGGGCAGATCGTTCCTCAAAGCAGCCCTTATCTTATTTATATACTATGCCACTTGCCTAAAACCCACACAATTACGATTACATCGCCTTTCATTTCATTTCTAACTTCGGCCTATCATCTTATGTTTTTAGAAAAAAGAAATTAAAAGAAAAGGTTCGCGCCCTAGAGTGCATCCACGTCTTAGCCTTATTTGATAAGTAGGCGCTGCTGTTCCCCTAGCATTACCTAGACTTAGGCCCCTTTACAGACGTTAACAATCGCAGCTTCTTCAACTGGAGTTATTCTTGTGACAACTGAAGGAAATTCGAGTCAGGCCCTTTAAGCCCCGGAAAGACCACTCTCTTCCTTTAATACGTCAATTGCCCACTTAAGCTTGAAAAGAGCAGATTCGTTCAAGCAAGCTAATCACATTCCCCTTTCTAGGGGTACGGTACGATGTCATTACTCTCTTTTGCTCCCTCACTCCTTGAAGAAGAGCGAACAGCTGATCTTTCCTGGAAAAAGACTTTGGCTACAATTCGATCTCGAAAGCCCAGACTTCATAAAAGGCGACTGACTCTTCCACTGCTACATGAACCATCCGCTCCTTTTCCGATTCTGCTTCTATATAAGTGAATAGATCTTTGTGATTCAATCGATTCGATTCTCGTTCTCACCCGTGAGTCAGGGGATACCTTGAGAACAGTGAACAGTGAAAGCAGAATCCTATTAAGAAGAAGGCTTTCTCTCGTCCCTTCCCATGTCCCATGGTAGGCTAAACCGGAAAGAGAGAGCAGTCGTCACCTTCAAGCTCTAAGTCAAGAAGTCAAGCAGCTAAGACCTCATCTACCGCATCAACAGAAAAAAGACTGACATTTGTAAGAGCAAAAGGACTGGCCTAGACCTCTTATACCGCTCCTGACCCGAACCCTCGAGGAACAAGCTGCTTTGAAGACAACCTTCGCTTCCCGCACCCGCAGAAGAGAAACAAGAAGAACTGCTTATTGCTTTTGCCGCTGAAGAGGAAGACAGGGTTGGGCTGGAAGGCAGGTAAGGCTCTTCTTCCTCTTTTTCTTTTTCCTACCGTGAGAATGAGCTAAGAATGAATTTCTTATTAGCTTAGAAAGAAGGGCTTTTAGGCCGGTTGATTATATTAAAAGGTGGTTTACAGCCGCACGAGGGATCTTGCTAAAGGAAAGGGGACAGATAATAGATCTTTGTCCATCTCCTCATCTGAGGCTGCTGCTTATTCTTAATATCCCATCGAGCGGTTGCATAGGAAAGCAAAGCAATACCCCGGTTGCAAAGAGAGGTTGCTACTGAGCGCTGCCCTGGGAAGAGGATTGGTAAAGTAATTAGTAGATTCCTGACTAAAAGCAGGTTGTAGAATGATTCTCGATCAGATCAGAGAAGTACCGTTGACACATCGGTATAGCTGTCCCGGGATTTTGAATTAAAATCGTTGGTTGGACCGTCTACTAAAGGCATTCTTTCAAAAGAGGAAGAAGGTCATGATTCAATTGTTAAAAAAAATCTTCCTTTCTCCGGAAGAAGGGCACATTATGCGACACAAACTCGTTAAGTAAGAAGATGGGCCTCCGGTCGTACTCTTGAGAGTGACCTCGGGGATAGATCCATTCTTGGACTGCTAGAAATGTAACTTCCTATTTAGTGTAGTGAAAAAAATTCTTTCGGTAAGAGAATCAGTAAGACAATCGGGATTACCTCAATGTAGGGGGTAGGGGGCTTGGCTCAATATCAGGACAGACGGAGGGCTAGGAAAGAACTACTTCATAATAGAGAGGTGGACTCAAACAAAAAGTAAGGGAAGGCCCAGTCAGAACCTGGAGATGAACCAATGAATGACTATATTAGATAGTATGCAGGATGGAACCACCTTTTAGGGTACAAAACCGATTCGATTAGAAAAGGGGTTCGTGAATAAGATGTCCTGCGCTCGGACTTAGAGTGAGAGTGACCCCGATAAAGCAGACAACCTGGAGGGAATTCCTCACAAAGAGGAAAGCCTTAGCCTTATTTATAAAGTAGACGATTTTCCACCTAGAATGAATTAAATAGATTCGTATTAATAATAGATTCGAGGTCCTATAGCTAGACGGCCGAGAATGAATGTGAAAAGAAGATGAAAGAATCGTGTGATACTATAGCTAGCTACGATCCCCTACAAGAGGAATCACTCGACTTAGCCCTTTGGCGGGCGGGCTTCGAGGACCCTACTTACAAATTCTTTATGCATGGATGCAGGAAGAGCCAACTGCTTTCTTTGGGATCAGCGCTTAGGGTACAATCTATTATATATATATATAGTACACAACCCACTTTCTTAATAAAGAGAAGTTGGGGACATAGTAAACCTCCTACTATAAGAGCTATTCCCTGGGACCGGAAGGGGAAAGATTTCATCTTGAAAGACTGAGCCCCCGGCTAGCAAGATCGGGAGGTTTAGTGTCCTCGGGAGAAGGAATACCCAACTTCTGGGGTCAGCTTCGATCACGAGGAGAGAAGAGCGGACCATTGAAAGTCTCAATTCCTATCCGCCCAAGGTAGAGAGTTCGATTTCAAATCCAACGATTTATTGACCTACGAATCTGCTATTACGCAACTCAACCCTTCTCCGCAAACTCTTTCAGTTGTTGGATGCGCAAAACAACCTATTCCCCTTTACGACGACTCGGTGACCTTTGACACGTTACACCTGGTTGCACGTAATCTTGACCGCTACGCGCCTTTCACTCGTGCAGTTGGACTGACTAGTGACTTTAAAGCTACGCCCTTGAGACCGAGCCCTGCCTCTCACCTTTCGGTTCATTGCAAGGAAAGACTAAAAAGAAAAAAGGCAGCTTTCGGCGGACACAAGCCCTCGGGACTTGACACTTGGACACCGGGAAGCTTGCCCCTTGAGACTGGGTCCTTCGTTTGGAACTGCCCTTTTCCTTTCCACTTTGGAATTCCTCGTTGCTTTCCCCTTTGACCTGTGCCAAACTCCACTTTTGCTGTTGCCAGGTGGAATGATTCATTCAACCTCGGTATCGGCAACCAAGACACCCTTCTCTGTCGAATGAATCTTCAAATCATCATCTTCAAACCACGACTCCGATCACGGTTTCCAGTTGACTTTATCTCAGGTGACAGGGGCAGGAGAACACTTCACAAAATGCGCTTTGACAGCGAGCGAGATCTTTGAAATTCAATCAGAACAGCACTGGGTGGGTAAGAAATAGGATTCTTGTCTGAGTCGCGTGGATCACAAAATGGATCTATGATTTCAAGTCCACTCGTTGATTTCGAGAAAACCGAATCCTTGTTATGAGCTTTTTTCCCAGCGATGCCTCCAACTCGAGATTTTGATTCATAGAACTGGCCATCAAATGTATATTCATCCATCTATCAGCTGCGTCTTCTTTAGTGAATGAAAGAGGGACTCGTTTCATAGGTAGCAAGGATAGGAAGAAGGGGTTCAATGAAGGCTGCTGTTGAGATTCCAACTAGCGAGGAAAGGCCTCGTTTTGGTCCTGTAGAATGAATGTGAAAAGCAGAATCCTCAGAATCGTATGATTCAGATACCTGACGAAATGAACAGATAAAAGATCGGGATAGCCGGGATGACCTATTTCAAGATCAGATGATCCACCTGTTTGTCCGCTTGGGAGGGCTAACTCGGATAGGTCAGATACGAGGGAAACAGCCCATAAAAGAGAGATCGGATGCCCTTTCCGATGCAGTTCACGATGCGGACAACTAGCTAAGCTAGGTAGTTTGTTGTTAGAATCTCTATCCTAGTAGGAAGATGGAAAGAATATACTATACACTATAGGAGAGTCAAAGAATAGGCCTGTTGGAACTATATCAAGATTAGAATGACAAGGAATATCCGTATCCGTATATAATAAGTTGGGCTCTATCCTTCCCGCCCACCTCATTAATATCTGGAGGGAAGAATCCGAGGGTAGCCTGATGATTAAGGGACAGGGACACTGCATTATTATAGGGGTATGGGCTTTTATCACCCCGGGATGACGCACACTGCTTTAAATAAAGCGCAGTGAATAATGCGCCAGACCGCCTAACCAGTTGAACCGTTCTCTTATAGAACGGGTAAGCCGCAATAGAATGTTCCTTGCTTCCAGCTATCCTCATGAGTAATAATTGCTGTAATCAGTCTCGATAAGAAGCTCTCTTTTCCTTTAGTAAGTAGTAGAGTGATTCCTTCCCTCTAGATATCTAGTTAAATGCCTGAGTGAGTCTAGTCCGGGTATAACTCAAAGAAAGATTAGAATGTCCCACTGCCGATTAGGTTGCCACTTGAGAACTTGAACACCCTACCTTCCGCCTCCGGGGCCTTCAATTGGTCCTTTCGAATACATACCGAATGCGAGATGTTCCCTCGGCCGTCGAAGTGGTGCTTGACATACGCCGCACCTGTCATTCTTAGGCCACTCTCGTCCAATCCATCGAGGACCATTCTCCTTCGTAGACATCCGGCCCTTGGTCGTAGATCAGCTGTTGTCCATGGCTGGCCCGGGAAGTAGTCTGATCGCGGTATCGATCCTAGTACTCGATCTCCAGTGGTAGGGAACCACTCTGTTTTCTCCCGGACCGTCCTCATCATGCTGATGCGTCCTGTTCCCCCTTGTAAATATTCTCGGGCCGGGAGGGAATTGGATTCCCCTTTGATGTGCTCTATGTCAAAACGGAACAAAGAGAACATGGCTTGCCATCTTGCAAAGATCAGTTTGGCTGCCAGATCCTTTGCATCCTTCTCCAGGACTCCCTTTAAGGATGAACAGTCCGTCCTTAAAGTAAAGTGAGTATTTAGAATATGCACCTGGAATTTGAGAATGGCCTTGAGAGCAGCCAAGACCTCCTTCTCAGGGGTATTTGCTTTGCGCCTCATTCCATACGCCGGAAGCGAACTGGATCACTTCCTCTTTCTTTTCTCGCCATTTTTCTGTTTAAGAACTGCGCCCCACCCCTATTTGTTTGACTAAGGCTGGAAAGGGTCAATAGGAATAAGGTGGAGAAAATTTTTTGGGAGTCGATCTAGATTCGAATGCAACTGGCACACCCGACACCTTTTGACATAATTGATGCAGTCTTTGCTCAGTCTTGGCCAGTAGTATCCGAGATGAATTCTTTTCCCTTTCAGTCTTCCTTGACTCTAATCTTCCCCGCCTCCGTGCACCTCTCTCATAATCTTCTCCCCTTGTCTTTTCGTAACACATCTCATTAATACCCCCCAAAAACTTCTTCGATACAGTCTGTTCGCCAAGATTGCATACCTATGAGCTTGTCTTCTGATATTTCTTGCTTCATTCTTGTCTTGTGGCAATACCCCTTTTTTTGCTAAGTAGTCCCACATCGGTTCAAACCACTTCGGCCCCTCGGTTGAGTCTACGTTCTCTTCTGCTACGAAGACCTCTGCTATCTCTATCAAATCGACATCAAGGAAGGAAGTAGGTATAGTTCTCTTGACCACCTTTATCTCCTTTTCCACTTCTGTGTCATTCATTTTTATCGTCAGAAGCAATCGTAGCCAGAGAGTCAGCATGACTTTTCTTGGACCGAGAGACATGGTCAATTCGTACTTCTTCAAACATTCCCATCAATCTCATTGCCTTCAACCAATAGGCTTTCGAACGATTCTCTTTGACTTTTAAACTTTCTTCAATCTAAGACACCACTAGAAATGAATCCCCCAACCACTTACAACATGGGGAGCTTTCGTATCCCTGCCAATATTGCGAGTTCGAGACCAATCAATAGTGCTGAATACTCGGCTACATTGTTTGTGCAATCGAATACCAACTCCTCCGAAAAGGAAACTACTTCCCATTCTGGAGACATGAAAACAATACCAACACCAGTTTTTTTCAGAATACTCAGGCAGATTTCCTTTTCACCTTTCTCTTATCAGCTCTATCTTCTCTTTTTCTTGGAGACAAAAAAAATCAGCCAGTAAGAGGCTTCTGCTACGAATACTTCCTCATCTGGCAGTTCTTCAGATACTCAAATTCTGATATTGGATTTTCTGCCAATAAATCAGCGCGGGGCGGTGGTTTTTCGATTCTCTCTTTCCTCTCTTGAAGATAACCACTTATTTACGCAATAATGATTGACTTTATTTTTCTGGGTAAGACGCCCGAGCAAGAGCAAAGAGAATCCTTCTCAGGTCTCTCTCCTGATCTTGATTCGGCAGCAGTTCAAAAAAATTCTCCATCTGAGGTTGAAACCAAAGGATTTAAAGGCCAGGTTGATCAGTGAATGAAGAAGGCTCATGCCCGTCCATCTCTTGCATTTGGGGTTTCCAGAGGCAAGCAAAAGACTAAAAGCAAGGGATGAAGGAACCTTCTTGGAGACCTGCTTTATTTAATCTAAAAAAAGATCAGTCGTCTCTCAAAAGATTGATTCGTCGGATAGCTTGTTCTGAACTTCCCTATAGGTTTTGCAGAGGCAGGGGAAGGTCGGGTTCAAAGCCCTTTATTATTATTAGTAAGATGGGGCGCCCCCAGAGGCATTAAAGAGTCGTTCTTTCATGGGAAACCCAATCAAAAAAAAAAGGGAAAGGCCCTACTTATGATGGGGGGAGTCGAGGTGCCCGTGGTAGGCGATGAATGGAGCAGTCGATCAAGGCAGGAGGGTGGTCTACGATCAGGCTTAGTCTTCTATCCCTGCTCTTCCCGGGTTGGTCGAGAATTTCTAAACTATTGGGTAAACATAGATCCTAGAGAGCGAGTAGGAGCAGATCACTAGAAGAAGGAGTTGATGAGGTTTTTAGACTCAAGGCTTCTGTATCTGTTCTGGTTTATCAAAAGAAAAGGTTATTAGATATCCGTTCAAAGCCCAGGTTTTCAAATATCTGGTCCAACCGGACGGAAAAGAAGGTCAAAACGGACCTATTGATTGACCATAGATGCGAACTCCCACACCCTTAGCCAGTACCAGCGACTAGTCTTCTGGCTACGAGGTATATAGGGCGAGAGCCCGCTAAGGTAACCCTTAAGCCTACCCGTGTTGAGCCTCATGCATGTACTGAACCTAGACATAGCCTGCTAAGGAACCCAGTAAATTGCACTACACTCAGTACGCACTTATTTCCGGGACCGCTTGATTCAGCATACAGCAGTGCAACATCGGACGTTAATCAGGAAGCATACAGCAGCAAGCACACATCTTTGCAGTCTTTCTAAACCTCCTCCTATTAAGCCGGTGTCAGCCTTTAGGGTACATCCTACCCTAATCTTGAGTGTTGAACCATAGGTTCGGCACAAGAGGAATCCTTCTTAGACTCGGTTCGCCGTCAGTTTGCAAACCGCAGGTGGGTGCGAACTACTAGAGGCCCGTCCAGGAGGTTAGTCAGAATAGAGGACCTAGAACGCCTTGGTGAATCAAACCCAGAGATCATGGCCAACAACGCCAGTCACCGAGGCACCAGGAACCCTATCTATGATGGGGACAATGAAGAGTCCACTGGCTCTAACCACCAGCTGAACCCTACAGCCCCGGCAAATCGGCAACTTTATAACGAGGCAGTTAGCCGTCAACTAGCTGAGATTGCCCGGATGCTAGCACAATTGACCTCGCAGGTAGCCATCGGAAATACCCTGGCTGCACCTGCTGCTCAAGGAACAAACCCTCCATCTACCACCCCGACTCAGGGGACACAGATCCACAACCACAAAGCCAACCAAGAGTAGCAGATGCTAGACCTGTAGACCCAGTACCCCCTCCAGTTCAGAATCAGCCCGCAGTTCCTGAACCTGTGGATCACTACGAGGAAGAGATCCGAAGAAAGCCTCCTGCAGTACCGGCCGTGTACTTGGCTCCCACTCCCATGAATCAGATAGTGTCATACGTCCCACCACAGCCGTCCGATCCTCTGATGGAGAAGATCAGTCGCCTTGAACGGGAAGTTAATAAGTTGAGTGGGGACAAGTATGATGTTGCAGATCTTGAGAATCTCTCCCTATACCCCAAAGTCAGGCTTCCGTACGGTTTTAAGTGGCCAGAGATAGATAAGTATAACGGAACCAGATGCATAACGAAATAGGAGAAAAAGAGGCTTACCTCGGAGCTCCTAAAGGCAGGATGTATGTCGGAACTCTACAGCCCATGGGAATCGACAATGAGCTACTTGTCCAACTATTCCGGCGCAGTTTGACCGGACCCGCGCTGACTTGGTTGATGAACACTGACCCAAATACCATTCGCACATGGTCAGATCTGGCTAACGCCTTTATGACGCACTATGCATACAATACAGATACTCAGTTATCAAGGCGTAAGCTAGAACTCGTTAAGCAAGGACCCACTGAGTCTTTCACCGACTTCATCACATAGCTTACTATAGAGGGGAAGGACCCAAGCTGCTCAGGTTCAAAAGAGACCCTCGGAGGAAGATCCAATTGCTATGGTCTTGAAGAGCCTGAACCCTGAGTATACCAATAGGTTGACTACATCACCCAACTTTTCATTCTTTAGTTTGTGCTGGCTGCCAGATAGAAGATGCATTGGCAGCTGGGCGTTCGCTCCCCCTCTCTACGCCGTTGCTTTGCAACGGGTCCTCGAATAATAAGCAGAATAAGTCTGCCGGGACCTCTCAGGCAAAAGCAGAGGTGAATACAATTGGAGCGGCGTCGCTGAACCAAACGCCTTACTATACAAGGGGCAGGCAGCACAGCCATTTCAAAATCAAAACCAACCCCAGTTTTATCAAAAAATACTCAGGCAGCTCGGGCTCCCCAACTTTTCGGCAGACTCCGCAGGCCCAAGCTCAGTACCCACAGGCCCAACAGCAACAACAGGGTCAAGTGTCCTATCAGCAAGGTCAGCAAGGGGCCCAACAGGGTCAGAGACAAGCCAGAAGACAGGACCGACCACTCAGAGAGTTCACTCCGTTACCGCTTCCGATGAGCAAGTTGATGGGAGGTCTGGTACAGGTACAGAAGGGGGTCTTGCCCCTCTTAGAGCCGAAACCGACGCCAAATCCATTGCCAATCGGGTATGATCCAAACGCGATATGCCATTATCACCAGAGCCGTGGACACTGGACCGACAACTGCTGGAGCTTGAGGCATGTCATACAGGATTTGATTGATACAAAGCAGTTCGTTCTACCTCCCGCGCCGGCCACAACAGCTCAGCCAAACATCAATAACAACCCTCTGCCGGCTCATCCTGCACAACCCTCTAACGGGGTGAAAAGTGGCTCCGGCACATTTGACCCCACTCAATATATTACGCCCATCAACAGACTCGCTGCAGCTGCACCGGCACAGTCAACCCAGAATATTCAGTCAGGTGTGATCAATATGATTACACCCAGCCCATGGGAAATCGGCCAGCCCTCATCCTCTTGGGATGCACCCTTACCCCCCCCCCTAACTAAATAAGTAAGGCCCCGTTCTACCGTACTCCAGACCCTCAGCCTAGCCAAGGCCCGGTAACTCTGGAAGAGATCCTAGCCCTGTCTAGTCCAGTCTACCAAAGCCCTGTCACATTAGAAGAGATTCTAGCCTTCAACGAACCCACCTTGCCTGTCCAAACACCCCCAACCATCCAGCAACTATCAGTTCTTTCGCAAGCCCGCCTATAACCCTATTCCTCAGCCACAGCTTCAACCCGTCCAGTCAACACCTTCACCACAACCTCAACCTAAACCTAGACCAGACCCCCAACCTAGCACGTCAGAAGGCTGGTTGTAAATCAGGGACTGCCTTGATTCCAAAGAAAGGCGGAGCCGTCGCAAGTCAATGCGCCATTCTCGAAAACAGCCACAAGAAGCTCCTCAGGCTCCACCAGAGCCCGAAAAGGATGAGCAGGCCTGCCTTGTTGTGATAGGGGGGAGTGTGCAGAGCATATTTCCGCCGGAATACCATGCAGTGATCCTCTGATTTACAACCAGCCTGCAGTTAGATCAAGTGCTTAAGTGTCAGCCCACCCAGGTGACTCTCGAAGAGGTGGTACAGTCGTACGATGAGTTTGAAGCCGCATTGCCAGCACTCATCCCCTTACTCCATAGGCGACTTTCCAGAAGGTGGATCGACAAGATCCCACGTATGGCTTTTCTGTAGAGCTGCCAGCTCCTCTGCCATAGCCTGCTGGCAATGCGGATCTGATGATGCCTCATAATAAGCCCAGGGGGTTCATGAATAGAGATAACTGTGGACAGAAAACAATGAAAATCGCAATAACGCTGAGGTGGAAAGCGCTCACGTGTCGAATGACGACGCTCAGGAACGATGGGCTGCAGATCACTCTCCAGAGATGCAGTATCGAGACGAGGCACATCAGGTTCTGAATGGATGGTCACGGTACTTGGCTGCATGGTCTCACGATATTCCGGGATGACAGAAGAATGATCAGAGGGAGACGTCAAAGTAGGTTCAGAAGACTGACTTGGTACATAATTACTTTATTCAAAAAAGGATCAAGGAACAGGAAGGACTCAGGATCTGAAAGAGAAGATGCACGAAAACGAGGGAGAGAATAAAAAGGAATCTTTTCCCAGAGGGTGACATGCCGAGAGACTCGAAGCTTCTGTGTTTTTGGGTCATAGCATCGATATCCCTTTTGTTCAATGCCATAACCCAAAAACAAACACATAAATAGCAGATTTTCTTTTTTGACAACTTGTCTCGTTCAACCTTAGCAAGGAGAACAAAACAAGTGGAACCGAAAACAAGAAGTTCAGAAGAGTAAGGAGTAGATCCATAGAGACGCTCAAAGGGAGAGAGTCCGGCAATAACAGATGAAGGGATACGATTTATGACATAGACAGAAGTGAGGGCTGCCTCCCCCCAGAATTTCTTAGGAACCGATGAGGACAGCAGTAAGGCACGAGTTGTCTCCATAATATGCCGGTGTTTCCTCTCAGCGACACCATCATTTTGCTGAGGTGTGTCAGTACAGGACAACTGAGGAAGTGTGCCTTGAGAAACAAGCAACTCTTTGAAGGGTCGAGACTTATATTCTCCACCAGAATTAGAACGCAAAATTGGAATATTTTTTGAGAACTGTGTCCTGATCATGGTATAGAAATCCCTGTAGACCTGAAGAAAGTCTGATCGAGAGTGCAATAAGTAAATCCAAGTGAAGCGTAAAAAGTCATCCACAAATATGACATAATAACGAGCACCACCCATAGTAGATACACGAGAGGGTCCCCTCAGAGTGAATAAGATCAAAAGGAGCCGAATGTTGTGTCTCACTATTTTTGAAAGGTAAGGCCGAGTGTTTTGCGAACTTGCAGCCGATACAGTGATATATATATATATTCAGGTATAAAAGATTCCAACTTACCACTAGACACCATATACCTAAGCCTATGAACGGAAACATGACCTAATTTACTATGCCAGAGCGAAAAGGGAGACGCAGACGAACTGACAGAACCAGCAAGGAACTTAGTACCGGAATATCGTGGAACGCGCAAAGTCTCCAAAAGAAATAACCTCCCAACTTTATGGCCTGTCCCAACTTGCTTTCCTGTCGAGCGATCCTGCACCACATGCGCTTGTTACTTACTATAAGTCATCATTGTGAATCATCAACCATAACCGGGAAGAGCCTTTCCAAAAGTGCTATTTTCGTATGTTAGATCTGTCCTCGTACTATGGATTTACCAATGCAATGTCTCGGGTGTAGCAGAACATAAATGGATCGATACGTGATCTTCCTTATTGTGTGCCTTTTCGGGTCTTCTTGGTCAAGCTGACTGACTGGCGTGCTAATGAGGCTTTGGAAGAGCGAAGACTTTCTGACTGGCTAATCTTATGATTGATGGTTCCGATGGACAATACGACTTGGAATTACCATCAGAAGCTAAGAACGGTAAGCCGTCAGGTCAAAGTACGTATTTGAGGATTGCCTCTCCATGACAGATGTCTTCCTCCTCATTTTCCAATAACAAATTCAAATAGGCTTGACCCTTCTGCTTGGGTTATTAGTGACTGCTGGACCCTCCGCATAATCATTGATTATTGACTTCTCCGTAATCGAACCTGCCATCGACCCCTGTTGATAACCTGTCCTTGTAACAAACCTATGTATGGTCTCTCCACTAAGCTTTGATCTACGCGCACTAGCTTCCTCGGCGACTAATGCCCTTCTGCTGGTCTTTCGTCCATTGCCTATGGTCTTTGGTAAGTAGTCTATAGTTCACTTTCGTCTATGGCCTGCCCCGCTCTCTTTTCAACTTAGTTATTAGTACTTCGGAGTTGTGCATACTCTCCTGCTTGGCTATTGAATGAATCTTATGCTTGTCAGGTCCACTCCTGTGTCTTCTCTTGCCTATCGTCCACTTCGGTGACTCCAACCCCGGAAAGATGATCTCTTCCCTCTTCCCATTAACTTCCGGAGTCCCTATCTAATAGTCACCCCCCTCCCTTACTGACTAAGGCTAAGGTGGTGTCAACCAAAGGGGCAAGAAGTTCTCACATGAATAGACGTTTGAATATTCGCTCAGTACTTGAACCTTCGATCACTCGGATTCGTCGTTCACCTTCTCAAACCGACGAAGCCTACTCGACCTTCGTATTCCCTGCCCCCATACCTGAATGAAGGAAAGTAATAGCTAGAAAAACAGGCTATTCCATCTAAGGCATAAGATGAACCGAGGAATCCAACCAAATATGAATGAATAGGCATGTGGGAACAGCATTGCTTGCATTGATTCAATTGATTTGAAGCGGCGGTTATACGATAAATACATACATAGTTTGAACTAGGGGTTTTTACCGAATTGTTCACAAGCCCGTCAGAAGCAACCTCAGCGGAAAGCCACTCTTCCAGAGTCTCGTCCATCGTCTGCTTAGGCGACTATTTAATAGCCTTTAGATCTTCCTGTGAGTTAGGCCGAATACTCTACTATATAGGCTAGGCTCCTTCCTCTGTTCTTTTTAATATACACTAAACCGAAAGTCTTGGTTTCAATGACTCCCCAAGCCATGACCTATTTGATCCTTCAGAACCAGCTTCAGCATTGAGTAAAGAAAAGAAGAATTCACTATTGGATCCTTCAGCCGTGTGGACATCAAAATCTTCACTTTCATGAGCAGGAGCTGGAGTTTAGGAATCGGGTATAGGTGCTGTCCATTCCATAGACGAGAGACCCGCTGACCCACTAGTGGTTTTAGTTGGTAAAAGACAACAGGTTCAAGACAAAGGTATGTCACGGGAGATGGAGCGAAAGCACAAGGCCAGTTCTCATCAACTGAGAGCTCCACTCCAAGAGAGGGAAAGCAGCACAAGTTGAATTCAATTCCGTGAGACCTATGAATGAGATCTATTAGGTTAGGAGACCCTTTGACCATTTTAAAAATATATATAACAGTAGAATAGAACGTCGAAGATAAAGCGCCTTTTAAGGATATGGGAATCAACTTCGCCTTCATCAACCAAATGGGAATCAAGGTGAGAGCCGTGGCCGGGCCATATACATAGGGGCGATGGCTCGTCGGGTTCCAGAAGTCTCATGTTCGGAACGTGTGAGAGCTCGGCTTGGGGCCTAAGAAATGAATATAAGCTTGGATTAACCAACAAAGACGTAGCATGCGCTGGAAGGATGGATAGCGTCAACATACTACGAGTGGCGCTTTCCCAATCAAAATACCGGAGAGCACCCCTTCTCCCGAGGAGTATAGAAGCCCACGGAGCGGGACAGAGGTCAGAGCCTGTTCAAATATAAAGATTCCTGCCTCCTGCTCCAGCTGCTAAAAAGAGTGACAAACGGAAAGAAAGCGTTCAAAAGCGAGGTTCTGAAAGAAAAGAAGAGTATCTCTGTTGAGTTAGCAGAGAAGAGGGTATAGTTAGAAAGAGCATAGCGGACCTGAGGTCGAATAGATCGAAGACGGAAGAGAACAAGAGCAGTTCCGGTTTTATAGAGAAAAGGAAGCGAATCAACGGTCAAAAAAAAACCCTCACTCATCGCTCGCCTTCTTCCGGTGTCAAGCCATTGATCGGTGGGGTTGTCGTCCATCTTGATCCGCAGAGGAAAGTCTCGTTCACTATGAGAGATTTGCTTGCCTGAAATGGGTGAGGCATTGACTCGACCCGCCGCATATATATATGAGTATTTTGTTTCTTTGAGAGAATTCCATCCATCCTCCCCTGGCACGAGAACTCAATGGCACTCGGGGCTCAACCCCTTTTCTCTTCTGTCAATCCGTGGCAATCGAATGGGGTTCCCTTGCTCAAGGGCTTCCCTTATCCGTTCATGAAAGCCACTACGGTCCTCATTCACTCACTGGCATCTCAAGCATTCCTGGAGTCTCCATGGCAATCGAGTTGAAGACGATTCATCACTCGACTCAATCCTGGTTCCGTGCAGGGCTCAATCGTGTGTTTTGGCTACTTCAATTGGGAGCTTCTTGTCCTTAGTCACCTCATTGGACAAGGACTCACTTCAGCACTCGCCCCTTCGTCTGTTGTCAAGCCATGGCGATCGAATGGTTTCCCGAGATAGGGTGGTGGTCCAGATCTCATTTGTCTGCATTGGCCGTGCGCTATAACCGAATTGAGTCCCCCTCCGTGGGTGGATCTTTTCATAATTCGTGCCCTACGCTACGCGCCTTCTGACGCAGATTTAATTAGACGAACGCTACGCGCCTTCATCAAAGCAGATGCTGACCTCGGCATTCCCTCTTGCTTGTTTACCTCTTTCCGAAGAATAACTATCGAAGACGAAGGTGTACGAACAGAATATAGAACGGTCTCAGAGGCCAAGTTCACTTAATCAAATCGCGAGTTAGGAACCGGCTTTGACTGACAGCTAGTGGGACTGAAAAAACACGTTTTTTCTAATAAAATTTCTCGCATCTCTTTTCTTTCAGAACCTATAGGTCTTCCGAATTCACTTGCTGCTACGCCCTTTCCTTTCGTTCGTTTGTGTCCGGGTCTGGGGCACTGGCTTATCTAGCACTGAGGCAGACGGGACCAAGGGCTGCTTTAGCAGCTGAGTCAGAGGATCCACTTCTTTCATTGTTAGACTTAGAATTGGATGAGACATCAGAAAGTAGGGATCGGCAGCATCCACCAACTCTACTTTCTCTAAACCGAAAGAAGAGGAGAAAGCTCATAGGAAGCGGAACGAACAGAACTGGTGATCTCAGAGAGATTCTCACACTAGGCTGCTCCCGACTCATAATCTCACGTAATAGAGAGAAAGGCATTTGACTATGCACTCGGGGAGACAGGGGAGGATGTCCTTACCACTGAGTCTTTGCCTTATTTCGCTGGTCAAGCATCATCGGACGAGTTTGAAGCTTGTCCAGTAGCCAGTTAACCTTACCAAGTTGGCACCACTATAGGCGCAGGCCGAGCAACAGATCCTCCAACAAGGTTCCGAAGGAAAAATCGCGAGTTTTTTTTATATGTTATATTAGAGGTGGAAGGCCTTGGATTAGCGTACGAGCCTAGATAAGCTCCAGCTTCCAAAGTGGGTAGAATATTTCAATTTTGTATTCACATTAGTGCTTTGAGGAGGGAAAAGGTTAAGAACGGAGAGAAGATGCTTTTTCAGCCAAAGCAGTATCCGCATTGGTTGTTTGCGATCCCTCTACTCGGTATTGAGATCCCGGATCGGCTTAAAAAAAATCTCCTTGCTTAGAAACTCCAGGTAAAGAGAGACTCCACCCATTTCATAAAGTATGAGACGAGAAAATAACGAATTATAATACGCGATTATGGGGGGGGACTGGTTCCTGTGATCACTGAGCAATTACTTCAACCTCGGAGTCAATCCTCTCGCTAACATACCGGGTTGTTGAGTCAGCCAGGTGTGACTGCTGCTTTTCACGATAGCGACTAAGTAAAGTAAATCACTTTTAATGTATCTCCGGCGAGAGACAGAGTTGGATTGCCTGTTTTTACCTCGGAAGTGGGGAAGCGATCCGGGCATTCTACCAAAGCGACGGCGGGGGGTTCGTGACCGTCGCCTTAAGAGTTCGATCCAGGCAGGGAGAAAAGAAGGCATTTGACGTGAAAAGACTATTGCCATTTAGTATTGGTTGCAGCAGGAAGGAGAGAGGGTTCAATACCCGATTTGAGAACGTGGTAACCCTTTTATACTATTGAAGTATGAGTTAAGCGCGATTGAAGTATTCATTACTTCCCTCTCTCCTGTAGTAGCACTCTATTCTCCCCGTACTGATGAGTAAGAAACTCGCTTCAAGCTCAGTTAGTCAAGGAATCCGGAGATAGGTTCACCTGTTATGACGTTTCGATCTATGGGCTTTCTTTATTTAGTAACGAGCTTTGTTAAAGAGATCAGAGAGGGGCTGTAACAACGAAAGAGAAAAGGTTCTCTTTTAAAGCTATGGAGTGAATTCTGAATGAAAGAGGATTAGATTAGTTGTTTACTCTTATAGAAGCTGACGGCAAGAAGTAAATCGCTTTCAGTATCTCTTGCTTCTTTGGTTAGTTCAGTACGAGTGGCAGGCGCAAACTGGCGCAGGCAATATATTTTGTTTTTTAAGTAAATATGCGATTGAAGTGAGAAAGTCAAGCTTTTGCCAGAAGATGAGTCTTTCAAGTATCGGTAACATTCCCATTATCCTAGTCTAGTACGCGGGGGACTCTCTTCAAGTGGAGTAAACAAAACGGGAGGCGAGCGAAGTGAGGTCAGTTGAGTCTAGCATTCCTGTGCAATTCCCTTCCTTTAATTAGAGCGACTTCCCGCTCTTCTGTCTGTCATCTGTCAACTGGTAAGGGTCGCATCTGTCCAGTAACTGTCCTGTAGGCGGTCCAATCGCTCATTCGTCCACGAATACCGTCCTACGAATACTGTCCTCTAGCTTCTTTCCCGAGTGAATTTCGATGTCCTATTTGATCTAAAAAGAAGCCCTGTGAAAGCTGTATGTAATAGGGAGCTATACGGTCCATTAACCTTGCTGGAGTGGCCTTATTTATGTGCTCTAGTCGAAGTAGCAAGCAAGCCAGCCAGCCTAGCAGAGTCATCCTTCCCTCGGGAAGTAGCACTCTAGTCCGTCCTTATTCGCGACGGAAGTATCTGCAAGTGAAAGGAAGGCGCGTAGCGGTTGAATGAATGGATCTGAGAAGGAATCAATCTGTGCCAGTTATCTCTTAATAGCATCCGCAGAAGAAGCAGCAGAGCGTCGGTTCGGGTAGAACAGAATTCCACTCTTTCTAAAAGAGAAGCAGCAGCAGGAAAGCAGTGCAGTTGCCGTCCGTGAGCTAGGGCAGTTGCGGGATAATCTGATTTCGGGGAAGCGGGGATATTCAATATAGTTTGATTCTGAAATGCTTGCTAGATTACTTGCTTGCTTTCAGCTTTACAAGTATAGTTCCCAGGTCCGGCATATAGTATAGTTTGACAAAGATCTTTCTTCAAACTGTGCCTACTCGCCTCTCTCTTTGGTATTCCTACGTGCAAGTGAACAACCTTCTCTTGGCTCGGGGACAGATCAGAGCGACGGTTCGGGTAAATAGAACCGATCTATCGCATCACGTCAAGCTAACCTTTTCCATCTAAATGAACTTTGGCGGACTCGGATGGATTGGCTCACGTAAATTGGCTTTCTGACTCAGCTCACCTTTCTCAGAATCTGGATTCGGGTTCTTCAGGGACAGTGGAAGGGTAGACCACAGAATGAATATCAGCACCATGTTGGAAAATTGCTTTTCTTACTCGCTCCATCATGAGTTTAGGGGGTACTAAGAAGTTGTGCTGAAGCAGTGTTCATCTCTTCAGCTACTGAAAGACATCGTCGGAGCAACTTTTTCAGCTGAATAGATGCTTGATGCTGTCCAGAACGTCGAACTAGAAAGATGAGATGGGCCGATCCTCCACGTGAACTGGCAGCCATAGCAATTGAACTCTGGCTTGAATGAGAAGGCTATCAAAGCCTAAACCCCTCATCAACTTGCTGTTGGGCAATGGACATGTGACCTGGCTTGGGGCGAAGTCCCTCTGGCACAGGAGCTAAATGGCCTTTCGCGTGACGTACTGGCATCATAAAATGCGGAACCAACCCCACCTCGGTATTTCTTCTAGAAGCAAGCAATGGATCCGGGTTTATAGAAATATGTTATTTCGCCGACGCCACATAAGGCAAAGTTCAGCCATACAGAAGGTGCTTGTTTGGTATAAAGTAGCCGACGAGTAGACGCACCAAATGCCAAAAGAGCAAGAACTATTTGTTCGTACGCGTTTTCTAACGAACGATCAGTCCGTGCGTGATTCCCGATAATGCATCGCTCCGCATATAATCTTTGCGAAGATTATCTCTCCTCTCCCGTCGGTCGACGGATTTAGGTCGCTCAATGAGGATATTGACGACATAAAGGGATCCGATCTCAATGGAAGTACAATGATCGGACCTCTTACCCACGTCAAAACCGCAGGGAGAGAGGAGATGAGGAATATAAGAAAGAAGGTCAAACAGAGTAGAAATATAGATAGAGAGATGAAGGGGTCTTTGTCGGAGCCCGAAATCCATAACAGATCGCGCTATGGATCGGCCATGAAGGGTCTTCAATCTTTTAAATTCATATTTTACTCCATGCAGAAAAGAAAGAGCACAGACGGTGGTGAACTTAGGATGGTGGTCACCCTGCGGGAAGGCCATTTCATCATGATGTGCTGAATACGGCTTCTTATAACTCGTAGGAATTGGAATTCCCGGAAGAGCCATCTTCTTCAGTGAGGCTGCAACTGCGGCGTCAATAGCTCTTTGCGGGCCTTCTGGTGACATAAACGGTCCTCCTTGTGATGGGCCAGCTGCTGAAGCTCCTCTTTCTTGTCGCTCAGGTATAGCCGTAGACGAAGATGCTCTATTGGGGTCAGACTGTGGTGTGACAGGCGGGGGTCGGACTGTAGTATTGGACTGCGCTTGTCTAAGGACGCTCTGAAGTTGTAGAGAAAGTTCCTCGATTTGATGACGGTCCTTCTCTATCATTTGTTCTATCATCTGGGCGACGTTCCCCCGCTTGGTCAGCGTCTGCCATCATTACTGCTTCGGCAAGATACTGTCGGGCTGGTGAACCACGCGGGCGTCGGGAGAGAAGTGGAACGGTACTCTGAGAATAGAGAACGAGTCTCGTCCCCTGAGTCAGCAGATTCTTCTGCGCCGTGGAGCGCCTGGCTGGCTTTAGTAAGCAGCCGGGTGCGTGCACCTGGACGAGTGGCGATACTTCTCAGCTCCTCTTCCTCCGTAGGTAGTTGCTTGAAACCGGGAGAACCTCGTGGTAGGCTGTAAGCCGAATGAGAGAGCTATTAAGCTTTAAGGTCAGAAGACAGGGAGTAAACAGCACAGACAAGAATCCCGGTGTTAAGTAGTCCGATAGCCAAGCAGAAGGGAACTATCATTCAAATAAGTAAGCCGGTAAGCTAAGAATACTGGTGTCAGGTGGTAGTTCAGCCAAAGCCGTAGTTCAACCATAAGAGTAGGACAGGTCAGGAAAGAGCATAGGCGGGGTCCAAGTAAATTTGCATGAGTTTTGCTGGTCAGACATCGATCATAGAAGCGATCTCCTTCATAGCATGGCATCTTCCCTTGTTCCTTGATCAGTCAGCCACTCCGTCAGTAATTGCCATCAATAGTAAGATGAATCAACTCTCCTCAATGATACATCCCGGAATGTGGAATACCAGGATTTGAGATTCATTTATTTATATGTTGGTTCCGTCTAGTGGATCCTCCTCTCAGAGGTTGGGATTAAGAGCCATATTTCGTACATCATTAAGAAAAGGGTCTTCCCATTACTATTCTACTCCAGGGCGTTTTCCTGGGCATTCTCTCGACGCTTAAAAGCAAATTCACCGGGGGACCCCGAAATGCTGTTGTGGAATGGCCTGAAAAGGCCTGGAAATGGCCATAGCATTTGGCAGTGGGGCTAAAGACACCGGGAGAATCGGTCTTGATAGATGTTTTCTCTTCTTTCTTTTTGGGAAATCCCTTGGAAAAGGCGTCGAGACTCCGTACGGAAAGGGCTTTTTCCAACCTGAGGAATGGCGTCGGGTGGGAATAGAAAGGCCTAGTCCCGTCTCTGCTGGAATAACTAAAGAATGAAAGGAGGCAGGCTCACTAATCGAGATTCCCAACTATGCCTTTCCTGCTACTCCCGCTGCGGGCTTTGCTACTGCTCCCGGGTTTCGATCAGGAGCTGCTCCTGTCTTTGCCACTGTCCCTGCTCTCGCCCCCTATTCTCTAAAACTCTGATGTATGCTACCCCTGCCTCTGGTTCCTTTGGTTTTGCCCTCGCTACTCCCGCCACTGGCGGTATTGCTTCTAGCTTTCGAGATGAAACGTCGAAAGTTAAGAACAGAACTAGTTGAACCTGCTACTGGGAAAAGCCCCGCAGAAAGAAATTGGTAGAAGCTAAATATTGACGGCTCGCTTATTGACAATAAGCTTGGCATTGGCTTCATTATAAGGGATGATTCGGGCAATATTATGACAGGTGAATCCAGAGGGGTCGAAGGAGATAACATCATGGCGAGCTGTCTGCTATCCAACTGGGCGTCAAGAAGGCGATAGATATGGCTTGCTCAAAGCTCTGGATCGATACTGCTGACTCTCAAGCTGCGAGCTGCGGAAAGATTGATTAACCATAAAGCTTTGATTGGCCATGGTAATGTTATCAAAAACTCGCGACACATCGTCGAAAGAGCTCGGAAGACTGGCAGACTGGAGAGTTTCCCATAGTTGGAGGGAAGGGAACAGATGTGCGGACGAGCTAGCAAAAAAAGGTGCCAAAGGGCGTAGCACAAAAGTGTTGATGAAGGGAATGCTCCCCAGAAGACTGGCAGGAGAAGATAAACGAAGCTATGCTTACGAAAGGGTCAAAGGCGGAGAATTTTTTGTCCCCTTTCCTTTGGGTTGGGCTTTGGTGTCTTCTGTTGCATTGGCTATGGCCAGGACTATGCTTTGTATGTAATAGCTTTTCTATATTAAGAAAGAAAGCGGTAGGGGTCTTTAAGCGATAGGGCAAAGCCCGCTTTTCCATCAAAAAGAAAAATAAAAAAATGAAGGCCGCGCCAGGGAACCGTTCATTCCTCCCGGTCCCGGCTCTCGCTGTAAGGTAAGCCTATAGCGATAGTCAAGCTTATTTAAGTTGAGTCAGTCCTCTTAGCCCGTCTTACACACTAGGAGATGTGTCTAGCCTAACACACTCGCACTCGATTCCATAAGATGCTCCTCTTCTGTCAAGGAATTTCGGAAGAGGTCGAATCAAGACCTCCGCTTGAAAAATGGAATATTTATATGTAATAGGCTTATCAGTTAATGATCCGATCATTCCCCCCCGACTGTATCCACCGTTCAAGTGGTTAAAGTCTCCCCCAGAGGGACTGTCCACTACCTTGCACCTCTTTGGTGGCTCTATCTACTCACAATGGTTCATAATATCATAGACTATGGGCGTCACGGTACTGTGAAGTACCTGGCGCGGACCGGTGGTACCGGTCCAGGTTCAGATCGCGTGTGGGGTCTGACCCTCAATAGGGCGAGTCCCCGGTTGGCACTATAGGATCGTCGTGGGACAGGATCCCCGGTTCTGTAGTGTTGATTTGGGTACTTAACCCGCCTATATACCTGGTTAGGTGAACTGGGTACATAGTCCGAAGGCAAAACTACCCTCGGTGCCCCCCTAGGGACCCCCATGAGAGGGTCACTTTAGGTGAGTTTGGGTGGTGTGTAGTTTGTGTAGTGCTGGTTGGGGATCCACGTAGCCCTCTACCCCGTAATGGGGTAAGGCGGAAGCCCCGTGATACAGTCCTATGGGACCTTTCACGAAGTGTGACGAATTCGAATTTGTTTACACCCAGTGATTGGTACCGGATTGAGATCACATATAGGAAGCATAAACATATTTCACTATGTCTATGTCCCCCCTCTTCCAGTCACTACTCAAACTATCACCCATTCAATGGCAGAGAGTTTTAGAAGACTCTCGGGTCATGAGAGGTTACCTTAATAAATAAGGTTATTCTCTTGGCCACTGATGATTTAACTAAGGAGATGTGTATAACAGCCTACCTGTTTGCTAGGCAGGTGGTCAGGTTGGTTCGAAAATCAGGACTCCTTTACACTGCTCTTTATTTGAAGCAGTGTGCATCATCCTTACAGATGGTGTATGGAGGTGATAAATATGTTCCTTCCTTACTGCCTGTACCAGTCTCCCTCACCCGATCAGGGTATCCACGGATTATCCCCTTCTTTTCATCGCAATATGATTTATAAGCGTGATGAGAAGGCTGATTTACTTGTTCAATTTCCTCTTTCGTTCTTCTCTTTGAGTAAAGTGGTAGCACTTGCTCCTAGAGTTAGTCGGAAGACCGTCTGACAGTATAATCAGACCATGGGATGATCCCGACTCTATCTTATCATTAGATAGTTAAGTAAAAAGTAAGCTTCCGACTTTGGTAAGTAGATATATGCCCTGGTTGACCACTATTCCCCTTCCCCTTAACCAAGGGATGACGTGGGACCCGACATGGAAGGCCTTACTTACCCATGACGATTACTGAAAGAATCCGTCGAACTACGTGTTGTCAAGAGGAAAGGGGCTGCGCGTGGTAAACGCTCAGTCTTCACCTCATTGGCTTACGAGCGCGAAGGCTTTCAATTCCTTATGCAGTGGGTACATGCCTATGGCCAGCAATGGTCTATGAGTATACTATGGCCACATAGAGTCCTTCCCCCTAGGGATGAGAATAAGAAACTCTTCTCGGAGTGGGATCTCGAAGATTTCGAGAGGAACACCGGCCCGTCATTTGCCTTCTCCCACGGATCTCAATTGTCCGCCTATAGTTGGTCGTCTATGTTCGCTGGTTGAGGGAGGAGGAAAGAGGCGTATTATTGCCATAGGTAACTACATTAATCAGAGGTTGCTTCGACCCGTTCATGACTGGTTGATGCAGGTCCTTAGTCATATCCCACGACGATGGGACGTTTGACCAAACAAAGCCTCTTGATAATTTAGTTGGCAGCAGTGTGTGTTACTCATTTGACCTCCAGTCTGCTACCGATAGGTGGCCGCTTTTGTTGTTATTTGAGATAATGCAATACTGTTTTGATCGGTCTTTTGCCTCCAGTGTGGTTAATTCTGCACTGGCGAGTAACGTGTTTGAGGTTCCCTTTGTGAAAAGGAAAGCCTCTCGACCTTTCATTCGGGGAAGGGCAACCGCTCGGGTATCATGCCTCTTTGGCCTCTCTTCGCACTCTCCCACCATATATTGGTGTGGTGGTGTGCGGAACAGGTTCACCCTGGACGTCGAGTTGGAGTCATATGCGGTACTCGGCGATGACAACATCATCGCTGATCAAGAAGTGGCTGACGGTCTATGAGTCTGCTGTTGGGCAGCGTCGGGGTAAAAATTTATTATAAAAAATCCCTTGTCTCTCACACAGGCTCAGCAGAGTTTGCTAAGCGTTTTCGAGTGAAGGGGTTGAGTGTGGACTTAAGTCCGGTGTCAATCCGACAATTGTTGAAATTCTCATCACCCATTTGGACTTGTGGCAATTCAGCACGACGTATCCATCGTGTCGATTTTCAACAATCGCACGGGTGGGTGGTGCCGGATATCGGACCGTCATCCCCTCTGGATCATCGTGGGAACTCTCACTTTGAGAGAGTTTTTGTGATGAGGATGAAGGCCAAACTTCCTTTTCCTTTATGGTTGGGAAGGGGTCTTTCCTTGAACCCTTACCTCAGAGGACTTATGGTTGAGTTCGTCGAGGAAGGAGATGCGGCCAAGAGAGTTAATCTTATTCCCTGATGAGGAGCTTGAAGGGATGAAAGATTTTATTGAATGGTCTTGTCTCCGATCGTCGGGTAAAGGCGTCGGCTTAAGTATGGTCAATGGTACAATAGTAAAGCTTTGAGTCCGGATGTTGACCGTCGAATCCTTCTTCTCAGCCCCTATTGTAAATAGGAAGTGGAATGTCAAAAATCTTGAACCGTCAGATTGTCGACTTCTATGGAAAATTGTTGATATGGTGGCTTTGAGAGGTATAGACTATAGACCGCCTCTCCCCTGCTCTATGCCCATTAAAGGTTGGATTCAGGGAGGTGCCTGTGGTACCATGTTCGTCAGTGTGTCCTTTGGGTCTTAACCAGCCCGACGGCGCATAGTGGGATTGTTTTACCTGGGCAAGAGATTGCCTTTGTTTGGTACCAATCCTACTAAAAAAAAAAGACTGACTCTCAGAGTCCTCGCGCCTTGTCGCTAAGCTTTCGACAAAAGCAAGCAATATGGCGCGAGAAGGGGTACGCAGTTGCAAGTCCGGGTCATCAAAAAGGTGATGACAAAAGCAAAATGGGAGCGAGAACCCGTCGACGGATCAAGGGCGTCGAGCCCCTTCAAAGTCATAGGCGGGATCAAAAGAAAAGGTCGAGGTTACCGCTTGAAGATTAGCCCTACTAATCGGACTGAGTTCTATGTAGTACCAGCGGGAAGGCTCAATAGAACGGGATCCTCACGTCCACAATGGACCTTCGCCTTGACTACATGACGGGTCCTTCACTCACGCGGCTTTCCGTTATAGATGCAGAATAGTTGGATGGAGTCTCCCTCAGTCACTCCGTCGGGACTACCGTCACGAGTCAGATTTTTTCCGGAATTCTTTCTTCTCAAGTCAAAATGCAGATTCCAAAATGTTCCGAACTCTTTGAACACGACGTTTTTTGGGGAGTCGGCATCCATTATGGGGAAGTTGGGTCACATCGTAGATAGACAGAATTCGAGATTTCACTCCCACTCCTTCACCTCGAAAACCCTCTCTCCAGCTCAAGATCACTTTTTTCTTTTTCCTGAAATAAGTGGATCCTTTCACTTTCATCACAACTGACTTCAAACCAATCTTTCTGGCAGATCGCCCCACATGTTCCGCAGTTGCTTCAGCAGCATACCGAGAAAGACGAGACCGACCTTTTCTTTCCTCCAAAGAACCTGCGGAGGCCCCAGTCTTCTTATTCCCCCTAGCATCTGTCACGGTCACAAAGGTCTTCTTTTTGATCAGTAAGACATGGACAAAATCTCTTTTCTTTTTCCGTGAACATTGCTCATCTTCCTCCGAGATGCTCTGTACGAAGTTCATGGACTTGAAACTGCCCGCACCCGCAAGCCCAAGCCTATCAGTTTTGGCCGTTGTTTTTTCCTGGGGCATCCTATGTTAAAAGTGTTTAGAAAGCATTTGCTCTTCGTAGCGCTCTCACTCATCGGTCGCTTCTGACATGTAATTTTTCTTTTTTTCGTTACTTGACTGAGCGTAGCGGGCTCCGCG
>Ga0209372_1000077_pt1 | contig 74128 bp, 50 predicted proteins | sample AgamicAtPe_FD_187170 | JGI IMG/M metagenome (GOLD analysis project Ga0209372, IMG submission 187170) | Agave microbial communities from Guanajuato, Mexico - At.P.e (SPAdes) (version 2) | ecosystem: Host-associated > Plants > Phyllosphere > Phylloplane/Leaf | place: Guanajuato, Mexico | collected... | reverse complement strand
GCTGGCCGGCCGAGGCCGCAAATTGGGCCGCGCGAGTGGCGCCGCTCATCGGCGGAGACAAAGCGAGTTTAATGGAGGATAGGTGCGAGTGTGTGGCCTCCATTTACGCCTCCGCCTCCGCCTCCGCTTGCTCCACTCCGGCCGCCTCCAGATTACAAAGCGGCCAGTTTGAATTGCGCGCCCTCCAATGATTAATGGGCCGGCCAGTGCAAAACTCCTGGCGCGCTCCTCTTTGGGGCCAAAGGTGCGCAAGCTTATGAACTCTGGCCGAGTGTTGCGGCTCCAGCGCGGGGCTGGCGCCTTCGAGGCTCCCAGGTGAGCGCCCAATTGGCGCTGCAAGCAGCCCGTCCCTCACTATCTCGTTGGCCCCATCTCGCGCCGAGTTGGAGGGCGAATAGTGACATAAAATTTGCACTGGCCGCTTGGAGGGGCGGCGGCTTGGCTGGCCGCCAGTTAGCCGGCTTGCTGGCTGGCTGGCTGGCCGCCGGAGTGGCGAGAGGCACTCACTCTGGGGGCCAGCTGCTGGCGCTCGAGTGCCGGCAGCTGGCGCCGAGCGGCCGAGCGGCCGAGCGGCGAGCGGCGAGAGACAAGTGATGAATCAGCCCCCAGCAATGGGCCGGCCATTTTGGAGCGGCGCACCTGCGAGCGGCGCCCAGCGAGCGAGCTCCGCGCCAAGAGCGGCCAGTCTCGGTTGGCCGCTTGGGGCGCGTTCGTTGCGCCGCCGCCGCCGCCGCCAATCCCAGCGGATGTTGGCCCTGGCGGCGGCGAGCGCGCACTTCTAATGAGGCCGCGCTGGCCGGCGACGTCTGGGCCGCTCGAGGCCAGAGAATTGGATGGACTTGCTCGCGCTCAGAGCCGCCCTAATGCATCCGCTCGAGTGGAAGTCTGGCCGCCGGCGGCCGATTGGCGGCTTCGGGCCGAGTGCGCTGCCGGGCGGCCAGAGGGGCGGGCCCATGATTGAGTCTGAGCGAAGTGTTGACAATAACAAATCAGTTGTTTTGAGCGGCGGCGGCGCTGAGCTTGTGCTCGCGCTCGGCGCCAACCTTGAGCTGTCGCGTGGGCGCATTAAGTCGGCCCAAATTGCGCCCGTCTAGCCGCAGAGGCGAGATGGGCGCGCTGATGAGTTTAAACGATGATAAAGTGTCAATTTTGATTAACATTTGGGCGCGCGGAGGACTCGCAGGCCAGGATTGGCGGCGGCGGCGGCTGCTGCTGCTGCTGCTGCTGCGATTGCGGGCGGACGGAGGGCGAAGCTCGCGCTCACCTTTTCCTCCTCTGGGCGCCGCTTTCCTGCTGTTGGCCGCCCGCAGTGGATGCGCCAGGAGGAGGAGGAGGAGGAAAGTTCAATCTGAACGCAGCGAGTTGCCGGCACAAGACGAGCTCGCGTGAGCTCGGCGGCGACATCTCGGCCGGCGCCCAATCAGCGCCGAGCTTGTCATGCAACTGCGAGCACTTAGGTGGCGGCAAATTGTTTAATTTGGCCGCCAGCTCGCCAATCCGCTCGCAGCCGCCTGTGGTTTTGAGGGCCTCACAAGCGAGCACCCGGAAGGCCTGGCTAGAGCGCGGCTGGCGGACGGCGAGCGAGCGAGCGAGCGGCTGGAGGAGGCGGCATTCTGGCAGAGCATTCGAGAGCGAGCTAGCCGAGCTTGGCAGGACAGCGAGACGATGCGGAGATAAGAGGCCGGCTTGATTGATCGATCTGGCCAGCGCTCTCGAGCGCGCGCAAGGGAGCAAGAACTTGAGGAGCAAAGCGGCCGGACGGAGGCTTGGAGCGGACAGGAGGGATCGGATTTTGGTCAGACCATTTGATCGCGCGACCGCTCAATCTGGGCGAGGCGATGGCCAACGCGAGGCTTAGGTTCAGGCGCCACTTGGCCGCCTGCGTGCTCGTGCTGCTTGCGCACGAGCTCCATTGGGGCCAGCGGCAGCAGCAGCAGCAGCAGCGCGTCCGTCTGGCGGCCGCGAGCCAAACTGACGCCTGGACTGCGAGCGGACAACACGAGCAAGCGGCGCGCCAAACGAGCACCATGAACGACGACGACGACGACACCAGCATGCTGGCCGCAGCCCTGAACAAAATCGGCCAATACCTGCCAGTGCTCGACTTCAACTACACGCTCAACACCGGCCGCCAGTTCGACAACGGCCAGCTAGACGTTGAGGTGGAGCACTATTACAACGAGCGCTTCGGGCCCAACATGAGCCTGGACGAGCTGCAGCTGATCGCCGTGAAGGCGGCCCTGCGGATGGCGCCCATGCCCCTGCACACCAGCTGGGGCTACGAGTCGCGCGAACAGCTCAAGCAGTCCTCCCTGCCCGTGCAGGACGACGCCCGTTGCGCGGCCCACCTGAGCCAGCTAGCGGGCCGGCTGGACAGGCTCACGAGCAGGAGCCTTGCGGCCGCAGTGTCGGCTCAGCCGGCCTTGATGGCGGCTGCGGCTGCGGCTGGGGCGCCACAAGCGGGCGGCCGGCCGAACGCGCTCGAGCTGCACCGCTCGGCCGCCCACCAGGCGTCGCCGGTTGAAAACTTCGAGGCGCAACTGCTTTACAGGTCAACGGAGCTGCCCTTTCTGCGCTACTTGGACACCTTTGGCCGGGTTCCTTCGGACTTGTTACGCGGAAACGTGCGCTGGTACGGCTCCTACTCGGGCTGCTTGGACACCAAGCTGGTTGCAAACCCGCAACTGGGCGGCACGAAGCGCATTAAGTTCCGCTATTGTATGGCCGCCGTCAAGTCGGTTGGCTGGCCCTCAAGTCGGCGAGCGCCGCCAAGCGAAAGGGATAAGCGCGAGTGGGCAAACTACGGGGTTCACACGATGGACGCAAATTTGGAAAACTTTTTCTTCCGAGTTGGCGCCTGCTTGCCAGAGTCATGCGACTCGAGCGCCTTCGATTATCAGGAAAACGTGCATAATATCGAAAAGTTAATCAAATTTAATCTCATGAAGCCATTCAATAGTGACCATTACTACCTGAGCGATCTGTACTGCTTGCCAGACTTGCGTTCGCCCCTTAGGAGCATTCCGCTTCTTGGCAAGCTGCTCATCCTCTGCTCGCTCGCTTGGATGGGCCTGATCATGGTGGCGACAACTGTGCACTTGAATGTGGAGCGCTTCTACCGGAAGGCGGTGAGAGAGATGAGGAGGAAGGAGGAGGCGGTTGGGGGCGGGAAAGAGGGGCGAGCCAATGGGGACGAGGAGCGGGCAAGGGGGAGGCGCGAGCCAGAGGAGGGCGACAACAACGAGTTCAAGGAGAGCGACATCCTGAATTTGAAGCGCCATTGGATCTGGCTCAACGTCTACCTTTGGGACCACTCGAAGAAGCTCATCAAGGGCGTTGACCTGATCGCCTGCCTCTCGCTCTACAGCAACTGGCTGAAGTACACCAACAGGCTCAAGCTGGCGGTGGCCCAGTTGCACGCGGAACAGGAGCGGCGCGAGCGCCTCCGCCTCAAGAGCGAGCAACTGGTCGAGGGCGTGCGCGCTGCAACGGGCGCCAGCGCCACCAGTCTGGCCAACGTGGCCGCAGCCGCCGCCGCCGCAGCCACTTGCGCGCAGGAGGAGGAGGAGGGAGCCGCAAAGGGGGCCAGCAAGGCGGGCGCGCTGCTCGGCTCGAGCGACAGTGTCCGCGTTGGCGCAAGAGGTGGGCAACAGCTGGGCGGCGAGGCAGGCAGGCTGTTCGACCGCGAGCTGAACCGGCGAATGGAGGCCAAGGACGAGCTGGACGAGTTGGACGCGGATTCAAGCAAGAGGCGCGTCGACACCTCCTCGCTGAACGCGCTCAAGGTGATTGCGCTCGTTTGGATCATTGCGGGCCACTGCATCTTCTTTCTCGGTTCCACAATCTCGAACGGGGCCATTCTGAAGAACTATGCGCGCGATCTGGCCGCCTTTGCGCTCGCAAATGGGGCGCTCTACATAACGGAGCTCTTCTTCGTCATCACCGGCTGCCTGACGACCTATTTGGCCTTCAAGTACAACACGTTCAGGCCGGCGCGAGCGGCCGCCAGCCAGACGGGCGAGCAGAGTGGAAAAGAGAGGCCAGAAGAAGAGGAGGAGGAGGAGGGGCGGCTTTACCTCGAATCGCGCGTGTTCAAGGTTCCCTTTTGGATCATGATTGTGATAAACAGGTATTTGCGAATTGCGCCAACCTACCTGCTGGTCTACTCGTTCGTCCGCCTGGTCAGCGTCTACGTGGGCGGCTATGGCCAGCTGTGGGACTACGCCGTGTCTGCCAACAGCATGCGCAGGAGCTGCACCCAGGAGAGTTGGCTGCCCGTCTTCACGCTGACGACAAACTTTGTCGAAGTCTACGGCCACTGCATAGTTGGCGGCTGGTACCTGTCGGCGGACATGCAATTCATGGTGATGGCAGTTCCCGTGCTCATAATTATGGCTCATTTTCAGCGGCGCAAAACGAAGCGGGCGCAACATTTTGTCGCCTTCAGCAAGCAGCAGCAGCAGCAGCAACAACAACAACAACAACAACCTCAGCAGCTCACTTTCATCGGAAACAACTCGAGCAGAGGCGAAAGTATGGCGCAAAACGAGGAGCTTGGCGGCGAGAGTTTGAGCAACGAAATTTCAGTGGGCAAGCGAGTCTACCTTGGCTACGCGCTAATAGTTTTGCTCGGACTCCTCTCGGCGCTCATCTCCATTTTGTACGGAATTTGGCAAGCGGAAGTGGACCTGTCCTACATAATCAAGTTCGTTCCGCACACTGTTGCCGTTCTGTCGCGCAACATTGCAATGTACACCAACTCGCTGTTTCGCTTTCGGGCCTTCGCCTTCGGCCTGATCCTCGGCCACCTGCTCTACCTTTACGAGTTCAGGCTGATCAAGCTGCCCAAGTTCGTGCAGCAACACGGCTCTAAGCTAACGAGCGCCATCTTCACCGTCGGCTTCTGCCTCATGTTCATGCCAGTCATCTATCCGCAGGGGAAGATAATTTTGTCGCATGACGTCACCGCAATCCTGATGGTTGTAAGCGCAGGCGGAATAGACGTTTTCCTCTCCGTCCTCGTCTTCCTCCTCTGCATTGGAAAGGCGCCAAAGGTTGTCCTATTCTTCCTCAACTCGCCCTTCTGGACTCTCCTCTCGTCGCTCTCGCTCTGCGCCTTTCTCCTCCACACGGAAGTGATTGTTTTGCTCACAACGCAACTCAATCCGCCGCCAGCGGCCCAGTACAGTCTGCTGCTGTTCCTCTTCTGCGCAACCCTACTCATAACCTACTCGCTCGCGCTTGCACTCTACCTTTCCTTCGAGATGCCAGTTAGCCGGCTCATTGAGGCTCTGATGAGAAAATACTTGGCCAACTCGAGGAGCGTTCGCAGCGACAAGCCGAGCGCGAGGGCGGCCGACGGGGGCGCGCGCTGAGCCGAGCGCCGGCCGGCTGGCTGTCTGGTCGCCGTCGCCACCGCTTAAGCCGCCTCCCATTGTTGACGGGCGCCCATCCATACACACTGTTTCACGAAGCCAATAAAGAGCGACCAGCCCGCTCGGCGGCCCCACTTCTGGCGTACTGGCCGGATTAGGGCGAGAGCGAGGAAGTGGCGCTAAAAACTGTCAATCGCCGGCTTTGCCATCCCCAAAACAGATCATCTCGTTCGCCGTTCACTCAATAAGCCGGCCGGCAGACAGATTTGCAAAAGCCGCCCGCCTAAGCTGCTTACCAGCTTGGCCCAGTTTTGCGCCTCCTTGCGCCCGACGGGCCAGCGAGCAGCTAGAAGCTGACCTCGTTCAGAGTGAGTGAGAGAGAGAGAGAGGCAGGCAAACATTTGCTGCCCGTTTCCGCTCGCAAGCAGCCACTCGCAGTGTGCATCATTACATGCATGGAGGCGGCCGGCCGGCCGGCTAAGCTCGTTTGTCGCCAGATGGCTGGCGTGTTTGGCGCGTTAAAAAATAACAAGCGGCCAGAGGAGGAGGATGGGCGACTCTCGCTGGCCCATCCTCCGCCTAGCGCCGCTCTTAATTGTTCCTGCGACGCCCGCGCCACTCTGGCCCAGGCGCCTAGGGTTTTTCGCGCACTCGATTGAAATGCAAATCTGAGCCGCGCTAGCTGCTTGCCCGCGGACACGCAAATGTGTCACTTTGTCCGAGTGTTCCAAACGGCATCAACTCGAAGCGACAAACTGGAGCACTTCCAGCAGCATGTAAATTGGCCCGGCCTCGAACACCCTCAGGCTCAATTGTGTTTGCGCCATTGTCCGGCCGAGCAAGTGTTTTCACGGGCCGAGCAAATCCAACAACAAGCCAGGAGCTCATCCTTTGCGACAACACGAGAGACATGCGCCAAATGCCAGAGATTTGTCGTTGGCGGCGGATTGAGATTCGGACTGCATTCGCGCCCTCGGCGCCTCTACAGCGCGAGCGGCAACCAAACCAGACGCAACCTGCTCGCCGAGTTGGCCCCATTCGACACAAACAAGGCCAAATCGGCGCCACAGCCGCCGCCGCCACCAACCGACGGTCGAGGGGGGAAGTCGGCGACGGCGAGGCTTGGAGTGCTGAGGGCGTGCGAGATTTGCTTTGTCGTGGGAGGCGCCGCTAACGAGCCAGCGACGTGACCGAATTGCTCCTCCTTCTCGTAATTTAATCGCTACATCATTTGTCCGGCCATTCTATGTGTTTCATGTAAACGAAGGGGCGAACATAAACACACAAGGTCACTGGCGAGTGTTGCAAAATGGAGGCGCCGATGGTGGGGCTCCTCCGCTCGAGGCCGGCCGATTGAATTAGAGCTTGCGGGCGCTAGGCTTGTGGAGCGGCGGCGGCGGCGGCTGGCAGGTGCAGGCGGAGTGCAGCGGCGCCCTAAAGAGATTAGCCAGCTCATCGATGCAAATGGCCAACCGACGGACGGAGGCCGCACAGGCTGGCTGGCAAGTGGTGGCCGGCGCAACATCCCACTGTCACTTAATGAACTAACTAATAACTGTCACAAACATCGGCGCCCAACCAACTGCAGCGGGTCAGCCCGCAGAATGGGAGGCGCCGGCCTCAGCAGCAGCGAGCGCCACTAGGCGAGATAGCGAAAGCTCGCGCAAAGCTAAGTGCTCTGGCGGGAAAAAGGTGCGTCCGCACTGCAATGCTAATGATGACGAGCTGTGAGGCAAACTCCTCGAGACTTGCTCATTAGAGTGCGCGCTCGCTCGCTTCACTTGGCTACCAGTTGGCCGCCTTTCCGGTATTAGTGCCTCCCCTCCGCCCGCCTCTTGCGCTGTCTCGCCAGTTCCGTCCCTATTTCGCCAATTCCGCTGGGACAAACTTATTGGCTTCGAGAGCGAGAACGAGAACGGGAACGGTTTGGTTGGAACGAGAGAAAGAGAGCACGAGCGCGAGAATGGTGGAAGGGGCTCCAATCTTGGCAGCGACAGAGCACGATTGTGCCCTGAACGCGTTCATTGGCTGCGCTGGCGCAATATGTTGCCAGCCAGTTTTGTAGCCAAGACAAAAACCCGACTCTCACCCTCCCTTTCTGCGGCTCGCCTGTCGCTGGGCCAACATAAACACGCTGCCCGCCCACGCAATGAAATCATTTCCGCATTGGATACGTTTGTGGGGCGCAAACCAAATTATCATCATCATGCCATGGCGCTGCCCTTGGCTTGCCTCGCGCTGGCCGCCTGGAAGCCCAACACAGCGGATACATGCGAAATTCATCCCCGTTTTCGGTTTTCCGGCCCTCTTGGCCACTTGCCAGCGCTTTCGTTGGCCGCGAGCAGGAGGCTAGCGGGGCCAGCATAAGGATAATGAATTCAGCTTCCTCCGAAGAGAATCCCTCCCAAGGCGATACGAGGCCAGTTTGCTGCAGGATTGCAGGGAAACAATTGTGGCAAATTCATTATCCCCGCTCACCTGTCTCCGTCTGGATTCGAGACTGTCTCCCAATGGACTATGGCCGATCCTCAACGACTATGCGCTCAGGCTGTCCTCGAGGCGCCAGAGTGGAGGAGTGTTTGTGCCGTTGGCTTTAAGTGAGCCGACGCACGCTCGCCCAAACCAAGGCAACTGCAACCAGGATCTTCGGGCTCGCGAATGCCTAACTAATGGTCCAAGTTGGCGGTTAACCGGCGGTCACGTCCGAGCTGGCGCCCAGTTGTTTGCGCGCTCACACGCAGACCGGACGAGCCGCCGAGGGCGACAAGTCCGCAAAGCTCTTGGCTTGCCCGCTAGGCGAGAAGTCCGCCCACGAGCGACCTCTTCGCCAGATTAACAGTAACATGTCGGCCTGAGCCCACTCTTGGAGGCCATCATTACGCAATCTCCCAACGAGAAATGGGAAACTGAGCGCCGAGTGCAGAATGAGATATTATTTACATCTTTGCGCTCTGAGTTTCGGCCGCTCTTACAACCGGCGAGCTCGAGCAGCCCGCATGTTGGTTTGGTTAAACGGGCTTGCTACTGTCCAAATGTATACACAGAGGACGCCGCCCCCTCGAGTGCAAATGGCTTCGACTGACCCTCGCGCCCATTCCGCCCAAGTCGCAGCATGCTTGGATGTTTAAAGTTTTCGGCGCCTGGACACATGCACTGTTTGCGTTTCAATCGGCCTAATGATCACTTTTAATGGCCGTCCATTGTAAGCGCGCGGGCGCTTCCACGAGGCCACTAGTGGTCCACTACGGCTAGATGGCCGACAGGCTTGCAAGATCCAACTCGGGCCTCAAACTTGGAGGGTCCCCAGAGTCGCGAGTCGCAACCATGCAGCGGCTAGCGGACGAGCAGCTTGCCAGAAGCGCCAAGCTGGCCCACATTGATCAATTTAGCTTTCTTCGCCTCCACTTCACCCCTCCCACTCCCCATTAAGGATCAACCTGAAACGATAGAAGCTGGCCAAACAAACCAAGCTGCTGGTTTGTTTTCACTCTAACAGCATACGTTTGCCTAGCTTCAGGAGCTAAGCACAAGATCTCGCTAGATTTATGGGATTCTTCTGGAGTCTCGTGCCTATAAAAAACCTGATAGTAGCCTCACAACTAAACGAGAGGCCGCTGCAACTAGCTAGCGTGGAAGGCTCATATACCTGCCACCGTATTACTTACCCTCTGAGCAGTTTGTAGAGCATACAACCGAGCGAGAACCAATCTGCGCTGCTGTCGTAGGATTGGCCCTTGCACAAGACCTCGGGCGCCATGTAACCGTGCGTGCCCACTGACGCTTGGGGCCTCTTCTTGCTAAAATCGCAGGCTAGCCCGAGATCGGAAATCCTAACGTGTCCGTATTCGTCTAACAAGATGTTGGCCGGTTTCAAGTCCCTGTAAACAACATGCCTGTTGTGCATATGCTCTAGTCCGAGAACTACTTCGGCCGCGTAGAAGCGCATCTCCGATTCTGTAAACTTTCCATGCTGGGACAGGTGATAGTGGAGGTCGCCGCCATTCATGAGATCCAATACAAAGTAAAGTTTCTCTGGCGTCTGAAACGCATAGGTCATGTTCACAATAAATGGACAATCGTCGCCTGTACTGACTAAACTTAACATTATGCGTTCATTTAAAGCTAACATTTCTCCTTGTTTCATCTTGATTCTTTTCTTATCTAAACATTTCATTGCGTACATTTTGCCCGTATCTGCCTTCCTACATCCATAAACTTCGCCGAAACCTCCGCGGCCAATGATGCGATGGAAGCTAAAATCGTTCATTGTTAGCTGTATGTTGAGCTCTAGATTTTTCCACTGACAAAATCTTGTATATTTCTCACTATTCAAAAATTTCTCATAAACTGACTCTAGTATGTCAAATATAGTTCTCACATAGGGTTGAAACAGGCTAGTTGGAACCTCGTTCTTCTTCAAATGCCGCCAAACATGTTCGACAGCATCGGCAGGATATTTCTCTGTTCTACCCAACTCTTCGCCCATTATATAAGTGTCATAGATTTCTTTGGCCTTTGATTCGCGTTCCTTCTCAGTTTCAAGCCGCTCGTATTTTCTAATCTCTTCATAGAAATACAACTGGGGCACCGGCTCTCCATGCAAAGTTTCACAATATTCCTTGAACAAGAGGTAACCAAGCTTCTGGTTGAATATCTTCTCGAATGAAACCTCATTATTCTTCTCCATATATTTGTGCATCACACTGCGAACACTCGGATCTGGGAGAACGATTTTCTTCGAGGCTCGAGCTGCGGGCGTTGATTTGGACTTTTCCATGGCCATCAAGTAGGACACATCGGCCAAAACGGCCTCCAAATCGGCCATCTTGGAATTCGCCGGCCAAATGTAGAAATCGAGCCAACTAAGGGCAAGAGATAGGCGAGGTTCTGGTTAATAGCGGGCAAAAGTCTGGTGCGCGTCGTCCTAGTATGTCGCCTACTCCTCCTAGATTCTTATCTTCAAAACAACAATAACTCACGGTTCAGAGTGTCCAATGAGATTGTCGCGCTTAGTTTAGGTTGTTAAAACAATGAACAAAGGTGCTATTACGAGTTCTGTGCGTTGCATTGTCCCTCAGATTGAAGTCTTGCGATTCTGCCACAACAATCAGCTGATGGTTTCCATGTTTTCAGATTGTTTGTTTTGGTTAGGCTCGTTCGCTTTCCCTGTCCGCGCATCCAAATCGCTCTCCTCTCCAAACTGCAAAACCTCCACCCTCTCGCCGCATCCACTGAACGCATCTGGGCCTCAGCCAGTCTTAGGTGAAACCCGCTCAAACTTGGCCCCAAGCCCATGCAAACCCTGCCTCCCAATGAAGCCGGCTATACACAGGAACTTGCATCGCTCACCCATCTTGTTCCCTCTAATGGTATTAGGTCTTCATTTCGCCACTCTTGCGAAAGGCGCGCGCTCGCTCGCTGGCCAAGTTCTCTTGTGTTGGTGCACCATTTTGTGCTGCCTAGTGCCTTTGCGCCCTCCTTCAAGTCTCGCGCCCCAATGACCTAGGCGAGCGACCATCTGAGAGCGCGCACCATCGCCCACAATCGTCGTCAAGAGGCTAGGTTGGCTTCCCGGCTACGCTTGCAGCGCCTGCCAGTATGTGGCAACCAAAGTAGAGCACCCTTGTCAGGTTCAACATCTGCCTTATCTCGCACCGGTCGATTTGTCTGCAGTTTGATATTGGTAGACGTATTTCCTCGTCAATTGTGTGCTTAGGTAGGTAGACTTGGAGGCGAAATACGACTGGCATTCGGGTAAGAATTCGAACCAAGACGTCGACAGTGGGACTTTGTTCAGGAGACACAAGAGTGTTGCAGAATTGAGGCGCCAGAGGACTGGGACTACTTCAGGCCCGAGGATGAGGCCAACTCGTACCCAATTGGCTGCTGCAAGGAGCTCGATCTTGTCCGCAAATTTGGTTGCACCAACAGGGGGTCGAGCTGTGGAGCTCAGGTTGCGTTGGCGAGTTTGAGGCCGCGAGCAGAGCGATAACGCTGCTTTAGTTTAGATGAACCAACTGCTCAGTCTTATGGGTTGCACAGTGTTGATTTGTCAGCCGCGAGTCTTACAGAGCTACAGCGCCTACAGTTGATCGCAAGCAAACAAACTCGCCCCCCTCTCCCCGCTTCGGCTCCAACACTCTCGCCCCCTCACAACCACTGGACAGGAGCCGCCCACGCTCGCCTCTGGTTGCCTGAGTCTGACTCTCGGCGGGCTCGATGCGCCGGCAGGGCGAGCAGCCGCGTCGAGCATCACTCAGGCGAGCTCCTCTCGGCGGCGGCGGCTGCTGTTCACTCCGCGCCGACTTAGCCTCGCCGAGAGCACTAAAACTGGACAACCAACTGGTTGCGAGCCAGCAAGCAAATGGACCGGCGAGACTCAACAGAGCGATCGGTTGAGTCTCGCTGTTGGGGCGGAGATGGAGCGTAGCCTGCGCCTGGAGTTGAGGCTTTCCAGGGGCGAGAGGCTCGTTTGGGGGGCGATTGCCTCTTTTGGGAGTGCGAAAGGCTCTGCTCGAGTCAAGTTCATGAGCGCGCGCGCGCGGCAGACGGCTTTTGCAAAGCAAAGCCAGGGTTTGCCGCCTGCCTGTTGCTGCTGCACTCAAACTCTGGCTGAAGGCTTCAACTTGAGCCCGTTTGTTTTACCTTTCGCGGCCCAGCAAAGCAGAGAGAGCCAACCGGCTGGCTGGGCGCACACTTTTGTTTGGAAGTTGCATTGGCAGCTGCCGAGACCAAACAAGTGGCTCCGTGGGCTGCTGGGCGGGACGAGTGCTCGCTAACGGTTGGTAGCCTTTGCCGCGGGACGCAGCATCGTGGGCTGGCTCAGCTCGCGCGCCTTTAATACGTCCACATCCACATCCACATCCAACCAGCGAAGTCTGAACAAGCCTCCCAAACCCAACTCACAGGCATCCAATCGAGCGCAGGGAGTAGCCGGATAAAACACTTGCGCAAGCCTCCGAGCTGAACCAAACAGAGGGTTGCTAGAGCTGGCGGTGGACTAGCGAGCACGAAAAGTGAAGAAGGAGAGCAAACAATAGCTCAGCGAGGAAGGGGGTGATTTCAATTCAGTTTGTTGCAGTGACTCTTTGTCCTTGGGACAGTTTTAGCAGATTTGCGCGCGTTGTTTTGAAGTTGAGAGAGGGAGAGACAATGTCGCAGGAGAGGAAGGTTTTGGTCAGGAAGTCGGAGGAGTCGCACATTGATCGCGACTTCCAGACTATTCGCGAGAGATTCGACGAGGAGATGAGGCGAATGGAGGAGGAGATGTCGCGTTTCAGGGGCTCGCTGCTGGACCACGAGAAGGAGACTCGGCCGCTGTCGCCGGACTCGCGAAGGCGCAAGGTCTCCTCCTTCGTGGACAACTTTGAGTCGCCCCTCATAAGGGAATCCTCGGACGGGAAGGCGCTCAAGTTGAAGTTTGACGTCACCGAGTATCGGCCGGAGGAGATTGTTGTCAAGACAGTTGGAAACAAGCTGCACGTAAGTAGTCTCCGCTCGGCTCGACTGGCCGGCACAGAAGCGGAGTGAAGGGCAGACCAGAGGTTTGATTCGCGCTCTAACCGGCCTCCGTATGCAGGTGTACGCAAAGCACGAGGAGAAGAGCGACTCGAGGAGTGTCTTCCGCGAATACAACAGGGAGTTCCTCCTGCCGGAGGGCACAAATCCGGACAAGATCAAGTCGTCGCTTTCGCGCGACGGCGTCCTCACGGTCGAGGCGCCGCTTCCGCAAACAGACCACAAGCGGCTCCCAATTGACAAGTGCTAGTATTAAAACCAGCTGATTGTAAGGGTTGTGATCGAATAGGAGAATAAGACGCACACAAACAAACTCCCAAACAAGATTGGCCGCCACTGGAGTTGTTTCAGGTGGAGAGGCTGGAGTTTAATTTACACACACACACACACACGATTTCCTATCAACATTCGGCCAAGTTTGGCTCTCATCTTTGCTGGTTTGAGGTGACATAAACAGACTCGACGTGGTTCTCTGGTAGCCAAAGAGTGCTGAGGTTGTCCTCCTGGCCAGGGGCAGTGTTGCCGGCCGGGCCAGTGGGCGTCCAGCGGAGCCAGTTGGTGGCGCCGGCCAGCTGGCAGCCTGACTGGCCCTGCTGCTTGGACGCGCCGCCGCCGCCGCCGCCGCCGCCGCTCAGGTTCAAGCTCGGGATGCTGCGGTGTCTGGCGAGACTGTTTGCAGAGCGACTCTCGCCTCTGGCCACCAGTTGCAGCCTCTGCTGCTGTTGCTGGCAGGCCGGCTGGTTGGCGCGGCTCATCGTGTGCCAGTTGGCCAGATAGGCGTCATCGTAGGCGGCCACCCGGTGCGAGCTGGAGGCGTTCCGCCTGTGAGTGTGGGCGCGTCGCTGCTGATTTCCCTCGGCTCGCATGGCTTGTCTGGCGGCCGCTTGGGCGAGCGTGCTGTGAGATCGGTGCTGCTGAGTGTGATTGTTTTGGTTTGGTTGGGGTTGGGGCTGGGGCCTGTACTGTACAAATGGGCGCTCGTTGAAGCCGCCAGAGTGCGCAATTCCCTGCCACCTCCTCGCCGCCTCCTCGCCCTCCTCGCCCGCCGGCTCCACGTACGGCTCAGGCCAGTGCTCCTCCGCGCTCATGGGCAGCAAGTCCGCGCTCAGGTAGTCGGGCTCGCAGCCGCCCGCCAGGCTCTCGGGCGCGAGCGAGTCCGGCATCCGGCTGATGGATCTACTGCGCGCAACTGGCGCCCCAAAGCTCCTCGTTGCCGTCCGCATGGTTGCCAGTTGCGGCTGGGGCTGCGGCTGCGGCTGGAAGCTCGTCTGGCTGAACTTGGCCGCGGCCTGCTCGCCGCGCCTGAACGTCTCGGCCAGCGGCGCTCGGCTGTCGTCGGTGGTGGACTTGTCGCTCGAGAGTCCGCTCGAGCGCTCGAAGTAGTCGGCCGAGCTCTGCCCCTGTCCCTGCCTCTCGCCCTCCCTCTGCTCGTCCCTCTCGATGGTCTTCAGGAGGCCGGACTTGGCGGCCGTGGTGACGAACATGCTCGCCTGGATCTGGCCGGCGCCCCTGCTGGCCAGGTAGGCTCTGTGCGCGTCGCTCATGTTGTAGCGGTTGTTTCTGTTCGCCCCAGGCGAGCAACTCTTGTCCGAGTCGCACGAACTCAACGTCTCGTCCTGAACCCACTCGCCAGTTTCCTCCTTGAACCGCCCGCCACTGGCCGTGATCGCCTCCTCGGCCGAGCTCGCCACCGACTTCGACTTCGATTTCGAGCGCGACCTCTGGCGCCGGCCCACGGTTCTAGTGGCGAGGCCGGCGCAGTAGTCTTGGTCGAGCGCGCGCGCTTGCCTGTGCCTCTGGATGGAGGCCTCGTGGTCGATTGGCCGCAGCGAGCACTCGCTTCCGATGCTGACCGCGTTGTCGAAGGCGTAGCCGCCCAGCCCCCTGGCGCCCGACGCCTTTCGCGGGCCCAGAGTGTTTGCCTGCCGATGCTGGCTCACGCGCGAGGCTCTCATTGAGGCCTTCCGGATGGACTCGAACAGGAGCTCTTGGCCGTAGGAGAGCGAGGCGACCGAGTTTGAGAGGAGCATCGATCTGCCTGTCGACTTGAGCCCGTTGCTGCTGCCGCCGGCGCTGGACTCGTCGTCGTCGGGCAGGATGCGCGAGTGCATTGGTTTAGAATGTTTGCTCAACTTTGGGCTCAGGCGACAGCAGCAAAGGAGGCGGCCAACGAGCGAGCAGATGGAGCCACTCTCGCGCTTCACCTTGCTCGCCTCGCCGAGCCCAATGGACTGGCCGGAGGAGAAGGACGAGGCCAGCCGGGCTGAGCTTCTCTCTCGCGGCCGAGTTGAGATGCAGATGCAAACAATTGTGATGGCCAGAATGAGGATGAACAAGCATAGGATTGCGGCCAAGACGAGCGCAAGCTGGTTGAAATCGGCCAGCCTCAGGAACTTGCCCAGCATTTGCGACGCCGGATCCGCGCTCTGGGCCGGCGGCTGCTCGTCCCTCGGCTGCCGCTGAACCTGTTGCAGCGAGTCCTTCGTTATCAAGGTTGCCGGCCTCCCCTCGGCCGAGACCGGCTGATGCTGCTGCTGCTGCTCCTGCTGCTCCTGCTGCCGGCTCGAGCCGCCCGCCGCCTGCAGCCTGGGCCGCTTTTCCGCCGCGCTGGTCAGCGTCAGGCGGGCCTCGTGCTGTTGCTCGCCCACCACGAGGCCCCTGCTGCTGCTGCTGCTGCTCTCAGTCTGCCTTTGCGCAGGCCTCTGAGTGGGCGTCGGCTGGCCTCGCGGTTCACCTGCGGCGAGCTCTCCGAATCCGGCCGACTGGTTGCGCGAGGGGCCGGCAAGAGTGCTCGAGTCGACGGCCACCGTTGGCAGGCCGCCGTCAAAGCCAAAACCCGTTGCTTGGCCTCCCTGTGCGGCCAAGCTCTGGCTGGAGGCCACTCGAGTGGCGATTGGGGGACTCGTCGTTGGCGCCACCCTCTCCGGCTGCTTGCTCGCGCTCGGCGCCGGGCTTCTCGGGCTGCCCGTCGTGGTGCTCGTCGTTGTGGTTGCTTGGGCAACTCGCTGCTGCACGGAACTGTCGACAAATCTCACCGTCGCCACCATCCGAGTGGTCGTCTCGCGCGCGCCGCCCACAGTCTGGCCAAGTCTCGCCGAGGGGGCCGCCGTGCTGGCCTCCTGGTTGGCGGCCAGCAAGTCCGGCGCAACAGTGGCGCTCGTTTGCAGACTCCAAGGCCCCCCGCTTGCGCTCGTCGCCTGTCTTGTCTGAGCGGCTCGGCCTGACTCGTCGGCGGGCCGGCGAGTTGCGGGCGGCGAGCGGACAGGCGAGTGGTGGTGTCGCTTCTGGTCGCCGGCCTCCACTTCGGCCGCCGCGTTCCGGCCAAGCTCGCGCGGCTCCCCCGCGGCCGTCGTCTCCTGATCGGCCGTCGCTCGCGGACTCTGCTGGCTGGTTGGGGGCGGGGCCAAGCTGGTTGTGGAGGGGCTAGAGGTGGGGCTGGAGGGGGAGGGAGGGCTTGGTGGTGCGCGCGTCGGACTCGCGGCCAGTCTGTACATGGAGGAGACCGACATTCGGGTGTTGTTTGCCGGGCTTCGCGCTGCCGGCTCGCCCGTCCTGCCCGCTGAGTCCGCCGCTCGGCTCAGCTCGAGCTCGGTCGTCCGCGAGTCAGCAGCCAGGCTCAAGGTAGTGGCCGAAACGCGCGCTTGCAAACTGGAGGCGGCGCTCGAGTAGCGCTCAATGTCCGTTTCAACCAACTGAGCGCCCGCGACCGAGCTCGGCCGGCCCGCACTCGCACCGGGCGCTAAACTTGCCGGACTCGCGCCGCCACTCGGACTTGTCTCGCCCCTTTCGCCGTCCACCTCTTGGCTCTCGTCCACAAATCGGGGCCCCTTTTGGGCTGGCGGCGGCGGCGGCGGCGACTCGCCCGCGAGGCGCTGCCCTTGGGGCGGCTGCACGGGCGCCCTCTGCGGCATCCTGTAGACACTGAGCACTGTTGGCACCGCAGGCACGAGAGGCCCGCCGCTGGCCGGCTGCAATCGCTGGCCAGAGTTCGTTCGGCCGCCGATCTCGCTGCTGTTGGCTCGCTGCCGGTTCTCTCTCTGTCTGGTCGAGTTGGAGCCGCTCGCTCGATCCCCAAACACGCTGTGGATGGACTTGATCCTCGTCCTGCCCGGCCTCGAGCTCGTCTCGCCCGCCTGGCCGCCAGCCCTGCTCTGGTTCCTGCCCGCCTGGTGCTCCTCCAATTGCGTCTGCTTCGAGCGCCAGCTTGGCTCCACTTGCGACGCCGCCGCCGCCGCCGCAGCTCCACTTCTATTCGATCGCAAAATGTCCTCCGCCGACTGAGCCTGCTTGAGCCTGAGCGCGGGCAAATAGCCGTGCCGGTTGAGCTTCCTGCTCGGGTCAGTTATGAGCAACTCCTCCTCCGCCGGCCGGCCCGCGGCGCCGAGCAGACTGTTCGAGCCAAATCCTGAGCTCTCGTGGGCGCGCTCGCCGAAAGCGCCCGCCGCCCGGCCAGTCTGAGTCTCGGCAGTGCTGAGCTCGGTGGTGAGCAAAATGTCCTCGCTTCCGAGGGTCGGCTCCTCGTCGGTTCCAGCCTCAGCCAGGTCCCCGTCCAGCGTGCTCTCGGTGGCCGAGTTGGCGCCGCTTGGGCCGAGTTGGGCCAGTTGCGCGCCAACTGGAAGGGCTGTGCTTGTGGCCACTCCACCTCCGGCCGACTGCTCTGGCTTCTCCAGCCCCAGGCCCAGCTCCAGCTGCTGCTGTCGGGGGCTCGCGGCCGAGCTGGGCTCAGGTTGAGCGCTCGTGCTCGCGCTCTCCTGCTCGCCTCTGCTCCAGCTCGGCCCAGAGACCCTTGCCGGCGGCGACGGGCTTGCGGCCGGCTGGCTCAGATGGGCGCCGCTCGCCTGGCCACTGTTCGCGGTCCAGCCGCTCGAGCTCGAGTTCTGGCCCACGTAAGGGACATAGAAGCTCGCCTGGCCTCCCTGTTGGCCCTCCGAGCAGGTCAGGTGTTCCGGCTTGAGCGCTGCGAAGGAGACGAGAGATCTGAGGTAGTGTGGCTTTGCGCAAAACTGGGGTTGGCGTTCGCGGGACGAAATTTGAATGTTGTACTCCTGCTGCCAGCGCAACATCCAGCTCAGCCGGCAGTCGCAATTCAGCGCCTTCCCGCCAATGCTCAGTCCCCTGAGAGTTCCCTCGAGCGGCTTGAACGCTTCCTCTGGCAAACTCTCCATCGGATTTCCGTCCAAGGCGATCAGAATGAGCCGCCGGTTTGAAGCGAACGCCTCCACTGGCAGCGTCTCAATCCCGTTGAAGCCCACATCGAGGCGCCTGATTGAGGCCAGCTTGGCCAACTGTTTTACGGGAAAGCTTTCGAGCAAGTTGCCAAGCAGCGAGAGGGAGCTCAAGGAGCCCTCAACTCCCTTGAAGGTTTCCTCCTCGAGTTGCGATATTCTGTTCCGTTCCAAGTTGATTGCGGTCAGCGAGTTGAGGCGCTCGAAGGATCCGGGCGGAATGTGCGATATTTGGTTCTGGGCCAAGTTTAGGAAGGCCAAGTTTTGAAGCGAGCTGGTTGCGCTCGGAAAGCTGCTCAGTTGGGTGTTTTTGAGGTTCAAATCGACCAGCGATCGTTCGAGGCCGACGAAGGCGAGCGGCTCGATTGAGTGGCTCGCCGAGCTGTTTGCCTGCTGCTGCTGCTTGTTTGCAGAGAGCCGATTGTCGGCCAAACGCAACGTGTTCAACTTGCTCAAGCTGCTGAACGAGCTCGCCCCAATTTGGGCCAACTTGTTGTTGCTCAGGTCGAGCACCCGCAAGTTGACCAGCTGCATCAGCGCCTCCTTGGGCACAAACTCGAGCTGGTTGTCGCTCAGGCTCAAGCTGACGAGACTCCACTCGAGCCCGTTGAAGGCGCCCGGCTCTATGCGCTCGATTGCGCATCTGCTCAGGTGGAGCGATTGAATGGCAACCACGAGGTGCCGATTGGTGAAGAGGCCGGCCGAGTTCTGGCTCTGGTTCTGGTTCTGGTTCTGGTTCTGGTCTTGGTCTTGGTTCTGGCTTCGGTTTTGGCTCAGGTGGCCGGGCGAGCGGGTTGCCTGCTCCAGCGCCGAGGTGTCCATGATGAAGGAGTTCTGGGCCAGACTTCCAATGGACGAGTTGCTGACATGCAACAGGTCCAGCTTTGCCTGCGAGGCCAGCTGCAAGCCGGCCAGCTGAACCTCCCGCTCATCCTTCTCCTCCTCCTCCTCCTCCCCGCGCGCTGGTCTTTGGCGCCCGAGGAGCCGCCTGTGCAGCTGGTCGGGCAGCTCCACCGAGGCAGTCTGCTTGAGCGCCTGCATCAGCTGCTGGAAGTTGACCGGCGAGCACTGGACGGACATCCGGTTGACTGGGTGCCGCTCCTCCAAGTTGGTGCTGGGACTCGGATTGAAGTCGCAGATGCAATCCGAGTGGAGCTCGGCGAGGTCGCGCGTCCAGGGACACTGGCAGCGGGCCACTGGGCTGCTCGAGAGGAGCAGCAGGAGCAGCGCGCCAATCCAGCTTGAGGCCTCCATTCGAGCGGACGTCTCCACTCTGACTTGTCCACCTTCGCTCGTCTTGCTCCTCCTGGTTGACTCTTGGTGACGCAAACAAGCGACTCTTCCCTCCTGGCGACTGGCCGCCGACATTTGCTTCTCCTCTCTTCCGATTCGCATCCTGCTTCTGGTGCTAGCGGTGCACTGGGCGCCCGTCGGCTGCGTCAGCCCTGAGCAGGCGGCCCACTTCGGCTGCCGGCAGACCTGTTGATTCGGAGGGAGCAACATTGTTAGTATTGGCGCTTGTTCTCGCCTCATCAGCTCGGCCAAGTTGCGTTTGGCGCTAAAAGCCAGCGAGCGCCGACCAGACTGGCGGAGGAGCGGCGAGTCCGCAAATAGATTCTTAACCTTCAAAACTTGGCCGAGCTTTGCAGGCAGGAAATTGGCCGAGTTGGTGGAGATTTTAATCCAAACTGATGAACTCATAAACTTGACCATCGATCAGTGGAGGTTGCGGACGCGCTAATCAGCGGCCTGTTTGCATGGCCGCGGCCGCTCGCCGTCCCCTTGGCGGCCGCCTAATGGATAATGGACTCGCCTGGCTCCACCGTCGCTCGCTCGATGCAGCCGGCCGGCCGGCCAAAACAAAGGCCAGAAACAAAAGGAAATCCTTTGCTCTGTGGGCTTCAATTTCAGGCCGGAACTGCGGCTTGGATGCGGGAGTTGAGCGCGCACGGCGCCATTAATTGCAGTCGGCCGTCCCTCGCCTTGGCGGCGCGGCGGGCCGACCGCGCTCGTCGATCGCCCATAAGCGAGACCTCCGCCGCCGCGGCCGCCGCCGCCGCCGCCGCCGCCGAGCTGGCGCCAGAGGCCAATTTGGCTGGGGCCACACACGGGGCGCGGCCATTAGAGTTTGCTCGCCCGCTCGCCTACTCGCGCCGCCAACCTCCCGGCGCCGCAGAGACACAGCTTGTCTTCGCGCGGCCGCAAACAAACTCCATCAGGTGAGGCCGCTCAGTGCGAGCGCGTCCCTGGCCTTAGCGACTCGCTGCCCCGCCTACGCGCCAGCCAAATGCAAATGAGCCCGCTCCTGACCCCGCCGCTCGGCCGCAGAGGCCGGCCGGCCCACTCCGCGCTGGCGCCCAGCACTCCTGACACCTCGCCGCCGGCTCCCCTGACAGGTGTCGCTCTGGGGGCAACAATGGGCCGCTCGCTGGCGGCACTTCATTAGAATTGAATGGACTCGCTCGTCTCCGCTCGCGGCAGTCGAGCCGAGCCGAGCCGAGCCGAGCCGAGAGGAGAGGAGTCAGGAGGAGTCAGGAGGGGCTGAATTGAGGAGGACACGCGAGAGGCGAGGGGCCACTTTCGCCCGTCGCTCAGTTGGCCGAGCCAGCCGATGGCTCCTGATCGGCGGCTGCTAATTAAGCCGCGAGTGGCGGGCGCCAGGTGAGCCAACAGGTGGAGCGTGGCCAGGGGCTGGCTGTGCGCCGCTTGCCTGCGTGACTCGGCCTGTGGAGGTGGTTGCAGTTGCAGTTGCAGTTGCAGTTGCGGCTGCGGCGACACTTCTTCCATTCGTGCCAGCGCCTCAAGTTGCGCAGCCTGAAACTCGACCGCCGAGCTGGCTTGATAATTAAACTCCCCTCTCGGCTCAACTAAAACGCAAGCGCGAAAGTAAAAGCAAGCGCAAGAGCAAACTCGAAGCCAAGCCAAAGGCGAGATCCAATCTGCGCTCACAGATTTGAATGCACCAAATGAGAGGAGGATGATAAAGTTGCCTTATGGCACCATTATTATGAGTTTGGACGAATAAAGAGGTAAAATAAAAGCGCTCAGCTTGATTGCGCTCGGCCGCTTGTTGCGCGCTCGCAACTTCCAATCACGACTTCAGCCCACCTGCTTGACACATGAATGCTGGCCGGAAGGAGCGGCGCCATTCAAATGAGATCCGTTTGTTTGTTTGGCCGGCCGGCCGGCAGCTCGGTCGGCCCTCTCCACTTCGGAGCGGCGAGCGGGCGAAAGCTGCGCCGCCGAGGAGAGTGTTGCGGCCCGCCGAGAGTTCCGAGCGGCCGCTGGCGCTAATCGGGCGGCCAAATCTAGATGTTGCGCCGATTAGAGCTGCGAGCGCGGTTGACACACGGAGGGCGCCGGCCACTTTGCGGGGCTGCGGCGCCGGCGAGCGAGTCCGCCCGGCGCCTTGATGGATTGGGCAGGAGGGGCGGCCATTGTTTGCGCCAGGAAGCGGCCGGCGCGCTTCAATCCGATCCAGTCAAGTCAAGTCGAGCCGAGTGGAGTGGAGTCCATCTCGGCTCCCGTTTTCTGCGCGGCCGCTGCGAAACACGAAGCGACGAGACAATTGATTCGATTTACCTGCGGCCGGCGGGCCAAAGCAAACAAGCGGGCTCGCTCGTCTCTGAGCGGCCGGCCAGCAGAGTGGCGAGGCGAGCGCTGGCCGCCCTCAGCGGATCCGCCCTAATCAAAATCAATCTCGCGCTTCCATCGGCCAAACGAGAGTCGGCCCATTTAGAGCCACTCGAGCCGCAACCCCTCCGATCGGCGCGCCCGCTCTGACCCGCCCGAAGGCTCGAGGGCCAAGCCAGCAGGTTGACACCCTCAAGTGGTGAGCCTTACCGAAAAGGGCGCCGATTGGCCGCGCTTGGCCCGGCTCAAGGCGGGCCCGTTCAATGGACAATGGGAGTCCGTTCGGCGGGCGCAAGTTTAAATTTGGCCCGCCAGATTCAAGAGCAGCCGGCCGGCCGGCCTGGCTCTGCGCTAATCGTGCGCACTCGAGTTTCATGGCCGCTAGCCGATGATTGTTCCACTAACACCAAAGGCCGCTCGCCAAGACCAAAGACAAGGCGCCAATCAAGCCGCCGAGTGGCGGAGCCTTCAAGGGCCGCCAGTTTTGCAAGTGTTCGCGCCATGAGTTCAACAAGCCGGCTTCATGTTCCATTGTTGTCGACCCAAATTCGAGCTCCCCACTTGCGCAACGAGCCGCCGACCCTCCAGTTCCGGTCGCGCGGACTCCCCGGCGCGCCCGCTCGCAGAGCACCTCGGTCGACTCTTCGCCACTCTGCCGGCCGAGGAGGCCTTTCGCTCGCTCGAGCTTCCTCCTCGGCGGCTGGAGCAAGACGAGCGATTTGCGTGCAGCTTGCGCGGGCGACATCTTGTCGGCTTCGCATCGGTCTGGTTCGGCGCCCAGAAGGCGAAAGGCGGCTCCAAACTGGTTGGCCTGCGCTCGTTTGCACTCTGGTTGGCATTGGATTGCGCGCTCAGCTCGCTCGCCTTGAGTGAACGAGTCGGCACAAAGTCGTAGGCAAATGGGCGCATCGGCTCCACTCGCTCGCATAATGTTACCTTATCTGCGGCTCCTCTCGCTGCCAAAGCTCGAGCTAGCTTATCAAGCCAAACGGAGGCGCAATCCGCGGGATGCTTGCAAGCCTTGACTGGCTGCAATGCCACCTTTTTGCCGGAGCACAATCGCTATGCCAAAGGAGATTTGTAAGCGGCCGCGTTGGTTGGTCAGTTGAGTGCCAAGTTTGAGGGCTAAAAACGAACTCGGCGAGCGTTCGGCTTGGAAGTTCGAAGCGGAGGACGGAGCGAGCAAGTTGTCGCCGGCGGCTGGAGCTGGAGCTTGAGCTTGGGCTGGATATATATGCGCTCGGTTTGGGCTCGCCTGCGTTCAGTTGAAGCCGGAGAGCGGAGGGTTTGTGCGAGCTAGATTGAGATTGCGACTGGAGTATCAGCAGCCAGCGAGCGAGAGTGACCTCGGGGAGCTGCGGCGAGAGAGTTGGAGAGAGGCGAGAACGGACTCAGTGGGCCACCAATGGACAGGCGGGCGGACGGAAGCGAGCGTGAGGCGCCGATGGCGGACGCGATGCGAGATGTCACCTCCAAGTTTCTCGCGCTAACGGCCGCGCTCCTGGTCATGGCGCTGGCCAGGTTCGTGTTCAAGCGGCGCCACCAGCACAAAACCTTCGAGCGAATGGGAGTTCCGGGCCCAAAGCCAAACTTTATCCACGGCTCCCTCTACGACACCCGGCGCCAGACCTACGTCAAGTTTGCGCACCAAATGCACGAGAAGTACGGCAAGACTGTGGGAATGTTCATGGGCGGCGACCCTTACCTGATGACAAAGGATCTAGACTTGATCCAGCAAGTGTTTGTCGCGAAGAGCAGAATTTTCTACGACCGAATGAACTTCTATCTCAACATCGACCCCGTTCCAGACAACCTGATTTGCCAGCGCGGCGACAGGTGGCGCTACATGAGGAAGTTGCTCACCCCAGCCTTCAGCAACTCAAAGATCAAATCGAGCAACTTTTATCGCGACACCCAACAAACTGTGGCCAAGTTCAAGAGTCAGTTGGAGGCGAACAGCTCGCCTGGCGAGAGGCGCGAAACTTTCGTTGAGGACGTCTACGATCGGATGGCCGCAGTTGCCTTGGACGTGATAGTGAAGACTGCCTTCCACATGGACAACGTGATCTCCTTCGCGGGTCGCCTCTCCCAAAGTGGGCCGCAAGCGCGCGGGCCAAAGCCGTGCGCCGGCCAAGCCGAGCGCCCGCAGCAGGACTCCTTCCTGAGCATGGCCAAGACAGCCTGCAAGCTCGCCTTCAACCCTCTAGTCGAGCTCATCTTCTGCTTCCCCTTCCTCGACAAGCCGCTCACCTTTCTCGGCAACCAGATCTACCTGGGCGCCATCATCAATTTCCTCATGCAGCGGCTCGAGTATCTGGTGAAGAGGGCCGAGTTTCCCGAATCGGCCACCGAGCCTGAGGGGCCGATTGGGCGCCCGCTGGAGGCTTCAGTGGAAGGCGACAAGTTTGAGCCGGAGAGGCGGGTGGCGGATAGTGTGCACAGGCGCCGCATCATCGACACTCTGATCGAGGTGCTGCGAGAACGAAAGATAACGAGGAGCGAGTTCACGGGAAATGCCTTTGTGATTGTGTTTGCAGGCTTTGAGACGACGGCAAACGCGCTCACCTTCACCCTTTGGCTTCTCGCAAAGCACCAGCATGTTCAGCGAAAGTTGCGCGCACAACTGAGGGCCCGAATGGAGGAGCTGGCCAAGAGGGGCGACAGGAGCAGCGAGGACGAGCAAGCCGACTGGCCAGATTCAAAGACGGCCACCGACTACGAGCTTGGCGAGCTTGCCTCAGGTTGCGAGTACCTCGAAATGGTGATCAACGAGTCACTGCGACTCTACCCGCCCGTGCCGGCGCTCTCCTGTCGCCAGGCCTCCGTCGATTGCACGATGGCAAACGGGTTGAACATAGAGAAGGGCGTCATTGTAATTCCCTCCGTCTTCTCGATCCACAGGGACAGGTCGATCTGGGGCGACGAGGCGAGCGAGTTCAAGCCCGAGCGCTTTGAGCTGCTCGACGTGACTAAGGTGAACTCGGCCATGTTCATGCCCTTTGGTCTTGGGCCGCGCAACTGCATTGGCAAGGCGGCCGCAATGCACGAGCTCAAGATCGTCATTGGCCGGCTCATCCTCGACTACTCGGTCGAGATGTGTCCAGGCAAAACGCCCGAGAAGCTTAAACTTTGCTCGCCCATCAACATAACCATCACCAATTCCGAGAAAATCGGCCTCAATTTTGTAAAACTATCCAAAGCAGAGGAGCAAACATAAACTTATCGAACGCTACTCACCCAACTAGTCTGCTTCGTCCTTGTCAAATTATTTTCCCGCTTGCTTGCTCTATGCTATCTTGTTTAGACTTGTTTTGGCTCCAGTTTTCACCTGTTGCTATTTCTGCTCCCTTTCTTGACAATAAGATGAACCTAATTGAAGGGGTTAGGCAAATTAAGCTGGGGCCAGCTCATGACTGCTGCACATCTCGTGCGTCGCCTAGCGTTGCAGAGTGACTCAGTTGGCCAACATTGCGGCTATCTAGATTGAGAATGGGCCATTCTCGGCAAACAGTTAGCCGGCGGCCGGCGTCCAGTGCGCATGCCTGCTGCCTTGCCAGGCGCATGCGCGGCCCCGCGAACTCCTCTGAGGGGGAACAACTTGCAGGCGCCGCAAAGCCAGCTTATCCCTCCAGCTGCCTGAGCAACAAGTGCGCCCAGAGGGCATTCAAATTTGTCTCCTCGAACTCGTCCGCTCGTTTGCTTGGCCCCACACTCGCCGCTCGGCGGCAACGAAAAGTCGTGCACTCCATCCATCTCTCGCCCCCGTCGTGATCCTCAGACGCCAGATCCAATGTTGACACTTTCAAGCTTATCATTCTGGAGCGAAAACCATGTCGGCCAATCGAAGGGACGAGCCAGCTGGAGCATGTTGTCCCCATCATGCCACCGCTAGCTCACGCGATTCTCGCCGCTCGAGTCTGTTGGCCAGGTCGGCGGCCAATTTGCTGCGAGATGTTTGCTCATGACAAAAGAGATCCAAATCTGATTTGCCCTCCCTCTCAATTCCACTCGCCCGCTCAGCTTATTAACTCCGAGGCCTCCGCTCCTTCGAGAGGCAGGCAGGTGAAGCTCAGTTTGACACGCAGACGAAGGCCGAACTTGGCCAACGCTTCAAAGTCAACATCGTTTGCGGGCTATCAATGGCAATGATCAAAAGTGAAAAGGAAAGCATCATGCAAAGTGCCTGCGCTTGCCTCCCCACTGGCTGGCCACTGGGCCTTGCCGGCTGGCCAAGCTTAGCGGCGCTGCGCCGTTTTGTCGGCAAACTGCCCCCACGAAGCACTCACGCCAGGCCTCGGTCCATCCGTCTATCCATCCCTCAGTCCCTCGGTCGTCGGTCGTCGGTCGTCGGGCGCCACTCTCGCATTGAGTGGCGCAGATAGATGAGCGCTCCAAGCGGGGCTGCCCGCTCGCTGGGCTGCCCCAAAGCGGCCGCTGGATCTTAACAGAAGTCATCCAACAATCAACAGGTGTTTTGTCTTATAAACGAACTCTCCAGCCGGCAGCAAGCGTGGCGAGGCGCCGCCACAAAACTCTCCTCTCTAAACCCCATCACCGTCTGAGGTCAAGCCTCTGACTTGTTGCTCGGCCATTTCAAGTTTCGCCAGTTTTACGGCAGATTTCTCACGATTCCTCGAGGCGCCGCAAGCCCATTTGTTCCTCGCGCAAATGGGCTCCAGCGGAACAAGGCAGCTGCTTGAGGGGGCAACGAGCGGCTTCCGAGAGCGAATTGATGGGCGTGTTTACATAGAAACACAAGCCCATGGATCGGTGGGCCAGATAACAATGGATTTGACGGGGACTTCCAATTTGGGGAGAGGAGGTTTTGGCAAGCGAGCGAAGGGGCGAGCAGCAGTTGGCCACACGCGAGCTAGGGCCAAGGTGGTGGCAAATTGCGCTAATTAGATTGTTAGCTCGTCCCATTGGTTTGGGTTGGTTTCATCCATTGAGGCTTGGAGCCGGATTGGCGCTTTTACGGCGACCGCATGATTGGCTCCACTGCAGCCGGCGGCCAGGCGACGAGCAAGGTCGGCCAGCCGGCGGCGGCGGCCGAATCAACAGGTGTCTCCTGCCTGTTGGTGGGCCAGCGGCTGTCCCCAGCTGGAGCGTCAGCCTGGCCAGTAGTGTTCCGCTCTCGGGGATGCTGCTCTCGAGCTGGCAGAGTCTCTCTGGCGGCGCACAATTGGTGTTAAGATAATAACGATAACAATAATAATCACGTCAAATTAAGCCATGCGATCTTTTGTTCAACGGAGAGCCAGTTCAACGTCGGCGCAACTCCGAGAGATTGTTGCCGATCGAGGAGTCGAGCCTAGTATAGAGGGGGGGAAAGTATTGGTCGCGCTTAAACTGGCCAACTCGATCTCATTGGTGGTGGCCGATGGTTCCTTTGAGTGGGCCGTTGACCAGCACAAAGTGGAGCCACTTTCTAGACGAGCTTTGTGCCCTCTCTCGCCCGTTCACTAACTCGCCAAACTCAACTAGACGAAACGATTGGCGCCGAAGTTAACCTGCTGCTCTTGGGGGCTGTAACAAGACACAATTCATACTGTGAGACATAGAAAATCTAATAAGAATATAAAATTCACGAGCGAAGCAGATGGTTTGGGCAACCGCAAGCCATCATAGTATGCAAATCTGAGAGTACAAAACTCTTTGTCTCAAGCCTGTCATGCGGCAACAAAACTCGGCCGCCTCAGCTGACTAGACTGGAGTCTATGGGACAAACTCGAGTTTCAAACTCTCGCTTGCTGGCTGGCTGGCCGAAACTCGCTTGCCCCGCAGCCTGCTACCTGACCGCTGCCGCCGAGCTCCCCTCTCTCCGCACGGATTATCGATTGGCCGCTGGAGGTTAATGTTAGAGGGTGAGCCGTTTTAAGTTTCGCCCAAGAATCTCACGCCCTCGGTGCAGTCGTCTGGGAGAATAGGAGGTGATAAAAATTATCGATTTGGTACATTTCATTTGGAATGCATGACTTTTTCGCCGCCACAAAACCCCCTGCCACCAGTTGGCCAGCAAACGTCACCACTAATAGAGAAGCCCTCTCTCGCCTGTGTTTACGCTGCAGCACATGGCTTCCACCTTTCCGCTTTGCGAGCCTCAACAACCAACGCTGCCTACTTACTATTTATAACACAAAGATCTTGACGAATCGGATACCGTGAGAGTTCAAACTATGCGCTACATTTGAGCCATCGACAAGCAAACCGCTTCAAGCACCACCAATGGCTTGAACTCATTTAGATCTTCACACATTGAGACGACAATAACTAGTGTGGTAATCTCGCTCACAAGCCAAATAGGCTCAGAGTGAGAGTTTTAAAATTGGAGGAGCGAGAGTGAAAAAGTCAAGCCAACCAACCGGCCACCAATCGATCCGTATCGTCCAAGATGGACCTCAGCCAGACTCCAATCTACTTTCGCGTCCTGCGGCTGCCTGTCGCGCTAACGTGATGAGATGTAGCTGGCAGGTTATCCTTATGGAGAGGCGAGCATCAGTAGATGAGTCCAGACCTCAGCCAGAAAGTTAGGGGACTATCTTATTCAGCTGAGCCTTCTTGTTGTGAGAACATTCCGACTGCTGATTTGTGGCTCACGAGGCTTGAGCTTATCAAGTCGTCCAGGCATCTTAATTCCGTAGCCAATTATGACTGGTTTCGATCCATGGACCAGATCTTGCCAGCGCTTTCTGGACCAGGGTTACAAGGTTCGTGTAATGGCTTCTTTATTTACAGTCGTTGGTCGAAGTTTCGAAGGCGTCACGCGTTGTACGAAGCGATATCTCCTGCTTTGGCCGCCAACGGTGGTAATTTTTGCACATCAGTTGGATGTCGCGCTAATCCTGTGCTCTCACGTTGGCAGCGAAGAGGCATTGAGTGATCAGAAATTTCATTTCCACTTAAAATTGCATGGATGTTTGCAAACAGACTCATCCAAACCAGCCAAAGAGTAGATACTTCCGTCATTTGATAGACCAATTATAACTATCATGATGGACATCAACAAGCCCGAAGATCCAAGGGCCAAAAGTAATCGTTACTCGAAAGGAGCTAGGGCTAAATTCGATAAGGATCAGTTCGATTTCGCATACACTCAATTCCTCATCGACGATAATTACGTCGGCGATCCACCTAATGTACAAGTCAGTATTGATAACTTGAACGACAATATTGATGAGAATTTCTTAAAGAAGGAATTAACCAAGCTAGGTAAAATAAGAACATTGGAAATTATTAGGCATCCCAGGACGGGACAACATTTAGGTTTAGCAAAAGTACAATTTGAAGAGATCACAGTTGCTCAAACTTGTGTAGAGAATTTTCATGGCAAACATATCATGGGCCGTCAGCTCAATGTTTTCAAGGATCTAAGATTTGCAATCATAGAGAAAATCAAAGAGGCCAAATTAAACCCAAGACCCCCGCCAATCACAAAACCCCCACTATCAACACCAATCCTTCCAAGTCCAGGTCTGCCTAATACAAGTATCCACCATTCTCATTTAAACCCACAGCAATCCGCTCTACCTATCCATCATGCACACTTGCACAAGACGAATTCCACTGGCATTGTTCCATCGCCCCTCAGTTTAGATTATCCTGTTACAACGCCAGGCTCTTTGACCTCTTCAGCAGCCACGCCAGAACCAACAAGTCGACAAAGATTGGAAGATCGTATAGCTATATTACTAAAACAACCTAATTGTATGCTCTCATCTATAGTTGCCCCTGTACCCGTTCAAGCCTCACCTACCTACAGTGCCTTCAATGTGAGCGACACATCTTATGATTATCCCAATGGGAGTCATCATCACCCTCAGCCAAATTCATCCCTTAAGATGCTCGATAAACGACGCCCTGAGATCAACGATTTTCGCAGAGTGGAGAATAATAACCACAGCAATCATTATCAGAACCACAAGGAACCGTACAATAGGTTCGATAGGGACGATAAACCGGATCGACAACATGAAAATAATTCCGAAGACGACTGGAACAAAGTACCTGAAAAAACAAGTCAGCCCCTGGATATTGAATTGACTGAACGGCAAATCGAAAGTGAAGTCTTACCTCACTGTTACAATGAATTTTATCGGGAACTTAGCCAAAACTTACTGGCCACAATCTTTAAGAAGCTCAGAGAGAACTATGGTTACCAATGTCTTGAGAAGGCACAAAATGCCTACAAAGCCAGGCAAGATAAACTCAAGGTCCAGAAAGACAAGGAAAGAATTGAGAATGAACTACAAAAGCAATTCGAAAGGCGATACATGTCGAAGGCGAGGGTCGAGAGACCAACCGAAGCTCCAAGACCGAGAGTCAATCTCATTCGACAAAGAACTAGCGATTATAATTCGATGCACGAGACAAAAAGGCGAGGTGAAGCCGACCTTAGAAGAGTTAATAGGTCATCTGCTTATGTTGCCGAACCAGAAAGGCGCGGAAGTCATAACACATCTATTGATAGTGATTTCTCAGACAGCGAATCCTCTTCCTCTGGCATGTCATCTTCCTCCTCCTCGTCATCAAGATCCTCATCGCCTTCATCATCCAGCTCAAGATCCTCCTCACCTTCATCCAGATCGGTGTCATCCTTCTCAAGATCATCTGATGATTCAACGCGAATTTCACCTGACATTTCCAGAGCATCGAGGCATGAGGTTAAACCTCACAAGAGTCTAGCGGATGGTTCCAAAATTCCCAAAGTCGTTCGCGACAAGTCTAAAGCAGAGAGTTCCGAAATTACAACCAACTCTGAGACGAAGAATGACGAGCAAATTGCTATTAGCGCTTTGCTATGTATGGCTGGTGAAACAGGTGACAATAAGCAAGCTAGTGAGATAGATGATCCTATGAAGGGTGCGTCTGCTCTTGAAGATGACGAGGATGAAGTTGTTAAGCGGCGATCCAAATTAGCGACCAAGAAGAGGAAGAAGAAATCCGCTGAGGTTTTAGGTGTAGCCTCCGAGTATAGGGCAGCCAAACGTTTTGCTTCCGACCCGACCAGGGCCTTAGTTTCATACGACGAGAATATGGAAAATGCCTCCAACTTTGAGAACTTGTTTGAGGAGAAACCTGAACCCAGGTTCATGTTCCCTGAACGGTCTCCATCAGAGAAGATCAGGATGCTCAACGACCTATACGGCACTCTCAACGAGGAAGATCTGAAATATCTTTCGAAAGTTCACCACAACGAGGGTTACAACAAGAATCAAGATGTAGAGATACCATTTGGCTCCGAGGCCGCCAATAAAGCTCACTTAAATCTGAGGAAACAAATGATTGAAGGTAAGGCCGCCGAGGGCCACCCGAAATGGTGGCGCGGCTGCTCAAGATGTGATGTTATTGAAGTCAGTGAAAAAGAGAAGAAAGATAATGAAGAAATGAACTATGAAGATCTCACGAGAGCTCCGATCAAGTCACATGTGATACAAGTGGAGAAGCAGGCCAATTCTAATCGACGCGACTTGAGAGGTGACCAAAGGAGGATTGCGGTGTTAAATGCTGATTTGAACACGGAATTGATCAGAATGTACACTACAAGTACCTTACAGGTAATTTATCGAACAGCCTTCCCAATGCTAGTATAACACGAAGACAGATCATCTAACCTAATATCCTCTCTTTCCAAAATCTATAGATGCGAGCCAAGAATCTCAGATTTTCAAGGAGTAGGATTCATAACTGGGGACTGTTTGCATGTGAAAAAATCGCTAATGGCGATGCTGTAATCGAATATGTAGGAGAAAAGATACGGCCGTCGCTTGCAGATCATAGGGAGAAGATTGTCTACACCAACTTGCCCACTCACGACGGCAGCTCCTACTTCTTCCGAGTAGACACCGACGTCATCGATGCAACTCTTAAAGGCAACAAGGCTAGGTTCATCAACCATAGTTGTAACGTAAGTAGATCGGAAATACCTTGCTCTCTTCAAGTACCATATATCTATGCCGAAAACTAATTATCCCTGCTCCAACTATTCCACAGCCGAACTGCATCGCCAAGGTTATTAAGCATGACAATGGGTCCAACTCTATCGTTATATACGCCAAACAATTCATACAAGAGGATGAAGAGATAACTTACGATTACAAATTTCCACGGGAGGAGACTGATCAAAAGATCTGCTGCAATTGCAAAGCGCCGAACTGTCAGAAGTTCCTCAACTGATGAAAAGCTTTTACCATTTTGTTTGCGTCGTTTTCTAACGAGTCATCGGCTCACTACTAGGAATCCGAAAAACGCTTAAAATACAGAGAGGACACTCTATTTATGTTGATTAAAACAGATATTGAGCCTAAAACCTAGAGTTGTGATGAGGTTACAGCTCTCTATTCCGTTTGCTTCCGCGGCTCAATTTGGTTGGTCAACCATTGGGCAAGAGTCTATCGTTTAATAATAAGTCAACAAGGAAGGTTTAACAATTGATTGCACGCCCAGCGTAGGCGGCCAAGTTAGCCTCTCGGAAGGCCTCAGATACAGTTGGGTGAGCATGGCAGACACGAGCCACATCCTCACAACTGGCCCCGTACTCCATAGCTAAAACTGCTTCGTTGATCATTTCGCCAGCCACCCCGGTTATAATGTGGCAGCCTAGAATCTTGTCAGTGTTCTTGTCGCCAAGGATCTTGACTAACCCATCAGTTTCGTTGTTCGTCTTTGAACGGCTATTCGCAATCATGGGAAATTTGCCGACTTTGTAGGCGACTCCCTCAGCCTTGAGCTGGTCTTCGCTCTTGCCGACCCAGGCTACCTCTGGAAATGTGTATATGACGCTAGGTACACAATTGTAGTCCATGTGAACGGGTGCTCCCGTCATACCTTCCACGCATATGATGCCTTCATCCTCGGCTTTGTGGGCTAACATCGGACCGGGGATACAGTCTCCGATTGCGTAAATGTTTCCGTATTTCTCAGTCTGGAAGCGCGAATTCACCTTGATTCGGCCTCTCTCATCAACCGCTATTCCCATCTGCTCTAGACCTATACCCCTAGTGTGAGGCCTACGTCCTACACAAACAAGCAAAACATTGCATTCGAGCGTCTCATTCTTATTGGTTTTGACATCCTCTACCCCGACTCTAATCACGCCATCAATTTTTTCCGCCTTTGTAACTTTGGTGTTCAGTTTAAATTTGAGACCTTGCTTTTGGAGAATCCTTTGAAAAGTTTTACTTATCTCTGAGTCGATACCTTGACCTCCAATGCTTCCGAGATATTCGACAGCGGTTACATGAGAACCCAGTCGTGACCAGACTGAACCGAGTTCGAGACCAATGACGCCCGCTCCTATGACGATCATCTTTTCTGGAACGCGCTCGAGTGATAAGGCACCTGTCGATGATACCACTGTTTTCTCGTCTACGTCTATACCTGGGAAGGGTGTGACCTCTGAGCCGGTAGCTATGAGTATGTTTTTCGTATTAATGACTTCAGAGGATCCATCGTTTTTCTTGACAGTAACCTGATTGGGGCCTGTTATGCAACCAAACCCCTCAACTCTGTCGACTTTGTTTTGCTTGAACAGCATCGCTATACCATTGGTTAATGAACTTACGGCAGTGGTCTTTTGCTTCATGAGGGTAGGTAAGTCGAGTCGAACATTGTCGAAGTGAATGCCTCTATCCTTAAGTTCGTTAGAATGTGCCATGTGGTAGTAGTGAGAGTTGTGTAAGAGTGCCTTGGAGGGTATACAGCCGACATTAAGGCATGTGCCTCCCAAGGTAGGGTTCTTTTCGATGCAAGCCGTTCGCATTCCAAGTTGAGCAGCCTTGATTGCAGCGACATAGCCGCCAGGACCCGATCCTATCACGACCAAATCGTGAGTTAATGAATTTGATGAGGAGGCGAGACCTCTCTTCAATAGGTGTCGAATCATTGATAGAAAATTGAGGTTCTTCTAGATACGCAACATTTAAAATAAATACCTGATTTGGTGGGACCTGGATACAAGTAAAAGGTCGAAATATTTGGGCACGTGATGGCTTATCTTAGGCGGCAATGACTTTCAAGGATTAAACTAAACTGTTCATCCACTTGCATGGAGTATCACCAGCGCGCAGCACAAGCGCGCTTATTCAACCTGAGAAACGGTCTGTGATGAGTTGGAGAAAGGATGATACCGGGGCGAACCGCCAATCTTCAATCTGGTCCATTTTAGATTTGAATGAACATAATTCGATAGGCGGGTTGCTCTGGAGGTGGTGGAAAACTCTAAGGCGCTTACTCTCTCGTTTCGAGACGACCCATCCCACGCTCATCATCTGCATTCGAGGGGCTGAGTCTCCCAACAGACTGCCTGCCGTAATAAATTCTATGTTCCTCATGACAAAATTGCATCAAGATCCGTTTAGGCGAGAATGTCAGAGCAGTTTTCGGGTTCAGGATTCAAACGATTCTGTCGAATTCCTCCATTGTGGGGAATGTAGGAATCTCTCTAATGGGGCTTTAAAGTATTCATGTTCCGAATCTCACTCTGCCGAGGTCGACCAGATTGCCATCTTCTTGGAAGTAAAAACTGCAAACTGGGGATCTCCCTGGACAGCTTAATAGTTCTAACAGAGCGATCTCCCGACCAATCGAGCATCTTCTCATAGAATGAACAGGCCGGCATCTACTAGGTATCCGCATGGAAATTCGAAGACGTCCAGTGCAACGGTTAGCTATGTTGTGCTTTCTAGAGCGGTACCAACCTTACCTATATAAGGACTCTTCCATTCGCATCCGCTAACTATCACAGAGGCCAGCTTTTGGAATAAAAGATTGAGACCTATGTAAAAAAATTAGAACGCAGCCAGATGTATCCGATAGACCTCCCAAGTTTGTGATGCGAACATTGTACTTCGGACATCATGGCAGGAAACAATTGATTTTGACGATTAGTGATACCTTTCATGAAACTTCAGATAGAGTAGTTGATGCGATCTTATGTCAACCAGAGAAATTTCAACGCTGAACAAGTTTAGCCACCAAGGATTAGCACCTCTCGGTCCCTAAAGCCGACAAACCGAACGGTGAAATAGGAGTCACCAAGATGATCCAGGTACCGTGATCATACTGCTTATTGATAGGTTTTCAAGAGTAATGATGATCGACTTGACAGCGCTTCCCGGGTTGCTCAACTAAAGGGAAGGCAGTTTAAATGACCAACCAAAAACAAAAGAGGACCAATGCTATCTGAGGGATTGTTCAACCAACGATCGCCGCTAGGTCATTCTTAGAGCGCGAGTGACAGCCAAGCCTATCAGTGCTTTCTCGAGCTTGAGCTACGAACTTGGCAAGTAAACCTCATTCCTTTTTGAGAACTCTACGCTGAGTTTGCTTAGATCCGTCAAGCTAGCGTCTTCTAGTGACAGAAACTCTGCTCTATGCCTCCTGGGCTTGGCAAAGGTTTATAGATCCTAGCCGTCGCTGAACGCTCCAGCTTGAATAAATCTTGTGGGCTGGGCTTGGCAGCTCTAACATCAGCTAGCAGCAAGGTGAAATGATTCAACAAAAGAACAGTCGTCTCGGCGATGCCAAGAACTAGTAGACTAACTAAATATCTGAACGAGCGAAGCCATTCCTCGGTGAAACTGTTGGAGTATATTTATTTTTGGAGGAACATACCGAAGTTAACGGCCAGCGGTTAGCGGCGCCTGCGGGTTTGCTGCACCCCCTCCTTTGGAGCGCAAAGTTTCGTGCCGACATCGCATCTTCGTTGGGGGCCGCACCGCCGATGTCTTAGTATATCTCATCGTGAAAATGTTTGTTTACGGCCGCTGCACCAATATGTGTCACTCCTATTATCCACCATCATCTTGAAACATTGAACTGGAATAATGGAACTCCATGAGATTCGTGATGAGAACCAAGCGAGTCAAAAGGAAATTGAAATAAGTGAGGAATTAAACAAAGTCGCTCAGACACCAAAACAACAAGCCCGCGTAGTCAGGTTGCCAACTTACATTGACTCTAGTCTACTCAGATACTATTCCCTTTCTGAAGCCGCGCAAGAGACTGCCGTACGGATCTTGTGGCAGCTATGCGAATCGCACCCACAGATAACATTCGCCCCTACATTATACCCCATAATCGCTATATTCTTGCACAAACATGACCAAGATTATACATATCAAACGATTTGCCAGCTATTACAAAAGAATCATCAGGCTGCCCGTGATAGACAATTCAAGCGTATTCTGATGCCAACAACTAGATTGGAACATGTCCGAGACATAATAGTTTTAATTAAGTTATGCACCAAATTTGGCGTGTGGGCGCCATTTTGGATGCGAGATTTAGTTCGTCACGAGAAGAGATTTTTAGCAGATTTGGAGAGGGATCCAAGCTCTCGGATGGGCAGCTCTTGCGGTGGTGGACTCACGCGTAAGCGAGGAAGTAACGGCAGTTGCAGGAGTAGTAGACGATCTAGATCGCGCCGGAGTGGGAACATCAACCTGAGCGATGGAAATTCACCTAGTCAAAATAGCAACAGCAATCATGGCTATCCTCTTAATCAACTAGACTGTAAAAACAACCTGCCAAAGTTTGACACGCCATTCTTCGACTGGTACAAGTGGATATTTGTGGCGCTACCCCTGGCCTACTGTGTTCGCATCGTCGATTGTTGGCTAGTTGATGGTCAAAAGTTTCTTTATCGAATCGCCCTAGCCATGTTGTGCAGATTCAGGCAGCAATGCGGTAGCCCGATCTCATTCAATTCAGACAGGATGCTCGAGTTTTGTTCAAAACTAGAGCAAACACTTGAGCCAAGAGGTGGCGTTGAACAGTTAATCAAGGAAGCTAAGTCACTCAAACGAATATCAACTATTAAAATTGCAAAAGCAAGCAGAAAATCGGAAAGTAAAGCTAATTTAATAATAGAATCAATAATGAGAAAAGACAGTCAAGCAATTAAGTTATATAATCATGGACAAACATCAAACTATATTCAGCAACCTCGCAACGATATGCTCAACAACATAATAGTTAGCTCACGGATAGCGCCTAGATCTTTCAAGTCATCAATAGTGGACAATTATGAATTATTGGATGACCTTTGGCAATATATTCCTGAGCGCGCAGCCGTCAAGACTGTCAGTGTAGTTTTCAATTCGAACAATGATGGTACCTCATTGCAGACATTTTTCTCGCGAGTGGATCCTTTTGAAGAGTCTATTGTCGTAATAAGAACGACAAAAAACGAGGTCTTTGGTTCATATTGTTCCTCATCTTGGTCTCTGAGAAAGACTCAAGCTCAGAGTGCAGCTAAAAAGAGTTATTATTTCGGAAATGGTGAAACATTCTTATTTACATTGCAGCCTAAATTTTCAGTTTATTTATGGGTAGGAAAGACTGACAGTGATATAAATCATCAGCAACAGCATCACAATAATAGCGATCAGACGCTACATAATAATCATGAGCTGCAGAGGCCAGCTAAAATGGAACATCGTGACAGTGTTACAGATTCGATATCGACACAGTTATTTATGAGCGCAACATCACAGGAGCTTATCATCGGCAGCGGAAACGGAAGTTTTGGGTTATGGTTGGATGCTGATCTCACAAGAGGTAAAACGGATCATTGTAAAACTTTCAACAACCTACCACTTTGCGAAGATAAAGATTTCACCTGTAAAGATGTCGAGGTTCTAGCATTCGCATAATTAGTTTGAAATTATTTGTGATAAATAGTAATGATTAATTATTAACACCACAGGACAGTAAAGAAAGAGAAAAATAAATTCAAAACAATCCTCTACTATGGGACATCCATTTTCGTTACTGATGCTCAGAAATGGACAGGATTTTCTTCTCCTAGAATCAACCTGTACAGAGAAGTAAGACAAGTTTTCATACGGATCTCCCCAACGGAACTCGCCAGCAGGGTAACTATCTTCTCGTGCGGAACCCCAACCACCGTTGTTCCGTTTATCGACATTATTCTATGACCGACCCTGACTCCACCTCGTTCGGCTATCCCACCCCGAAGAAGACTGCATATCTGATTTTGCATTGAATATGGACCGTTGAAAAGAGAGATTAGTGTCGGTTGAAGTTGAATAGATCAACTGGCTAAGTTAACCTTCACTTACCACGCCATTCTGAACGCTGAAGCCCAATTGGTACTTTGTGTCTGGTCGCTTAATTTTGACTTCAACTGTGATAGGACAAGGAACCACCGATAGCCTAGCTACTCGCTGACTTTTAGTCTTGCGCAGGATCTCTTGGCACTCTGCAAGTGGCAGGCCAACCAAGCTTATGCCATTTACGGATAAGATTTGATCTCCAATCGACAACCTCTTGCACCGATAGGCTGGTCCATCTTGCTTAAGATTGGCTATCACAACAGTCGGAAGGACCGATCCCCAGCCAGATTCAACAATACTCAGCCCTAAAATTTCTCCCTCCTCCTTAGGTACAATAACTTCACGTTGGTTCTCTTTCCTAGCAAACATTTCCAACTCATCGGTAGACATCTCTTGCGAGTTCAGCACCTCTTGATAGTCAAGTTCCTTAGGTAGATAACTGCTGGAATCCCCTGTGCCATTGGCCTTCAACAACTCAGTGTAAGCCACCTGGAATGCCTGACTTATTGACTTGGTAATGGTATGGGATTCACTCGATTCAAAGACATGACAACTTATTCTTGATATAGGTCTACCGAGTTCGCTTGTTGTGTCGTTGCTGCTGCTCTTTTTGCGTACAATCAACACAATTGCGTCGCCTATATCTGCGATGTAAGAAATAGTTCTCAGAGAATGATCCATCATGATCTTTCTATGCTTGTCATCAAGGACCATTATTTTCTCAGTGGATATAAAGAGCTGAACCTCCGTTCCCGGTTGAGAGTCACCGTTACGATACTGGAAAGTTATTTCAGATTAGCATGGTACATGTATACTCTGGACGAAAGAATCATCTCTAGTTTGTTGGGTTCTCACCTTGACCTCATGGACAGCCATTTCAGCCTGGTGGATTCTGTCCTCTTTCTCACTTCGTCCTTCGCAATCCGAGTGAGTGGAGCCGAGGTACTTAACATTAAAGAGGACTCCCTCAATCAAGACTTGGGCGGAAAGATAGGATCGATTAGATTTTCAGTCGAATTAGTAGACAAACAAGCGTCCTAACAAGCGTACCTTCTCTGGAACTTGCGTTCTGTTTCATAACATTACTAACTGGCTGATGATCTGCAGAATTGCTATTGCTTATCTCGTTATTTGCTTGCTTAAATTGATCGTTGCGCTGAGAGCCTAAAAGTCTATCTGTCTCATTATCTGTATCACTACTAAGTCTGTTGTTGGAGCTTTTAGCTGATCGAAAATATAAGGTTAGCCAAAATAAACGCTCAAAATAAACGGGCAATTACTTCTCAGGGCACAAAACTTACCTTCGTCTCTACCGAAAGAGCTGACTCCTTTCGATACTATACTATCGTTGACAGCCTTTGTGTTGAAATTTTGACTGGACGAGGGTTGAGAGGGTATGGCTGGTTGCTGACTAGTTATGCCCGTCCAAAAGTTCGATTGGCCGTTTTGGTTAGAGTAATTTGACATTGATTTGATGTCGTTCTGTTCAATGTGATCTTGGCCAATGTAGCTGCCACCATAATTCGAATCCTGAGCCTTCGCTTGCTGAGGTTCTGCATGATCTGAGATCATACTTAGAGCGGCGTGCTGCTGTGAGGAGTTGACTAGGCGATTTTGCGACTTCGATTGCGGCTGTCTCGAGAAACATTCCACTCCCGATTGGACGAACCGGGAAGCGCGTGGATCCTTGTAGAGTCGCATAAACTCAGCCTCGGTATCGTCTTCATCATCATCGTCTTCGTCGTCGTCATCCTCGTCTTCGTCATCATCCGCGTCAACATCCGCTTCCATGGCTTTCTCGTCCTCATCCTCAACTTCGTCCTCACACGATTCGGGTTCGCTCGAAAGACCTTCATCCAATCGCGGGAAGATCAAGGCAGTTTTGGTGGTGGGCAACATTTCGTCATCTAGCTTGAGCGAAAAGTTGTCTATAACATTGGGATGGCTGGAGGAAACCACATTACTCTCACATGACTTGGTCGGATTTAGCTGGTTCCTTGCACTCGGATTGTGACAATGAGACTCTGTAGAATCTTCGGGCCCACTCTCGGCATCTGAGAGGGCATTGAAACGGATGCTCGAGCATCTAAGCGGCGTACTCGATGCCCCACTATTGCAAACATTATTGATAGGTCGCACTAACGAGTAGTGGCTCGTTTCATTCGGTATCTTGTGGTGGCGCAGATTTGCAATCGATACCTCTTCTCCAGCCGCTTTCGTGTCTGAATCATGTTGCGCATCATCTAAAATTGATTCAACTTCTGTAGCAAGCGAGGTTAGACTATTATCTCGGACTGGTCGTTGAGTGTTCGATGAAGACTCGTTGTGGTCATTATTCTCCTGAGATGCACTAAACCGGATTCTATTTAGGCCGTCCGTTAGATCTTGTTCGAGAGTTTGGGACTCGAATTCGTTCACAATCTCCGTATCTAGCTCCGATTGGGCTTCAGTTATGATCGGTAAGTGGGGTGAAAGTTTTCCAGTGATGTGTATTCTCTCGTTAGTCAAGCCATGAGTCGAATCTATCGAAGAATTAACGGTACGATTGTCCGTCTCTGAAAAGGAACCTGGTCCATCTTTTGTTTTAGCTTCTGGGAAGTTAGACTTGAGCTGGTTATTTGTGGACGAGCTGTGATTAGACGTAGAGATAGAGATTGCTTGTGAATCGACACTTCTTGATGGATCGGTTTCCTTTGCATTAAGAGAGGAATTCAAAGTCAATGGACTACTCTGAGGTATGATACGATGAGGAAACCCAGGTGGTACAAATTTTCTACCATTGGGATTTAGCAGGCTTGGAGGCGCTTTGCTGCTCTTATCCCGGGTTTCAGTTTTAGTCTCTTGACCTGGATTTGCAGATAGGGCATGGTCAATTTCCGCCTGCTCTCGCACAGGACCCAGAGCCCCATGATCTAGTTTACTACTTGGTTTCATGCTGCTTAAGTAGAGGAAAGAAGAGTCTGAAAGCTTGAAAGATTTGTTTGAACAATTTTCGACTTCTTTAGATAAGAGGTTCACATTTGAATTATTATCAATGCAACCATCGCCTGCGCAAAGTTCCTCCGACGAAGTGTCGTTCCTCACCACGTCACCATCATTCGAGTCCGTAGTTAAAAGTTGCTGGCTAGCCTGGTGTTGTATAGTTATGATATTGGCGCTCTCTCGTAATCCATGCGGTTCGTTCTCACTGAGATCTAGTTCAGACGGCTTCGCCTGTAGATCTTTGAGATTCTGAAGAGGAGATGACAGGCAATAATTATTCTCGTTGGAATTCTCTTCTGGGACAAGCCGGGCATCATCTACGGGCCCATTGGTCGCTTTGACATATTCCGGTTCATTTGGGGACCTTTTGGCACGCGATCGATGCCGGCTACTCTTGAATATAGCTTGACTTGGTGGTTGCTTTCTGGTTGATGGCAATATTTGCCGCTGCTGCGGGTTGTGCGCGTCATTATCGTAAACAAATAAATTTATGTAGTCTTCATCGTCTCTTTGATCTGGCTGATCGACATGAGTGCCTTGACGTTGAGATTGGTTGTTTGAACTTGGTTGAATAGTCTGAGGTTCATTAGCCAGCAGATTTGTTACGAAGGAGCTTTTCGATCTCAAGTTGAGTTTCGTGATGTTCTCAGTGTCAGCTGTTCCAGCAGATGCTTCGGCTGTCTTCGCGTCAATTGGCGAAACAGTGGCACTTGCGAATGCTGTTAACTCGGACTTCTTTTCTAAAGACTTCTCATTATCCAGTCCAAATTCACGATCAGTTGTCTCAGGAGCAACCTTGTCGGATGACCTTGAGTCTTCAATGAAAGTGTTACTGAAATTTTTGCTAGCAGTCGGATCAAAAGAATCAGAATTCATACCACCAGTCAAAGGTTTGCAGCCGACACTATTCGAACTCTGGAGCATGGATCGAGTCTCGAAGACGTCGCGGCTACATCCATTATCGGGTCCATCACTGGCATTATTATCATAGCTCATATTTTGCTTGTTTCCGATGTCCTCTACAGTTTCGCTCAAAGTTGGATCGCGAAGGATTGGTTGGATTTTATGCAAATTCGTATCGAGTCCCGTTGTACTTTGGCCAAATTTTACTAAACCACGGCTTTCCTGAGAGACAGATCCTGAGCTTTTGTTTATCTCTCCCGATGGGATTCTCTTCGAATCAGCATCGGCAAACTCTGCGTTTTCGTTTTTGCTACTGTAACTTGACTTAGACTTCTGCAGACGGTTTAGTAGGCTCTGGGAGGCCATATATTTGCCAGACCCACGGCCTTTCGAAGAAGAATTACTATTGGTTCGATACAAGCTGGTTTTGTGGACGACATTCGGTTTGTTGCATTTCTCGTCTGATGACGAGCTGTCGCCATCATTGTTGCCAGACTTAAATCTGTTTCGTCTAGACTCCAACTCCCTACGTGAATACTGGTGCACTTTGGACTTGTTCTGCCTCTTTGGCTGGCTCTTCTGTGGCATCGTTCTTTTGCCCACATAAGTGGTCAGTTTTGGGGGACACTTGGGGAAAAGTCGCTCGATGCAAGTCTCGTCAGGCAAGTTAGCTGGCACGACTTGATTCGGATCCATGCCTTCCGACTCAGGCATCAATCAGTCTATACGCTCACCCGAATAGGCTCTTGGTTTAGTTAATCAAAGGAGAATAAACTCTAGAGCATGCAGAACGGGAGTTGACCAATGGGGATCAATCTCTCATGATAAAAGCTACGAAGTATCGGTTACAGTGGTAAATAACGGTTTGAAGTTGTTTCTAATAAATTTGCCAGAGTTTCTCTAATCCATGGGCAATAGTTTCTCTCTCTTCCTCTATTTGGATTGCGGGATACAATCACATAAAAAGGTTTGCTTGGAATCGAGCGATAATGACTATGATGTACGCTGGAACTCTAGCTTATTATTCAATGGAGCCCCATAAGTTCAGGTCTACCTATTACTGGCTACATTGCGGACGTGCTGTGGACTTCGCTAGCCCAGCACGAGATCAGTGGCTGCTCAATGTTTGCGAACTCGCGCTTTTGTGCGTGCTTGTTTGCAAGCGACCGCGACTTGGGGACCAAAGAAATTCGCACAAAGCACATAGGGGAGGGAGTGCGAAGGGCGCTATGTGCACTTTTTGAAAGTATGGCTGGCCTACAAAAGCATCTCAATTTAGCACTAAGCACTGCGAACTAAGCTCCAACTGACGATTCCGATTGTGTGTGGCCAGCACACTTTTATGGTTCACGAGTTTGTTGTGCTCGTGCAGTATATGGATGCGCCTATTGCGAGATGAGAGACAGCGATACCGAAGTCGCCTGTTCTATCATCCATCCGGACGAAACGATCGTTACGTATTAATCAAGCGTACAATCACCACGATAAGGGCTCTTATGGCAAGCAGAGGTTGAGACTGATTGCTGTATCCCCCAGTTCGATCTGGCGAATAGGTTTTCGCCAGATATTTCGCTCGCTCATCTCTTTCAGTGAGAGTTTATTTGTGATTCAAGTTCAATAAATAAAGACCAAACATCTCGTCTGTTTGGGAAGAAGAACCTTCCGTTGTCGTCAGCATAGAATCTACAGTCTGACCTTCGTCGCTCCAGGGAAACACACAAGACTTGTTGTTGGCTCATAGCCTCTCTATGCGCACTGGATGTCAACCCTTGTGGCAACCAAACCATCACGACATATCCAACCAACTAAAAGGACCACATTCGATTGCCTGGACGTTAATAAATAAGATCAGTTGATGGAAATTTCCAGCCAGAATCCGCAAAATCAACTTGAAGTGTTGTGAATATCCTTTGTGGCTATATCACATTCTCAAGGCTGGCGTTTTAGAAGAACCTAGTTGGATTGGCCTGCAATCTAGTCGGTGCACTCCGAGTAAAGCTTTGCGCAATCCTCGCTCATTGCGCGCCCCTTCATGCTGGCCTCGTATAGACTCTTGAAGTCAGCGGACTTCGCACTGTCCAGCAAGTAACTCGAGGCATAGCCACCCACAGAGGCTATTATGTAGCCCAAATCGCGGCTGTCCCTTGTTGCCTCCTTGCTAGCCTGGCAGAGGTAGCGTTGAACGCAACGATCATCGTTTGCCAGGACGGATTTGACGTAGCCCTGGAGCATGGAGACGCCCGCGTTGGCTGCATCCTCGGCCGAGTCGCGGATTGTTCTCGCTGTTCCGCTCCTTGATTTTTGGCCAAAAGTGTTCTTCAACAAATCGAGCACCTGAAAGTGGGGACAATGTTGGTCCAAGATTAGTATTAGGCCAACTAGCAAGCGTGCACATTAGCAACTGCTCGAGTAGGTCCAAACTTACCTTGCCCAAAATTCCTAGCACGTGACGAGATGTAGCGCTGATCTCTTCCTGGTTTCCAAATAGAAGCTTCACGATTGACTTGAAGATGTTTTTTGTGGTGAGAAACTCCTGTACTTGGCGCTTCTCCTGCTCAATGCGAGACTTACTCGAGCTGTGCTCGATTGAGTTATGGCTCAGATTGTTGCCGGCGATCGATCTACCTTGGCGGTCGGCGGTTGACAGCTGGGCCTGTTGTTGGCCCAGAACATTGCCGTTAAGCGATTGGTCGGCCGAAGATGAGCCCATGACAACGAAGACCAGCACCGCCGCCGATACCAACAGGTTCATTCTGGGCCGCTGGCTTTTTGTCGCTCTTGTTTGCATTTTGTCTCTATCCGGATGATCCTCTTAAAGCTCAGCACTCAGACTTGACCTCCTCCTAACTCTCCTTCTCTCTTTATCGAGAGCCACCACTCGTGTGTTGGTCACCAAGCTCGTACTTAAATACTCTTTGTTCTACTCTTTGTGTTGGCTGTGGGCTCCACTTTTTGTTCACTATGAGCGATAGTCACTTTTCGAATCTCTAGTTCCAAATCTCTGTGATCAAATAGCGATGGCCATTTCTTTGCAACTAAGGTGAATTCTGGGCCAGGAAAAGTTCGAGTCGGCTGGGACGAAAATGTGAATGTTCGAACAATTCAAACCGCGAATTGAGTTCATCCTCTAAACTCCACCTTCGCCGCGTTGACCGCAACGATCGAGTCCGCTGCCGTCCTAGCTTGTGAAGGAAGGTTTCTCGCGGGAGTTGAGAAAGACTGGCGACTTCTTGGAGCTCCACTCGTTGATATCAGAGACTCGCCGTAGTTGTACTAGAGCTTTAGCGGCTGTTGCCTCCTCGAAACCGAGTAACTGAGCCGAGAAAATGCTGCTGCTGCCGCCGCTGCCACCGTTGCAGCATCCCTTTGACCGAGCGGGCAAAGTTGCTGGAGGGTTGGCCAGACAGGTACAGTTATTCATGGTTGCAACCGCCGCTACAACCTGCAGTGGCGGCTTCAAGTTGATCCAGAGGCTTCAGCCAAGCGGCTGAGCCGGATTCTTTTCGAGTGTGTGCGTATGTCAAGAGGCAGAGTCCAGTCTCAGCCCAACTCATCGAGCCCGCGAGCTGAATTTCGAATCGGCTGCCCCAAGCTGGCGAGTCTACGCACACCAAGGCTAAATTTGGTCGATTGTTGGCCTTGAAATCGGCCAGCTTCTTGGTTGATTCCGAGCGAGGATAATTTCGGCTCATTGTTTTCGCATCGTCTGCCTCAAGTCAACCGAGTTTGTCCTTTGATGGCGACGAAATTCAGCGGCCAACTGATAGAGCTGCTCCCTCACCAATTGATTGGTAGTTAGCTTCTCTTAATTGATGGTCAAAGCTAAGAGGCTTCGGGCAGGATAAGCTAGATCGGCGCTTGACCATCCAATTGATGCTGGAGCTTTCAAGGCGAAATCCGTCTCGACGAGACTCCATCATCGGCACTAAAATCGAGTTCAATTCCGGTCAGGTGAGCAAGCTAAACGCCGGCCACTCTCATCGGTCGGCATCCAGGATCAACCCAATGTGAGCCCATTAAAGCCCCACTAGCAAGTGCCGGAGAGGCTTAAATTGAGCCAACATGCGAGAGCATAACAAGACGAAATTATCCGCCGACTCAATCGAGTTTACTGTCGAGATGAGATCCGATTTGCGGGGGGAAGGAAGATGGGAGGAACGATTGGGAGCAGGATGGGCCGGCGAACAAGGACTTTTCATGAGCGCCACTTGTCGGCTGAGCTCGGCAAACAAAATCTCCTATTTGAAAGGGACTGAGAACGAAAGAGCTGTGCCACGATTGAGATGGCAAGTAGGTTCTTCAAATTTTCCATTCTCGGATATGTTCCTTGATCGAGCAGCCTTGGTGGATGAAAATCAAGCCTTTTGCGACGGCAGTGGTGGCGGCCGAATGTCCGGTTATCTTACTGTCCCTTGTCAGGCAACTTGCCTCAGAGAAGTGCCGCTCTGCCGAATCAACCTGCAGCAAGGCATCTCAGGTGGAAATTTGAGGTCACATTTAAGAACGGTACACATGAGAGACTGCGTTGTGTGTGCAACTTGGTACACCCTAAACCAAGGAATTGTCTCCCAAATTGCCTCTCCCGTTCTCTCCCAAAGCTTTTCATAGGAGCCAGCTTATCTACGTCTAGGGTGAAATGATGGCGCTCCAGTTTTACTGGAACATTCTGGCTGTAACCGCTCGATTGTAACCTCGTGGGCAGCACCCATGCAATTCTTTCCCGAACACAATCTCCTCCGCAACATGTTGTCAAACTGACAGCCCTGCTAGCCAGTCATCTGCCAACCGGTTGGCTCCGTTACAGCGGCACCACCATTACGTTGGGCCGACCTTGGTCATGGCCGATCGGTCGCGGGTAATCAGAGTCCTCCGGCGTCTCGCGTGGCTGCCGCAACTGGCGGATAGGATTTAATCGCAGGAAAGGTGAGAGTAGTTGATCGGAGCAGCCTGACAGGAAGGTGGGCAGCTCTAATGGCATCGTCGTGCGGGTTGGAAGTTGGCGAAATCGACCCCAGCGCAGACGGCCGATTCTATTTTTGACCAAAAGCTTCAACCTCAGCTTATCCCATACAATGAGCTGAACTCGATGGTTGAACATCTCGTACCGTAGAAAGTTAGACGAAAAAGAGATTGTTGATTGAACTAGGTCAGGAATTGGCTTGATAGAGTCAACGAATTCGAAATATCAGAACAAACATAATCCTTCAATTATTTCGACTTTTCTTGCAACAACTGCTCGATCGGCAAGCTAGTTACAAGAGGCGGTTCAGCTTCCAACAATGCGTTTACTATTGGCTCTCAGAGTGATCGTGCTTCTTGTATTCATGATGCTAGCACAAGGACTCGTTGACGAATCGGAGATCGACCAAGATGGGGATGTCATCATGGTGGATGCATCTGAATCAGAGTCTAAATTCGGAGTCGGATTCGACCTAAATCAAGTTGCTGCTTGAACCCATTGGAGAGGCAGTGGCAGATAAGTCGAGATGAGTTGAGAGGAAAGAGACCTTCTGGAAGAGTCAAAGTTCAATTCCCTTGAATGACGGGTTGGCTAGGTACGCATGTCAGTCCTCTGACTCAGACTATTCAAACCAGAGCAAGACTAAAGCAGCACCTCCATTGACTATCTCATTCCTAATTATCTTGACGAAAGTGGCTGATAAAATAGAACAATTGATAGCACGGGTTTGGACTTTACAAAGTTAATCTAACATCGAGTTGAGTTCTTGGAGGCTCCCTTGATCGGAAGTTAGATGGAGTGCCTGGTAAGACAAATTCCGCTGCGTGATTGGTAAGGGGACACAGTCTAACATTTACATTGCCCCTGCACCTTAATAAATGATAAAATTAGCGTGTCCAGCCAAGCAACTTAGTTCTGTTCTACAAAGTGGTTATCTTGGCCGCGCTCGTATCAGGTTAGCAATCTCGAAGTTATAAATCCTAGACCGTGTCTCACTAGACCTCGATGCTTGTGACTTGCTCAATGATAGCGCTTTGTAATAATCTAACTCCACTGGCCATGTTCCGTTTCTAGTTTACAAGCAAAAACAACCTCAACAGCCAAAATTAGAGTGATTTAAGGAGGATCAACATTATGGCCATAACTCATCTGTTAACGACGCTTAGTCATAAATCTAATTATAGTCCCATAAATCACAGTCTCGTATCAACTCACAGTGTTGTCTGCTCTATTTCGCTAGGGATGATTATTTTGCTCGGTTTAGATCCGTATTTGATCGACAGTCTCTCAAGCACACGAACATTGTTTGTCACATATGCTGCTGATACTAGTGCTATATAGAGGCAAGAAACGTCAGATCTATATAACAAGAGCACAACGTTGTTAATAACAAATCTAAAAAGCATGTAGACATCTGCTTCAAGTTGCTGAGTTTGGTTCCTGAATGGTAAAATTGGTTACGATGATTTACAGTCAGTCGGTCGGCTGGTGATTTGAATTGTAAACAGCACGAGCTGATTAGGGATCTTGACAAAAGTTGATCTATTAGAACAAGTGGTTACATTGCCGTTGACTCGATAAGATTGCTAGAATCGAGTTCGGCCTCTAATTCTGGCCTACAACGCTGGTCCTCTGTAGATAAGTTTAGTTTGCAGTAAAGAAGAACTGGTTTATGATCACCCATTGGGGCACTGTCGCCCATCAATCGATAACTGACATCAACATTGTTCTGAAACAACTTTACTCTTTCCTCGCTATCGTCCTGAGGATTTCCACTGAGCTTTGTGTAAATCATCCTACCGGCAGCAGCGTTAAACAGTATCCTATCGCACCAGGCAGGACACCTTGTTTTCATATAAGAGAAGGCTCCAGCATTGTCCTCCTTGAACGGATAGCTAGGGTTGAATGATATCTTGAATTCGAAGAGCTTGTTCCTGAAGCTGTCTAACTCGTTGTCTAGCTCTTGTAACCATTTTGTGTTTTCGGCTGCTCGGAATGTTTCGTCCATCCTATGACAATCGAACAGCTTCTTTCCTACAGTCATTACAACATCGCCTTGGTCAGAGTAGTTAACCTTCCCGTTGTCCTCTCCTTTAACACCTAGGGTTACTCTTTCACTTGGAGATGGATCTGTTGCTTGGGTGCTCAGACGACGATGATAGACCATCTCTAGGACTTCGTCGCTATCTTCGCATCGTCTCACAATTGGCGCAACACCTTTAGTGATGCGCTGGATAACCTTGCTTGTATCTAATCTGAAATTGAAATCTCCAAAGATGAACATTGGGACATCGGCATGAGTATCCGCGTCTGTTGTTTGTTGAGATTGCTCGAGAGTACCTATCAGGGGTAATTTAATTTTGTGTAGAGTAAACTCCAGTGCCCGCTGGCGATTTTGTGCATAAGGTGAGGGTGTTGTCTCCATAGCCACTAAATTAGATGCATCATGAAACAGATGTATGTTTACAAGGTCTAGAGGTTTGTTATCATTGAAAAGCCACCTGGTTCTCATATAGCCCTTTCTAGACCAGCGACATTCCGGAAATAACCCTTGAGGAAATTTAACTTTCTCCACATGTTCGGCTGGCTTGTCGGCCGAGTTTCCGGCGTAAACTTCCCTCCCTTAGTTTAAGTGCACGAAAATATGGTATTAGCGACCGTTTTACAAGGTTTTTCAACTTAAACAGCCCACCTCCACCTACTTACCTTCTATCGATTCATATTGAGCAGTCTTGAAATTGTACAATTTGATATTTTGCACAGAATCATGAATTAGATATAGACTTCCTAGTGCCGTAAATTTTTCTAAATCTTCAAAATTTTCATCTAAAAATATTCTAACTCGACTGTAAGCTCCGATAATTGATTCATCACCCATAATTTTACTAAAAATAGTTAATGTAAGTGGATAGCTCGAGGTCGTTACCTGGTTCATGGCTTTGTATGATCTTCCGGGTACTTACTCTGTAAAATTTGATACATGCTCCATCGAATTACCATAGTTCTTCCCTCCTACCTCTTGGCAATGAATGGCCACTAGTTGTGGCCGAAGTTCGGCAAGATAGAACTTTAGTTGTTGGAACCATGATTCTAGAAGAGCAGGCTAGATGATTGGATGGGGCCATATTGGTTAGAGTCGCGAATCTAGATGGCTAGCTTAACGTTCACGCGGAACAATCAATTCAGCTGACTAAATGTTAACTTACATTTTCAAAAATGGTCCCTACATTCGCCGTTATCAGCATGCAGGATAGGAGATTTGCATTGCACTGAGACATGGACGAAAAATTGATGGCGAAAGTGGAGCCGACTTCTATGGTTGTGTGCGAATACCGCTAGATTTATCTGTTATATCGATACCATCTAGACCGTCCGATCGGATTATTCTGGTATAAAAATTTTCGTTCGATTGCACATCAATGATTCAAATTGACTGCCTCGGAAAAATGAACAAAATGGACAAGCTTGACAAAATGATGTCAAAATAATAAGACACTAACACTCGTAAGTCTAGGGCGCGAAATTCAAGCCTCCTTACCAGGTCAATCTGCGCATCATGCTATCTGAGGCTCCCATCTTGGTGGCTAGTTTTGTACAATCATGAGCTTTAATGAACGGATACTTGGGCTTAACTATCAGTATATCACTCTAGCCATCGGATCCAAAATCTCGGGTGAATTCCTCGAATTTGACCAGATCTTCTTTTCTAACAGAAGGCTTTGAACTAGCGAGAGCCTTCAGCATGTCGCTGGCCGTCACAACAGGTTCAAGCAATTTGTCAGTAGGTACCTTTTCCCAACTCATCTCCATTGCACCAGGTTCACCCGGGGAACAGGGTGTCAGGAGATCATCAACAATCACACCTTTGTCCGTCGGCGACGGACCCCTGACTCTCTTGAAGTGAGTCGCCGATCTGAACTTTCGCACCGGTTCGTAAATAGCATCACGAACCAAGACAGATATATCTGCACCTGAATAATTCTCAGTTCTTTTGGCTAAGAGCACGAAGTCTTCGTCTGTTAGTGAGTGATTTGTCTTGTTGATGTTCAATTTGAATAATTCACGTCGGGCAACTTCATCGGGAAGCGGGATATAGATGCGTCGTTCGAAGCGTCTCCTTATAGCAGCATCTATGCACCAGGGTATGTTGGTTGCACCTAAGACAAGGACATTGTCGTTTTTTGCCCCCACACCTTGCATTTGGACAAGAAATTCTGTCTTGATTCTACGCGCCGATTCTGATTCGCTGTCCGATCGAGAGCTGCATAGACTATCTACCTCGTCAACAAATATAATTGATGGGGCCTTTTTGCGGGCTAACATGAACAAACTTTTCACCAGTTTCTCGCTCTCACCGAGCCATTTGGATACTAGGTCGGAGGAGGAGACGGCAAAAAAGCTAGATTGATTAGCTTCAGTAGCAACTGCCTTGGCCAAATAACTTTTACCAGTACCGGGAGGCCCGTACAACAGGATTCCTTTCCATGGCTTTCTATCTCCGGTGAACAACATTGGGAATTTAATCGGTAATATTACTGCCTCGTTCAGTGAGTTTTTCGCGTTTTCTAGACCAGCGACATCACTCCATTTTACATTGGGACGCTCGAGCAAAATAGCACCACCAACTAGGTTGGTCAGCCGCTTTGTTTCCTTTTCATCATCGTCCGCGTCTTCACCATTCTCTTCTCCGCTATTTGGTCTCTTATCTGAACCCTCACTAGCCTTGACTGGCTTATGACTCTTCTTTCGCAACGATTCCTTCAAAGTTTCAGCTCTTGAGAGATACTCTCTGACCTTGCTGCGAATCTTCTCTCGACTCTGTTTATCTGCAACTTCATATTTGATGGCGTGCATGAAATGTTCCGCAGTGTTACTGTAGAGCTGGATAGCCTCCTCATATTTGCCAGCTTTGTCTGCCTCAGTAGCTTGTTTCGCCAATTCTATGGCTTTATCAACTGTGGGTGGAGCCATTCTTATAGTCCATGAAAATCGTTTCTAAGTCTAGATTTTTTTCAAAATGCTTTATTGGTACAAATGGAATACACAGATCGTACAATTCACTCAGGAAGAGACTTGTCATCGGTCAGTTATTTTTCAGAGGCTCTATCCCCCTCGCACACACGCGCACCTACACATCTGACGGAAAATCGATAAAAAAATATTGAGCTGCGAAGACCGAATGCCTGATATTCCTCTTGAGTCATAACACTACCAATTCACATGTGAGATTCGAGTTATCACCCCTGTTTTATAGATTTTACTCCTTGCAATAACTCCAATAGAACCCAGTTCGAGGACAACCTATGCAGATCCTTGGAAGCAATGAAAAGCTCAAAGTTATCAGCTCGCAGAGCAGGCACCAGTCAGAAAGATAACAATGGTGGTAAGAACCAAAGCTGCGATATTTGCGCTCAAAATGTGCCGGGACCCGAGAGGGAAAAAATTTTTGCCTTCGGCAAGTGTGATCACCATGTATGTTATGTATGTTCAGCAAGATTACGTGTTGTCTGTGATCAAGCCGAGTGTCCAATTTGCCGCGAGAGATTAGAAAATGTAAGTTTATGGTCCAGTCTCCCCCTACTCATTTTGACCGCCCAGACCTTCTGTCTTAACTAACAATCAATCAAACAATTCGACCAGGTAATATTCAGCAGCAATAGAAGTCGGGGCTACGCCAAATTTAACTTGAAAGATTGCCTCTACAATGAGAAGTACAAGATTTATTTCGAGAGCAGAGCCATCAAAGATTGTTTCGACCAGTTACTAAAGTACGAATGTCAAGAGTGCCTCAAAGCGAACAAGCAACGATTGTTAAAGAAAGCAAATTCAGAGAAGCAGACCAAGAATGAGCAGCCCAAAACGGCAAAGCCTGAACAATCGGTGGCAAATTCCAAAGAGGAACCATCAGGTGTTGACGATGAAGCAAAGTGCGAAAAGAGACATAGTGCTCTCGAAAAATTCGAGGACGATACTCAAGGACTACTCAAACCTTTGGATGTCAAGCAGAGTTCGTTTTCTGACGTTTTTGGTCTAACAAATCATCTAAGATATGTGCATAGACTCAAGCTCTGTGATTTATGTTTGACACACAACAAGCTGTTCCCTTTTGAGTACAGCTACTATACTATCCAGGCCTTGAGGAGACACATCGAAGAGGGCGAGCCAAATACATCTCACCGCGGCCATCCGAGTTGTGCCCTCTGTCAAAACACTTTCTTCAACACCGACGAACTGATTTCGCATATGTCCAGAGAACATTTCCATTGTCATCTATGTGGTAGACACGATTCCAACATGCGAATTTACTTTTTGGACTACACTGGTCTCAGGGAACATTTTAAAACTAAGCACTATCTTTGTGAGAGAGATAATTGCAGGCACGAGCAGCTTACCTCAGCCTTTGATAGCAACAATGAATACCAATTACATCTCATCGAAGTGCATGGCAATCCAACCTCGGGTATGAGTCGAGGTGAGGCAAGGCAGCAGCGCACTATAACATTAGACTCGGCATCATATCGAACCAGAGATTCCTCTCCCAACAGGTCTCTACACCGAAATCTCCCTCCTAATGCGGCTGTGGTTTCTACAGGAACAGTTGCTACAGCTAATAGCCAGAGACACCAGCGTCCAGAATCTATACAAGTTCAGCTCAGACCTCAGAGAATTCCATCACGAGCCGAGTTTCCTGTTCTGGGTCACTCTGTAGCCACTCCGACTCAGACATCCGTGCAGCCAGTTCCCAGCTCATACACTAGCAACTATCCTAGTTTGGTGCAAGCTCGAGGAGCTCAGCATGTATCTCCATCGTCTACTCTCAGTCAGCGTATGGTTGCTGGACCCTCCCAGCCCAGAACTTTCGTTAGGACGTTGGGAGGTGGCTCCAGAGCGCCGGACGAATTGAATGAGATGGACTTTCCGCCCCTTCCCGAGCAGCCCAAGGCCAAAGCGAAGAAGTCCGAGCGAGAGAAAACAAGTCTGGGTTCTAAAAATGATCATGGTGCCTTAACGTTAGATCAATTGATAAGCAGTAATCTTACATTATCTAATAGGAACAACGGACTCAATAAGAGGAAGGGCAACACTTCCAAGTCGAACAAGAGTGTGAAACAAAGAGTTATAAAATTTCAACTAAGTTAATCTACATAGTAAGGTGACTTTCTGTTTGCGAATCAATCCAGTGCGGAATCTGTGATACATGATTCTGGGAGATGAAGTGATTTTATATCATTGGATGGATCGAGTTCTTACGGGGTATTGTTCACATGGACGACGTACTCTATAGGTTTAGAGTCTAAGATTGAATAAAGAGGCCAACCGTTTAAATTTTGTTCTTAGCTGTAACAATTTCTCTTCGCATAGTGCACCGTTATCATTTGGGAAGTTTTCGACTAGTTTAAGGACCTCTTCCAGTTTATTGAGAGTTTTGGATGACTTTGTGTTCAGTGGTGAGGATGTTGATTGCAAAAGTTGAATCCATGCTATGGTGTAACCTCGATAGAGACCCACCTCCGACCCGACCCTCTGACCCTCGTCGTACCCCCTAGAGAACGCGTCCTCTTGACCCTGGCGCTTGCCGAGCTCGAAGCCAGTTTTATATCCAGCAGATGTAAGTTCTCTCTCGACGGTCTCCTCTAAATTGTCAAAACTATCGGCTCGAGATAACTTACGCTCGACCATCGTGTCCGTCTATCACCATGTTTCCCAGCTTGTTACTCTCTCCCAGAATATGAATTCAAGATTGGACTGGCTCGGGGTCCATGAGCTCGCTGCCTATGATCGAAATAATTCTGAGGCTGGTACTCAACGCGTTTGTGAAGGGCTGAGCGGCACGTTCGTCTAAGGGTCCGCAGACTCAACACATAAATGCTACTAGTATGTGCAAGCCTTGTACATCCTCGCATACATCGCAGCTTACGATCGTTGCCTGACGGGATTCCTGATGAATTTCGGTCTAATGTACGAACCAAACCAATAAAATTCGATAATCGTGTAAACATCTGTCCCATTCTTTTGGGATTCGGATCATGGATTACAAGATGGAACAAGATATTATCGAGGTATCTTATAGTGATAGCGTCCCATCTCAGGTCATTACCATCGATCTACCACATCCACCTGCAATTCCACACAATCAAAACGTCCAATCCATGCTATTTCCCTCGGACGATCACTCTCTAGCGCCTCTGCAACCAAACGATTCGGCCTCCCGGATAGAATGTACCCAGTTAGAAGCAAAAATCCCACTCTACGACAGCCTAGAGACCAGTAACAATAACGGAAATATTTGTTCAAATAACGATACCGTAGAGATTCAAGAGAGGTCTCTTGATAACTCGGATGAAGCCGACGAAAACAATACTGGTCACGGCTCGAAGTCTTTGACTCGTTTCAAATGGACTAAAGAAAAGTCCCAGGTTGCGATGAATTTAGTAAAGCACGGCTGCAAGCCCAAGTTAGTCTCGATTGCCGTCGGGTGTAGTCTCAGAACTGCTCAGAAGTTTGTCGAGACAGTGACTCCCAAGATGGAAGGAGGAACGTTCAAAAATTACGAAATAAGGCGGAGAGGTAGAAAGAGTAAGGATGTCAATCAGAGATTGGATGCCATAAGGGAAGTTTTGAGCAAAGATAGTTCAAAAACGCAGGTGGAGATTGCTGCTGATCTGAAAGTTTCCAATACAACGGTATGTCGCGACTTGAAAAGAATAGGTGCCTCGTGGAGGGAGAAGAGGAATGCTGATCAGCCTTGTAAGCGTGAGGGTAAAAGAGATCGGCAGTCATGTAATAGGAAACCGCCTTCACTGACGAACAAAAATAAGACTAGAGCTAGGCAGAAAAAAGATGTGGCAAAAAGGAACGACAAAGATATTAGTGAAACCTCCAACCCCGCCCCCATGAGAGTCGACACAGACCATTAAGTGGTACGCGTTCGAACCAACTATCAAATAACTATAAATGCCCCAATTGCACGATCAACTATGAAGCCTCAAAGATTCTTATGAATGAATAAATCAGTCATTTGATGATTTTAACTCAGTCATTTAGCGAGTACAGCTGATCCACTCAGTTTGTACCGAGACAGGCGCATGCAATCCTGGTCAATCGTTACTATCGTCGTCAAATATCTGATCTTTTGGTATGAGCGCGTCCAGATAAGGTAATTGTGTTGGCCTAATAGATATTAAGGGAAAGTACTTGTTTAAACCTGCATTGTTGGCAAACAAACTATGCTCGGAGATCGATTCGCACGTTTTGGCGACAAATCTTGTCAGCGCTCGCTCGAGATCCCTCTTCTGACAAGCGGCCTTGTCGCGGATCGCCTCGTACTCAGATATTGGTTGCCTATGAGTTGGAGTTCTTATGTATGAGTGAGGATCCGGAAAGGGTGGGTAATGATCGGGTATGTAGGAGTGTAGCGGTCGCATTTGTCCAGCTGACAGTATAGTCGGCTGCTTCTGAGGTTGCTCTTTTGCGGGCGTCGGAATTCGTATGAGGTTTCGTCTTTTACCATAGTCTGATACTGATTCAACGTTCAGTCCGAGCTCTATAAGAGATAGTATTACATCGTTCGGTATAACTTCGCATCTACCGTTATGTTCAGCGAGCATTTGAGATCCTCTTGCAGCCTCAGTGATGAGAGTTTGTAGCATCACAGTCAGTATTTCGATGACAGATTCTTCGGCTGCCATAAAGCCAGCCTCGTGGCAGCAAGCACAAACGGCCAGGGATAATACTCGGCGCCGTGCTTGAGCCATCTGCAAGGATCCAACCTACAGAGAGTGCAAATCAGAGCCCTACAGGTTAGTATCAGGTGAAGGTGGCGATATTGGTGTGCGATCTAATCCTTGCCAAGGTTGTTTGTGCCGGTTTCGGTCGGTGTCGGCATAGAGATAAGTAGGGGATTAAAAATTTGAGTCTGACCACGAGAGTTCTGTTGAATGTTGAGAGGTAGCCGTCATTTATTCACCAATCTTTTTTCGAGCGAGCGCGCGCGCATAATCGTACATATAGTGGCCGTCCGGGTTGAAATGGCGCGAAATATCAAACTGGTCTTTTCGTTTCCAACGATCATGTTCTTTGCTTCCTCTCGCAAGAATACCGCGAATACATAGTTCAGGCTCATACTCCGCCTTTCTCTATTCTTGGCCTGTCCATTTTGACATCGGAAGCGTCTCCTCTGTTTTCGGCCCAAGGATCTAAGAGGTGAGTCTAAGGGAGAATATATCAACTTGGATTTTAATCAATGTTTACTTTTGTTCAGTTTGGAAAGAGGTTGTTTCTAGGTTATCTCGATTGAGTCCCAATCCAAACAGACCATTGGATTTGATCTCCGTTTGAAGCCTGTTCTGAGGCAGCATCAGATTACAGACTGTTGTTGAAGATTTCAAGAATTGCAACAATCTCAAGGTCAGAGAGGTTGTTGGGGGGGGGAGGGTGAGGGGACTGATTATTTGGATTGAATGACACTATTGGAGATCGGACCACTTCGTCGGGACTCCCCTGCTCGCAAGTGGTAACATATGGTTGCTTGCGGCTGGAGCTTCCCCGAGATAACCTGTTGGCCTGCATATGTTTGGGGCAGTTTGAGGGGAGGCTAGTCGTGTTGGCTGGACCAGTTTTGTCTGCGGCACTCCGTCAATGGAGGGTCGGCGTTAGAGGAGTCAAGGAACTTTCGCTCTCTCGATGGTTCACAGAGAGCTCGCTTACTGAGCAAGGAAGCCGAGCAGAGGGCAAGCATTGGACTTGATAAGTTTGAGTTGATTCCTGAAGGTGGTCGCGCATGATGGTGATCCTTTGAGAGCCGGAAGTGGCGAGTCCCTCTGCAAGATGGCGCGTTTGTGGTAATTTAATAGCATCCATCTGACAGGCGTGCGCTTGATTGCGTCGCTTCGGCCGCCGATGGACAATGTTGTGCCTTCGCCGATGAGCTTGGAGTTGGAGTTCGAGCTTGATTCTGCTGGCCATTGAGTCAGCCGAGCGTGGTCAGCCGTTGCCGCTGTTCCATCGCCGCCAGTGGCCGCCACTCGCCGGCTGGGAGGCACCGGAAGGCCGGCCAGCTAAGAGGCGATCCGCTCCTTGTGGCCAGGCGAGCGAGCTAACGCAAGCGGCGGCGCCGCCCCAAACTCGGGCTTGGCACTGCGGCCGGCCTGAGTGAGAGTTGATTTATATGCCAACTGGCCGGCGGCCGAGCGAGCGATCAATGAGCGCGCTGGTTAATTAATGGGCGACGCTGGCGTGTAATTAAAACTTGATTGGCCTACGAGGCTTGGCGGCGGCGGCGGCGGCTGTGACTGAGGCGGCGGCCAACCGCTCAAGCTGGCTCAGCGCCTCCGCTGCCAGATGTAGCGGCGCCCAGTTTCCGGCCGACCATTGAGCGCCGGGCCCAGTTGGCCGGGCAACGTGCGCTCGTCTGGCCAGAGAGCGGCGCTGGTTGCGCAATGTGCGCTTCCAAAGCGACCATTGTTTGCGACCGACTGGCGCTCGGTCACGGCGCCGGCCTCATGGCGAGACGCTCGATGGCTCAATCGCCAGAGCGGGCCGGCTCGCAGCCCATTTAACCGCCCCGCTCTATTCTGCTCCACTTTGCCCCCCCCCCTCCCGTCCGCTCGTCCGGTCCGCCGAGCGAGCGAGCGAGCCCAACGCCCGCAGCTCAACTCCAAATCCCATAGAGTCCATTCCTCTTTTCCAAGCTCTCGCCAGATTGCCGCCCATTGGCCAGGAAGCGGCGCAGTCTCATTAGTATGGATTTGTTTGGACGCCGATTGTCTCAGCTGGCCTTGCGACTGGCCGACTGGCGAGGGCGGCCGCCAAGCAGGCGCCCTCTTGCCGGCCAGCCCTCCGCCTCTCCTCTCGCCTCCAAAGGCCTGCGCAATCAATCCACCCTGCGCGCAGCTGCGAGCGCCGAAAGGCAACTCGACGGATCTCACCTGTTGCAGCGGGTGGCCTTTGCGCGCTGATTAGATTTGTCGACGGCGATGCGAGCGGCGCCCACTTCATTAGGCTCGCTTTCCGCTTCGGCGCCCGTCAGCCAGGTGATGGGCAAAAAGCGGACTTGCTTGCCGCAAATGGCGGCCGGCGCAAAGTGGGAGCAGCGCCGAGTGGACCATTAGGCTCGGTGGTCTTTTTCACGCCGAAAGCGAGATTGACTGGCCAACTCGAAACGCTAGCGTCGGATTACGCGAGCAGGCGAGCACCTGGCCAGCACTGGCGCCAGCGCAGCCAGCCAGAGCGGCCCACACGCTGGCCTAGCCTTGCCAATCGGCGCCGATGGCCGATAAAAGGCGATCACGATGGCGCAGGAAGTGGCCGCCGCGGCGGCGCCTCGCTCGCTCAAGTGGCCGCCAGATTGGCCGACGGCGCCAATTTAGATCCGCGCGCAGATTAGATAAGAGCGCCATTCAACAAGCGATGGTCCCATTATGCTTGGCCACTACTGGTGTTGAGTGGCTGCCAATGAGCCTGAGCTCGGCGCGCCTCAATCGAGTCTGGTTGGCTTGGCGGAGTGCGAGAGTGGCGCTCGCACTCTAATACTGCGGCGCAAACCAATCAATGGGAGGATGATATTTCCACTCGATCTTGCGGCGAGTCTTCTCGGGGAGCGAGAGTGTTGCTGCGCCGGCGCCAAGGGGCATCAGAGCGCCGATGAGAGGAGACAAGACGAGCCAAGTCGAGTTGAGTTGAGTTGAGTTGAGTTGAGTTGAGATGAGACGAGACGAGACGAGACGAGGCAACACAAACAAGAGTTTGCTGGCTCAAGGACGCCGAGCTGCATGTCACTGGGTTGCGCCGTCGAGCCAGCTTCCTGCTGCCGGCTCACCTGACTGCGCGCGGCCGCCGGGCTCCTCGGCGCCGCCAGGGCGACCATATGGACGCCCTGCCTCAGGTTGCTCGGTAGCCATCAGGCGGCCGCTTGCGTGCCTCTGAGCGAGGAGCTCCCGTTGGCCGGGCTGGAGGCGCTGGCGAGCGACCAAACTGGAGGCTGGCTCAACTGAACAGGACCACACTGAACCAGGGCGGCCGGCCGAGTGTCTCGCCCGCAAGCCCCTCGCTTGCCACTTAATGACAACCGGCCAACAATGATAATAATTGGAATGGCAGAAGCCAGTTATTGTCACTCGGCTTGCCGAGTTGGCCTGATTGCAGTGGGCCAACTTGGCCGGCGATCGGCCGGCAACGAGGGGCGAGGCTGGCGCCGGCTGGAGCCTACAGTCTGCAGCGGAGGCGAGCGCTAGTCTAATGGAGTCCAATCCAATCCAATCTTGCTTTCCTGATGCGGCCGCCGCCCAGCCCAAGCTCAGCCCAGCCTCAGCCTAAAACTACAGCTCCAACTCCAGCTCCAGCTCCAGCCAAGCAAACTCATGACGGATACTTTCTGCTGAGCCACGGCAGCGACGGGGGCTCGGCCGCCATTCATGTGTCTGGCGGCGGCTCGTTTCCATTCCGCCCGCGCTGCTTGTTGCGCGCTCGGGGGTCCGCGAGCTCGAGGAAGTTGCGCCCGCCTTCGCTTGGGGCTGCCGCGCTCGCTTTGGGCGCAATATTTTTATGACAAATCTTGGCGAAATTTGCATCTTCATCCCGCGAGACTGGCGCGACGAGCAGCCCGGACTGTTTGCGCATACTGTACACGCAGCTGGCTGCAACTTTACAGCCCAGCAGCGGCGGCGGCGGCGAGCGAAGCGCAAAAGCGCACAGCCACACTGATTGCCATTCAGCGCGACGCTCTGGCGCAAACACGACCCATTTCTCGCCCGCAAGCCCGAAGCTCAAACCAGAGAAGACTCGCCCCTTTTGCGCCCCAAGCAGCGCGGCCAGCGAGAGGAAGTCAGCGGGATCGGAAGTGGCGCCGAGTCGGCGAGAGTTCAGCTAGAGGAGGAACAGCAACAGTTGTCATAGAAACGGGAGCTCGCACAAGAGCGGCCCGTTTGTTTGTTCGCACCGGCGGCCATTGAGAGCGAGCCTGTCCACAGTTGCCGGCCGCACTCGCACTAAGGCCGCGCTCAGCCGAGCCGAAGCAAAGTTGGAAGCAGAAGCGAGAAGAGTGGACTGCAACTGCAACTGCAACTTCAACTGCAACTTGGAAGACACAGCCGCCGGCCAGACAGTCGGGCGGCCGATCGATCGAGCGGCGAGATAGACGGGCGAGCGCGAACAGGAGAGATAGCCGCGGCTTGAGGCTAGGATGCTCGGCTGAGCTGGGGCCGAGAGGAACATGTTTGGGGGCGGCGGCGCCGGAAGAAGGAGTTGGTCGGGCGAGGGCGAGCAGAGGGAGCGGCGGCGGCAGCGCCAAGAGGCCGAGAGAGGGCGAGCAGAGTCGGCCAAGTCGGGCGAGCTGGCGCACGAGTTTGGTAAGAGCGCGGACGAGCGCCAGCAGTTCCTCTCGGCCGACTACAGGGGCTTGCAGCAGCAAGGCCGCGTCAAGCTGGCCAAGCAGGAGACCATCGAGCTGGAGGAGAGGCGAGGCTGCGTTGCTTGCAAGATGGCGGCCAACTTTATCCGAAGAAAGTGGGCGCTAACACTGGCGGCAGTGGTGGTGTCCTGCATCGCGGCCATCTACTGCATCCCGTTCATTGAAATCGAACCCCAAATACCAAGACAACTGCCGCACATTCCCTTCAACTTCGAAACCGGCCCATTGGCCCCATCGAGCATGAGCTCCTTCAAGATTGAGCGCCTGTTCGAGGGCCAGATCTACGGGGCCGAGTCGGTCGCCCTGGACTCGGCGGGCAACATGTATTTGGCAATCGAGGGCGGCTTTGTGCTGTACGCGCACTTGAACAGGAGCTCGCAGCCGAGACGCCCGCCACAGTGGGAGAGCGGCGAGACCTCCCCAGTGGGCGAGCCAGTGCGGCTGGCCAAGATAGCCGAGCTAAACGGAGTTAGGCCGGTCCCGTACGAGAGCAGGAGGCGCGCGAGGGGCGATGGCGCGGACACTTCGAGGAGGCGCGAGTGTCAGCTGGACGAGCAAGTCTACGGGCCGAGCCTGCACTCGGGCGGCTCGCTTGCCTCGGCCAAGTTTGCGCCCGCAACAGAGGCGCCCGCAAGCGGCAACCAGGAGCAACAGGAGGAGAGGGGCGAGTTTGTGTCGCATGTTCACTATTCCAGATGCTCGAAGCCCCTCGGAATGAGGCTCAGTCCGGACGAGAGCCTCCTCTACATCATAGACACCTACAGCGGCTTGTATCGCGTCAACCTGCGACTCTCCGAGCGGCATGAGCCGAGCCAGCGGCTGGTCAGCAAGCTGATCGACTTCAGGACAAACAAGCGGCGAGCGCTGCCGGTGGCCAAGTTGGGTTCGGCCGGCGACGATCTGGCGCCGTTGGCCGGAGCCGGGCAGCTGGAGGTGGCGCGCCCACAGGAACTGAACGTCACGCTGATGGCCGTGGACGACCTTGCAGTGGACTATGGGGCCGGCACTCGGGGCGGCGACATCATTTACCTGACGGACGCAAGCCAGCGCTGGCTGGCGCCCAGCTACGTGTTCCACATGCTCGAGGGTCGGCCGGGCGGGCTCGTGTTGCGCTTCGACACGGGCAGCGGCCAGCTGAGCGTGCTCGACCCAAACCGGCTGGCCCACGTGCGCACCTCCGGCCTCGACCCCCCGAGCCTAACCAACCTGAGCTCGCCCCTCGCGCCCGTAAACCTGAGCGCCGACCAGCTCTACATGGGGATCGGCGCGCCCCGTTTGGACGAGAACGATGTTTTCGACGATCGGCCGCTCAACTTTCCCAACGGACTCGAGCTGACGGACGACAGGCAGGCAATTCTAATTGCGGACACAACAAACAAGCGCATAATCAAGCATTACATCAGAGGCAAGCGCGCCGGAACCAGCGACCTTTGGGCGTGGACGCCGCACTTTCCCGACAACATCCGGCGCGGCCACGACCCCAGGCGCGAGACCTACTGGGTGGCCGGCTGCGGCCAGGACACGAGGGGCAAGTTCGATCTGCTCGGATGGCTCGACTCGTGGCCAAGGTTGCGCAAGTTTCTGGCCAAAAACTTCCATCTCCTCGGCTTGCTCATCGAGTCCCTCGGCGCCCACCTACTGCGCTCAACCAGCGTCAGGGATCTCGGCTTCTCCATCAAGAACGGCCAACTGCTGATAGAGCAAATGTGTCCGGGCATGATGATCCTGCAGTACAACAACTACGGGGACCTAATCAGGAGCATCCACGGCAAACAATTCCCGCACGATCTTGGCCTCCAAAGTCAGGTGAACGAACTGATCGATGCCAAGAGGCAAGAGCACCTCCTCTACCTGAGCTCGCCCTCCTACAAGTTCGTCACCAAAATCACCCTGCCAACTGAGTCGTTCGATTTCCCATCCAACGAGCTCAGCTAAAATCTGAGATTTGACAGTCTAGTCGATCGAGTTAGCTTAAGTGGAGACAAATTTTAAGACAGAACTCGAGCTGTTGTTGTTGTTGTGGTGGTCGTGTTTGTACAGATAGAGACGAATAAATGATTGTTTTCCATCCAGCTAAGCCCATTCGCCTGCCTGGAAGTGGGCTTGCAGTTCGTGTTTGTCGGTCGTAGGAAAAGTGGCCCAAAGATATACAATACAACGCTCATAGTGCTAGCGGACAGCAGGAACTCAGCCGATCGGAGGTCTGCCAAATCAGGGCATCACTTCTGGGAGTGTTTCCAATTTGTATGCAAAGGATCACGCAAAGCCCCGCCGACTGTAGCCGAATCGAACCGATCAAAGCGGATGATTGGTCTGGTCGGGGGCGAGACAGATGCAAGCGCAGCTTGCAATAACAACTGGATCGTAAACTTCCCTCTCCGACCGTCTAGTTGGATTTGCAAAGGTTCCCTCCGCGCAAATTCATATCCAAGGCGTAAGCGTTCGCTTGATAACTGTGAAAATGTTATCCGAGTGCCTGTTTGGTTGGCTGGCGCAAACAGGAGAGATGCAGTGAGACGATCATGAGCTCGAATGGCTCAGGCAACACAATGAACGCTCAGTGATGCCTCGCATTTGGGAAGATGCTTGACGGGCAGCACCTGAGTGGCGCAACCCGAGCCAAGAGCGCGTCAACGCGCTTCTGGGTGCCAGCAACCAGGGCGGGTGCTTTGCGGTGGAGGCCTCATGAATCTGATGGCCCGATTGTGTGCGAGCGCGACGGACACCGAGAGCTGGTCGGCCTGGTGTCCTATGGACCAGAGGTTTGCGCGCCAGTCGGCGCCGCGCTCGGCCTCATGCGGGCAGCAAACTTCCAGCGCTTCCTAAACACAACCTTCTTCGACTGTGTCAATTGGCTCAACTCTGAGCTCGCTAATAAACCACAAACGTACCGCTCTGCTCGAGCCACTTCATCGGAACTCTTGGAGGCGAAATTTCTAGCTTGTTGAGCGGCAAAACTTAAAATCCAAGACAACCAAGCGGCATTAGGGACACATCCCGCTAAGACACTCTAAGTGGGCTAGTAGATCAAAAAAGCAATAACAAAATGGACCCTCGCAAAGGAGAACTCGTCTCGAGCTTATCTCGTGGAGCTGCTTAAACTCTGGAGACTGGTTCTTGTGTTGATGTGTCGTCTCTCTCTCTCTCTCCACCTGAACTCGCCGTGGCTTCCATCCTCTTCGTCATCCCTATTCACTTTGGCTCCACTTGCTCACAGTCCTCGTCCTCCTCTCCTCTGTCCACCGTTCGTTTGATTTCTCTCTTTGCGAGTCGCAACGGACTCAAGCAAACTGATCCACCTGCCACACGGACAACTCCTGGCCGCTCTCTCAAAGCTGATAATTTGTCTCTCGCTCTTTCGCCCTTCAGCTTGTTGCAGGCTGAGCTCAGCATCGCTTGCTCGGGCCATTCTCGCAACCAATCGCGCAAGCAGCAACCAACCGAGGCCAATACTTAGCTGAAACAATGATCGCTTTTAGCAAAAATGGACCCACCAAGAGAGTTTAGGCACATGGAAATATTGAGTGGCGATCGATTTGAACGGGATGAGACTAGATTGGCTAGTTCGTCTTCGTTAGCGAGGATGTTGCGCTCCAGTTTCAGCATTCTCCTCTTGGGTGTCCTGCCAAGTTACGTTACGGCCAACGAGTTCGAGTGCGGTGTCAATAGGTTCAACAACGAAAGTCCGCTCACCGAAAGAATAGTCGGCGGAAACAACTCACTACAGTAAGCTCAGGAAGCTCCCAAACTGAAACGAACCCCACTCGAAACAAAACACAATTGTAACTCACCTTTCCATTTGCCCGAAACGAAACTAAACGGAACGAAAACGAACCAACTCAGGGGCGAATGGCCGTGGCAAGTCTCGGTGAGATTGAACCATCCTCAAGCGGGTAAAGTTGGCCACTGGTGCGGCGGAACTCTGATCAACAAGGAGTGGATCGTGACGGCCGCCCATTGTATTATAAAGTGAGTTCCTGGCCCAACCCTCTCCCCTAAACTGGCCAACCAATCCAAACCCTTCTCGCAAAAGCATCAGACGACAAACTCTGACCAATCTACAGTCCCCTGTTCACCCTACCCCAGGCCATGTTTTGGGAAGTCAGATTGGGCGAGCACAATCAGAAGAACACAGAGGAGGAGGAGAAAACGTTGGCCATCTCCCATGTGTTCCATTATCCCTGGTATCGGGGCTACGACAATGACATTGCCGTCATGAAGCTCTCCGAGCCAGTTAAAGTGACAGAGTATGTGAGACCAATTTGTGTTCCAGACGAGAGGACCTCCTTCTTCGGCAAGGAGTGCGTGGCCACAGGTTGGGGAAAGGTGGACTACAACAAGAAGGCCTCGAACATTCTGCAGAAGGTTGCCGTCGATGTTTACGAGATAAGCGAGTGCCAGAATGCCTACTATCCAAAGTTCAGGATAAGCATCGACCAGTGGCACCTATGCGCGGGGACGCGCGACGGCGGCAGGGGCACCTGTCACGGCGACAGCGGCGGGCCCCTCCAGTGTCGCGTGAACGGCAAGTGGATGATTGCGGGCATCACATCCTTTGGCTCGGGTTGCGCTAAGCCCGGCTTCCCCGACGTCTTTACAAATGTTGCCTACTTTACCAATTGGATAAAGGAAATGATGAAGTCAACTAGCTAGAAGTTGAATGTTGCCAATTCCTATAGATGGAACCACTCATTGTCAAGTTGATTCTCTCTGATTGGCGGCCAGATGTCTTGTTGAACCAACAAAGTTTCAAAACGAGTGGGAATTCGAGCACATCCATTCGAAGGTTGCAGTTTGTGTCCACGATCGAGCCAGCTGATCTTCTTTTGTCCCTCTGTTGTTCGCGAGCCAAGAAATCAATCCATAGTTTTGGTCGACTCGCGCAAAACGAGCTGGCCAGACATAACTCTCTCAGAAGCCAACTCCATTGAGCGCTTGTTGACGTTGTAAAGTATTGAGGAATAAATGATTGTTTTCCATCCCGCTTGCTCCACTTGTAATAGCTCGTCGCCACTCTCAGCCTGAGCTTGCTGGCAAAGATCGTGTTACCAGTCAAGCCTCGACCTCTCAGCCACAAGCACTTGCCTCCCTGAAGCTCACTTAGACGATGCAGCCGAGACTCATCGTCCAGCTAGTTGCTTTATATCTGGCTGCAACAATCAAGCTCGCAGCTGTGGGCCAGACGAGCGAGAGCATCGAAGTCGAGTTTTCCCAATGCGACACTAAACGCGAGACTCGCGCTGGCTCCTACGAAGCACCTCAAGACTGCGGCGTCGCAACAACATCGCGCCAGTACGACGAGTCCAGAAACCGACACCCACAATATCGCCTCCTGAATGGCGAGCCTGTTGAGGGCGGCAAGTGGCAATTCTTTGCAACCTTGGTCGGCCAGTCTGAGTCCCGGGTTTGTGGGGCAACAATAATCGGCAACGAGTATGTGGTTACGTCGAAGACATGCGCGACCGCCGCGAGCAAGCCAGCAAACGAATCCAGCCTCCGCATTCTACTCGGACATCCAGACAGAACTCAAGAGAGCTTCAATGGAAAGGTAGTCTGGGTTTACAGGTCCTGCTCCTCCCTTGGCTACAGCATCAGACCCTCGATCAACGGCGCCTACAGGTCCAAATTAGACTTTCTCATCATTAAACTGGACGAGAGGCTCGACTTTGGGGATACCATTCAGCCGGCTTGCTTGGCCGATTCAGCCGACATTCTAACGGACAAGAGTTCAGAGTGCATCGTCATCGGGCACTCGGGAACTTTCGGCCAGGATCTAGAGCTCAGATCAGCGCCCATCAAGTACTTCAAGTGTTGGATGGAGGATGAGAGCCAATTTTGTTTTAAATCAGCAAGCAACGAGAAGAGAGTGATCACTTGTGCCAACGATTCAGGCGGTCCAGTGTTATGCAAACGAGAGGACCGCTGGCACCTGGTGGGCGTGGTTTCGACAACGCCCACTAATTGCAGCAGGGAACTTTGGGATTTGGGAGTTTTCAATGTGGCAACGAAGCTAGATTTTGTGATAGCAACAAACACCTTTGGGGCCTGCATGGATTCGCTGATCGAATGACGAGAGAGGCTGGCGCCGATATCGGGTTACATAGATATGCCCTCCACAACTCAAGCCTCTGACCAGACAGAGAGAGTCGCACACTCTGAGCTCGCTCGAAATGGTTCGAGTCAAAGCAGGTTCCCAATTCAGCTGCTCATATTATCCACTATGCTCGCTAGCTCTGACTGTCCTAGTTCTCGCTGAGAGGTGCTCGGCAGAGGTCGCGGGAGGGGCAAGTTTGAGGCGCCAAAGGCGAATGGTTGCGGGTTTGAACGCAACCGAGAATCAATGGCCGTTCTTTGCCTTCCTAGCCACACCAAAGAAGTACTGCGGCGCGACAATAGTGCACAAGAGATTCATCGTAACCACAGCATCATGTATTCAGGGAACGCAACCAGACAAGATCACGGTCAGGGTTGGTTCCATGAAAAGGCCAAGGGCAGAGAAAGTTAAAGTGAGGCTCGTATGCATAACGAGCGGATACCAGAAGTTAGGGCCGAACGCTTACGACGAGGACTTTGCCATTATGATGCTCAAGGAGCCTCTGAAGTTTAAATCAAACATCAGACCAGTTCGTCTGACCAAAGAGAGTGACGCGAGGACAGATTGGTTCAAGTATGCCAAGTGCCATGTAATTGGTGCTGGTGCCTCAAACAAGAGTCTCCAAGTGAGCAAATGGGTCCAATATAGGGAGGTTAAATTTCACGATTGCGTAGAGGGTGAACCAGACAAGAGCGTACTCTGCTACCGACACCTGGGCGAGGTGGGCAGTTTGGCCTGTAGGGGCGACTATGGTGGCCCAATTGTGTGCGAGCGCGACGGACACCGAGAGCTGGTCGGCCTGGTGTCCTATGGACCAGAGGTTTGCGCGCCAGTCGGCGCCGCGCTCGGCCTCATGCGGGCAGCAAACTTCCAGCGCTTCCTAAACACAACCTTCTTCGACTGTGTCAATTGGCTCAACTCTGAGCTCGCTAATAAACCACAAACGTACCGCTTTGCCCCATGAACCTGGACCCTCTTCATTCACTCATTTTAACGTTCGGATGTCTCGAGCATGAGAAAAGATATCAAATTACATGTACTTGTGCCAATACGAGCAGCCTTTTTTATCGAATTCAGCAGCTTGATGAGGCTTAGTTGAGGATGAAAACCAAATTTTACTTGTGGACTGTTTCAGTTGGTCTCGTGGTTTCATTGTTGGTGGAAACGCTCAGAGTTAGCCCCCAGGTGAAGGCTACTCTGGACTTGTGCCACGTCCAAGCGGATGGGCATGGCGGTGAACTGGCCTTTCCGAGCCCAAACCGACAGAAACTCGGCACTCACTCTCTATCCAGAGTTCAAGATGATGAGGCAGTAGGGACGACAAGTGCCATTTCTGCAAAGAGAATCTCGAATTATGAGCGATGGCCATTCTATGCTTTTCTAGAAACTCCAACAAGCTTTTGTAGCGCGATAATCATAGGCCCAAATAGATTGCTCACCGCTGCAAGCTGCGTCTTCGAATACAGATATCGTCCCAAACTTATTAGGGTTGTAGTGGGAGTAGAGAAGAAAACTCAAGACTTAAAACGGGAACAATCGGTGAAAGCTTTAAAAATCTGCTATCCGAGCGATTTTCGTAACCTGAATGCGGACGAACGGTTCGCACATAAGGATTATGCCATGATTAAGTCGGAAAAATTTACTTATAACGACTTGATCCAACCAATTAAAGTTTGGACAAGGCAAGAAAAGCCCTATGATGCGCGAGGCTCCAATTGCGTTCTTCTGGGTAGAGTTTCGAGGAATCCTCCAAATTTAGCAATTTCAAATATCGTCAAGAGAGTTGATTGTACGAAAGAGTACAAATGGGACTTGTGCTTACGAACTCTGAAGAGCAATCATCCCTCTGGTTGTAAGGACGATAGAGGCGGAGCTATTGCTTGTAAAAGAAGCAAAGATGACCAGTGGTGGCTTGTTGGGGTGATGCCCGCCACGAGCAACAATTGCTCAGTCTTGGATAAAGTCAAAGAGATTCATGCAACTGAGATCTCGCACTTCCTCAACAGCTCATGGTCGGATTGCGAGGCTTATTTGTCTGCGTGAATCCGGTATTGCTTATAGCGAGAAATCTCTAATTTCTGTTGTTATCTTGGTTGGTCTAAATATCGAGTCAAGCCCGACCAATGCTGAAGGATCTCTTCGCTGAGAATCGAGGTGACCTAATACCGTTATGTAGTGACTAAAATTAATTTACGTTGACCGACGGTGAAGACGTTTATCAATTTAGACTATAATGTATCACAGATGGGTAGTAATGAGGGCTGAAGAGGTTTCTATCTTCGCCAAATCTTTAGAATCTTATCCTTGCCGCCACTAACCACATGTTCACCGTCCGGACTCCAGTCGATAACATATACCTCATCTGCGTGACCCGGTAGATCGCACATCAATTTTTTCGAGCTCATAGCCCAAACTTTACAGGTTGAATCGGCGCTAGCACTAGCTAGAAGTCGGCTATCGGCGGACCAGGCGAGTTGGTAGACCCTTTGGACGTGACCTCGTAATGCGGTAACAAACTTGCCGTCCTTGCCATTCCAAAGGCGTATCGATTTATCGAAAGAGGCGCTAGCTATGTAGCGCATATCTGGCGAAAATTTAACATCGTTAATAAGCTGTTGGTGGCCTGTGAGTCGCGCTACCGGTGCTTTTGCACTCTCCGGCCGCCACAAGAACATTGTGAAATCGTCTGATCCTGAGACAAGCATGTCCTCGTTGCCTCCCCTAGCTTTGTCGTAACGTTCTTGTGCTTTTTGCGCGAATTCCGTTCGCTCACTGCCAGTTAGGGACGGAAGCTGTGACTTGTGTGTCATCTCTGGGTCAAAAGCTCCAGCTCGGACAATATATTCACAACTAAGTGCTAGAGTATTGACCCAATGTGCGTGGCCATCGAGGGATCTACAAAGGGCGCCATCTGAGCCGCGCCATACTTTGACTGTTCGATCTTGGGACGATGAATAAATAAGCCCGTTCGCGCTCCATTTTATGCAGGTCACCGACATACTATGGCCAGACAAGGTTAGCTCACACTTATGAAGCACCGTATCCCAAATACGAACTGTCGCATCTTTTGAGGAGCTGGCTAATCGACGACAATTTGGGTTACAGTTGAATGGTTCCCAAGCCAAACAGGTAATCCACTTTGTGTGGCCCATGAGAGGGACGTTGCTTAATCTTTTGCCCAGCTTGGGGCACCATATGTTTACTTCACCATTTCGACAGCCAGAGGCAACTCTTTGAGAGTCAGGTGACCATGCAACAGCGAGCACCCAGTTCCTATGACCAGAGCATGTGTGAGTTGGCGTTTTCGTACTGATGTCCCAGAACCTGACAGTGCTATCTCCCGAACCAGAGGCTAGACCTGTGCCGTCTGGACTGAACGACGCGGAAACTATAGCCTCTCCGTGACCAGACATTGAGGAAACACATCTTGTCACCGGTTCCACTTTAAATACTGCTTGCGGTGCGAAAACTATTTCAAGAACGCGTTCCTGGTCGAACTCAATCACTTTTTCATCCTCGTTTCTAGTGCTTGCTATGGTGTCTGTTATTTGTGATCCCTCAACGAAAAACAAATACGGAACTCTATCCTCCTTCGGGATCTGGAGTAAGGCTTCACAGACAGATTGTAAGTCATTCGGCCTGAGATTTGTGGGCAGCTCGACTTGAGATCCTTTCTGTTCCCCAGATTCGGTTTTGAACTGGACCAATATAGTCTGCGTCATCTTGAGTTGATTATATTTCTCTGCTAAGGTATATTGAGACCTAGTAGTATAATAAAGCAGTCAGAGTAGCTTCATTATGGCCGTTAACAATGGACGATACGCAGACAACAAATGGAGCGTCACGAAATCGGAAACCACGTGGCGACTTTCTAAGATTCTACGCGGACAGCGTAAAATTATATTCCCTTCTGCGAGGATGGCGAACCCTGGTCGGAGAGACCAAGAACCGATATTAAACTGACTGTCAGACCCGTGAGCTCTTTTCTCTCCCCTATCAACCGGTTTGTCTTGAGAGTATGGGAAACTGGTGGTAAATATTTGGTAATGGCGATACAATATTTGTGCCTCATGGATAGAAAAGAATCGAGGAGCAACTGAAAAGGCTTCAATCTATATCGCCAAGCCTCCCGCTGCCAAGATGTTTTCAAGAATCAGAGGGTTGTTTGGACTCTCGAAGAGCAATGTTCAGGACTCATCAGAATTGGTTCTCGTTGAGGATGACAAGATACCCGAGCTGCCATTCGTTTTATCATCGCTGTTCTATCTAGCTGTCGTTCTTTTTGTCGGGTTACCAGTATGGTTTTACACATGCTCTTCGACCATATACTCACTGCCGACGCTGACAGAACTCGATGAGAAGCTGACCAACCCCACGAACTCGCAGCCTAAGTTACATCTCGATATATCCGTGATACAACTGTCAGGATTTTCGGAGAAGGTTGACGTAGATCTATCCGACGAACGGAGCATTTATTTAAGGGATCATTTGCCTAAGAACCTCGGCACTACAGCCACCAATATTACTTATGATGTTGACTGGCGCGTAAGGAGACCAACTGTTGATGAGATGGAGTTGTTCAAGACTTACCAAATGAGCCAGCATGATGCAGTTTCTGTAAATAAATCTGCACTAGGAATATTCGAACGAGAGTTGACTAAGATTCACAGGCCATCAAACAGGTTCAGATTATTTATGTATGTAATAGAGGATCAATATCATCGCGCTTATTGTGACTTGTCTCGGAAGCACGACTATACGATCAGTTTCGATCGTTTCGTCTACCTTTGTCCATTGAATGCGCCACCAACCGAACACGGTCACAAGATTATCACCGATATCATCAGCGAAGCAGTCGAAAACATATACTCACCGACGGTAGATGAGCGGAAAGTGAAGCATATCTTGGGTACTCAAATCGATTTAGTGTTCTCTTTGCTACCGGAGGTAGCTGACTTGAGCAGCACAAGTTCTCTCTCTGCTTTGTCTGATAAAATTCATCGTACCTACATGAAGAACGTCATCGATGAGTTCCCAGAGCTCAAAGAGATAGTCAACATCCGGTTGATCGTCCAAAACGTTTTCGAGGTTCTCAGTGATAGCCTGGTTCGCAAGATTATCAAAAGTGAGGTGCAGAACGATAATTCAAGCTCCAGCGTAGCTCCTGCGAGATCTCTGCAAGTAGACCGAGTTCATGAGTTGTTCCACCAATTTGATTCCCGGGTTAACAAGCACTCACCGCAAAGCGTTCACAATGTGATTGTTATTGTTCCAGATCCAGAAAATCAGGACATAACTTTCGACGCATCGTCAGGAAAAGAAGCTTCAAAGAATATGCATATACTTGAAGGCCAGGAAACTAGTTCAATGACCATCATATCTGATGATAGATCTATGGTGCTCAGTTTGAGAGCTATCGTGAGAAGAGTTGTAGGTCTCTCGAGCGCTAATATGTGCGAGAGATGTACAGTCCGTAGGGACGTTTTCTTCAATCGGTGGGAGTTGGATGCTCTAGTGGGGGTCTTGACCCTAAAAAAACTCATGAGCACATTATTGTCTCTAAGATCTGTCAGCCGGCAAGTTGTCGGAATCAAAATCACAAGTAATGTGTCAAAAATGGCCACCGAAGCTCGAGATTTGGCGCTCAAGTCCATCGAGTGTCTTGAAAGTCGCCAAACCTCGAAGGCCTACCAACTAGCCACAAAAGCTTATGAGATTTCTGAATTGGCCTTCTATGATCCGTCACTATTAGAGTCTCTCTACTTCCCCGATGATATGAAATATGCAATATACCTCCCTCTTTTCTTACCCCTAGCGTTCCCGTTTGCCTTGTCACTCATCAGACCGCTACGGTTTTTGCTGAGGGGTAGGACAAAAGAAAAACTGAAAATGAATTAGTATACTATCAGGTTTAGAATTCCTAGATCTTGGTATTATTCTCATTTTGGCAGAGATTCGTTAATAAAACGGGCAAAGATAAGATGTTCACAGATTATCCACTCCAGAGTCAACCACTTGATCACTTTCGAAAGGGCAACTCATGCACCTTATGGCGTTGATTCCAAAATTTAGGCAGTATTTTCCTACACATTCGCAACAACCAATGTGAAACCATCGATATCCGCTTGCTCCCATAGCTATACACGAGGATTCACACTTGTACATGTCCACACATGATGATAGATAGGCCACCATACACTTGAGAGTTGAGTTGGTGCCACTGGTCTTGATAACTTCCTGGCCGTAAACCTTCCAACGTCCTTCCGATGAGTCTTCGTCGGTCACAAAGAGCTCGAATAGATCATCGTTGGTGGATTCGAAAACTTTCACGTGAGATTCCAAACTCTTATCATTCTCGTCCTCTTTTGGACAGATATCTGATTTGTTGATTGTTATGAGGGTGGCATGGTTAGAACTTGGACTAGTGGGCGTGTAAGACATTTGATGTGGTCTACTCACCAACACAAGAGCAGCAGTCTGTGTAGAGATCACCGAGACAGTGCGAGCACGTTTTGAAGCAGGTATAGTTCAATTTAGCTTCACATCTACAAGCGTCAATGAGTTGACATTTCGATATTATTGGCGCACATTGCATTCGAGGGCATGCGGTCGTGCCGGTGGAGTGAATCATGAGAACAGTCAGTAGTGAGATCAAGACGAGGAGCTTCTGGGTCTCGGTGGACGCGACAAAGAGATGAGTGGAATGCTTGACTCGGCACCTGAGCCATGCAGATTCACTCGAGTCCTCCATGCGGACGTCCGATCAACAAGTGAGCGCTCGTTGGATGTTAGGACTCCAGGTTGATATGTAATAAATGTGAATCATCAATAACATATGTGTAGGAATGAGTGATCCCGCAAGCCAGGTGGGCTGGCGAACAGTGTATTTGGCTGACGGCAACAGAGTATGGGGCAGCTCGGTGCATCGTGCCGCATAGGCAGTGGCGGCAGCGGC
>Ga0209372_1000076_pt1 | contig 74308 bp, 47 predicted proteins | sample AgamicAtPe_FD_187170 | JGI IMG/M metagenome (GOLD analysis project Ga0209372, IMG submission 187170) | Agave microbial communities from Guanajuato, Mexico - At.P.e (SPAdes) (version 2) | ecosystem: Host-associated > Plants > Phyllosphere > Phylloplane/Leaf | place: Guanajuato, Mexico | collected... | reverse complement strand
GGCGCGAGTTGGAGACGAGACGGGATGTCGTCGTCGTCCCCTCCGGCCAAGCGGCCTGTCTCGTCCATAATTGCAAGCCGAGCGGAGCCGAGCTCGGCTCAGCGGGTCGTTATTGTTGTTGATGTTGATGTTGATGTTGATGTTGCTGTTGCTGCTGTTATTATTGTTATTGCCGCCCGCGCGGCTCGCAGGCCCTCGAGTGGCCGAGCTGGCCGAGCCGGCCGAGCGCTGGAGCCGCCGGCCGCTTCCGGCGCCTCCAACCCGTCAGCCGGTCGCCGGGTCAAAGGGATACTTTGTGTCACTCTGGCTGCTTAGCGCATTAAGCTGCCCGCTCTGCGCTGGCTCGCAAAGGGCGCCGCCCGGCTGGTTGTAAATTTGCCGCTGCCAGCCGAATGGGCTGACTGGCTCCACTTGTTGCCATTTAGCGCGCGGCCGCCGATTGGCCGGCGCCACGCAAACGATCGTGCAAGAGGCAATGATAATAATCTGCCCATCGGATGCGAGCGCTCACTGTTTCGAGCTTCGCGCCTGCCGCTCGGTCAGGGAGCGACTTTCGCGGGTTCGAGTTCGAGTTTGTGCGGCGAGTTTGCGCAGAGAGAGAGAGAGGCGGCGTATGTATGTAAATTTGGCCCGAGTTCGTGGGCCGCGAGGGCGCCAATCGTGCCGGCCGAGGAGAGAGAGGAAGAGAGAGGGCACGACGAGCAAGGCAAAGCCTCCCCTACTTACTTGTCCGCGAGCTTGGCGTGAACGCAATGTCGTGGGCGAAGAATTGCCCATACTGCATGACGAAGTGCGTGTAAGTGGCCGGATAATTGAAATCCCTGTGCACGATGGCCGACAGGATGCGCGGGTTCGGCAAGGGATGTCCCGTCACCGAGATCCTGGGCGCCGATTGGCCGTCCGAGTAGTCCGGCGGGAGGAGGCGCGCAAAGCAGGTGTTTGCCTTGCCCCAGGTTGGGTGCTGCAGGTTGTTGCAGCGGCCGTCCGCGTGCCTGTAGGGAAAGTTTGGGTCGCAGACGATCATTTGGTCCTCCTCGCAGCGCGAAACTGCGTGCCTCGCCTCGCTCGAGTGGAGGTCGATCCTGGCCAGCAGCTGGCTCGAGTCGGCGCCCTCAAGGAGCTCCTCGGAGGCGCTCGCCTGGAGCTCCTCCTCGAGTTTGGCCCGCCCGTTGCCGAGCTGCGACGCCTGGCCGAGTTGGCGGCTCGCGGCCTCGCCGATGGGCCGCGCGAGCAGGCGCAGGTTGACCGAGCTCGAGAGGCTGCGTTTGAGGCCGCGTCCAGGTCCAATGGGCGGTTTGGGCGAGCGAGTTGGGTTGGGGGGGGGATGGTCAGTGTTTAGGCGGAATATTTTGACAGTTTTGTTCAATGTCAGCGGCGTGAGAACTTTCAAGGTGTTTGCTGGTCTCGGTGGCGAGGGGCAAAGGCGAAGGGAAAGGCAAAGGGAAAGGCGAAGGCCGGCGGCGAGCCAGAGCTCTTGCGGCTCCATTGCACGACCGACGTGCTGGCTCTGGCCGGCGCCAATCGTGCGCCTCCAGCCTCCTTTGTGCGTCTCTATTTGCCGTCGCTGGACGACAAATAAAGACGTCAATGTTATTGTTTGTTTGCCGCAACCAAAGCCAGCTGACCCGGCGGCCGGATCTTGTTTTGCATTCAAGTTTGGGCGCATCGAGCGGCCACTCTCACGACCAGAGCGCGGCTTTTGGCCGACTTGGGCCCTCCGCATGCAGGCGCCGCTCAGGGCTTGACACAATTCCGGCCCAGACCGGGCGGCTTGCGGGCGGGCGGGCGGGCGGGCGAGTTAGCTTGGATTGCAGCTCGGATGGCGCCTCAGGTGCAGCCCCTTGGCGCCGCTCGGCTGGCGGCCGCCACAAGCGGAACCGCAACCGGCCATCTGCCAGTCAAGTTCATAATTCAAGCCCAAGGCGGGCCAAACAATTAGGGCGCGCGGCCAGCTGGCTGCAGCTCCAATCCTGGCCGAGCTGGTCCAGTTGCGGCGCCAGTGTCACTGGAGGCGGCGGCCAGCTGCACAGGGGAGGCTTCGCGCGTCACCTTGGCACACAATTAAATGGGCTCCCCTTGATAATTAAGGCGGCCGGCCGCAAGCGCAAATTGCGCCCGCAAGCCAGTGGACGGGCGGCCCTCGGGTGGCGGCGCCGCAATTGCAGCCGAGCTCGCACCGCCTTAACCCTCGCGAGCGGCTCATTATGGGCTGCCAGTGGCTTACCTGTCCGGCTGGTCGGCCGTCCGGCAACAATTGGGCTGGTCGGCTTAATTGCGAGCGCCAGCGTTCACGGCCAGCCGCCCGCTCGGACGGCTCACTTCCGACGCGCGGTGAGGCGAGCGGGAGGAGGAAGCGCAAGGTGCGATTGTTTTCGCCGGCCCTGTCCACTGGCTGCCAATCAGCCTCGGCCGGCTTGCCGCTGGCTGCCGGCTGCCGGCTGCTAGCCTGCTCGACGGCTAGGCTGCTCGGCGCCTGGCCGGCCGACAGGTAGGCCAGCACGTCGAATGGATCGTCTCGCTCGCATCCCCTCGAGCTCATCCTCCCCAATCGATTCCTCCGCTGGACTCGGCCGAGGAGCGCCCGGCTTGCGGGCCGACTTTCATGACAAACAACAGCCACGAAGAAACTACCGGCTCGTTTCACTATCATCATAAGGAAGTTTGCAATCTCACTCGGCCGGCCGAGAGCTACGCGCCGAACTGCACACACAATAGATCATTGAGGGCGGCGAGCTGGCGAGAGAGAGAGAGCCAGGGCCAGAGCCAGAGCCAGAGCCAGAGCCAGAGCCAGAGCCAGAGCGAGGGCATATGAGCTTGCAGGGCTGCTTGGCGGCCAGCTAGCCCGGCCAGCGGCGGCGCAGGAAACGGCACTGGCGGCGCCATTCCTACCGCCGCGGCCAGTGATGCCGAAACGCCACAAACAATGGCGGCCGCGATGAATGATGAAAGTTTTGATTGAACTTGCGGCCGGCGAGCCGCAAACAGATACTCGCCTCGCCGCTCTGTTGGCCAGCGCCGGCCGCCTGACAGGCCGGCCACACATACACTCGGCCGGCGCCGGCGCCGCCGCTGACCCTGGCTGGCCGCCCAAAACTTGGCACCAACCCCAAAGCGGGAGCCTTTGTTTCCGGATCAAGCAATCCAAAGTCAAATCTTGTCCCTCGCAAACTCAAACCCGGATTGAAAACTCACTTTTTGGCCAAGATGCGGCTCATCTCCTCGAAAACTTCCTGCGCCTTTTCGAGCTCATTTCCGCGCGACGTGGTTGTTGTGACGCGCTGGTGTCTTGCCACTGCAGTTGGCTTGCTCATGTCGGTGATGAAACCTGCACGAGTGGGGCGCAATTGGCGGGTTAGCTTTAGGTCTCCTCTTATGGCTCTCAAGTGGGGTGAGCTTTTTGTTCAACCTTTGAACACTCTGACTCACCCTGCCTAACGAGCTCATTCTCAAGCTTGCGCCTCTTCACTATGAGCTCCTTCGCGCGCTCGTAAGCGGCGTCAACCACAATTGGCGAGATGATCTCGTTCAGGAGCTCGTCGTCGATGAGCTCGCCCGGCGACTGAGCTGCGCCCGCTTGGGGCTCCAGGCCGCCGCTCTGCCCGTTCAGCTGCAAGTGGCTCGCAAAACTTGCATTCAGGTGCTTGAGGATCTCGCGCTGCTGGCGCTCCAAGTTTGGGCTTACAAATTTGGGCGGAAATTGGGGCAAATTGTTGTACTGCGACGAGACGGGACAGACGACCAGGTTTTGGGCTCCCGTTGGCGGCTGCTGGCTGGCGCTTGTGGGCGCCGCTGCAGCCGCGGCCTCCATCAGGGCTTGGTGGTGTTGGCACATTGAACTTTGGGCTAGTTTGAAGTTTGTTGTGAGTAGTAGGAGCGGCAGCATGTTGCTCAGGGCAAGCAGAAGCGGCTTCCATTTGAAGCTCGGCGCCCTCCTCGGCGCCCCGCAACCAGGCTGGCCTGGCGCTAACCACGGAAAAGTGTTGGCCCTCTCCGCGCGGCCGCCCATCTCGGCCGGCCCACAGACTCGCAACGCATCCACCCGAACGCACTCGCAAACCAAGCTCGCCCCCAGCCACTCTCGCCGCTCGCCCGAGATTTGTCGCCTGGCCTGCGGCCGCCGCTCAGTCGGCCTCGAGCGCGCGGGGCCCCCATGTGTTGCTGCCTCGCGGGCGCCCATAACTCGCTCGCTCTACCTGGCCACACCTGACCAACCAAGCAAACCTCCGCGCGCCTCCCAACTCTTGTGGCTGCTCAGCACTCACTCAAACTGTGTCGCGCAACTCGGACGCCTCCGCCAAGTGAAACGATTTTCCTCCTCTGGCCAATTTGGCTCCAGCGTTTAAATTGACGTGCTTCTCGTGTCGTCGTCTTGAAGCTTCCAGGCTGCCTTTTCCTCCAACTTCCTGTTCAACTTGGAACAAAAGTGCAATTTAAATTGAGGATGATTCGTGATGGTCGGTTGTTCTCGTCGCTCTTGTCTCTTTCGAATTGAATTAGATCAGCGGCCTGCGTCGGCTGAAACAAACAAACCCCGCACATCCGTCCCAACGCTCGAGCTCGTCCCTCTGGCCGAAGTGGAAAGGTCTCGACAGCGCGGCGCAAAGGCAACTTGCAGCTCAATTCCAAGACGGGAGGACGGACGAGAGAGGATAGACGAGCGTCCAGACGGGCGGCAGTGGCGGCGGCGGCAGCCATGCAGGTCCACCTACGGCAACACCGCTAGCCCATCCGGCCGCCAGCCCGATAGATCAAGCCAACTCTTGCCGGCCAGCGCAGCTTGAGGGTCCGCTTGTTCTGGGCGTGACAGGCCAGCTTTCCGGCCAACTCTTGCAGCGAGCGAAAGCGGCGCCACTTTCTCCCCGTTAGAAAGTTGTCCGCGTTGCGCATGCGTCGCACCTGTTACGTCAGCCGCCACTCTTCCAGCGGAGCCGGCCGCTTGGACGTCCAGCTCAGTCGGCCCGGCCAACGCCGCTACAACAACACCGCCGCCTCCCAAAGGCGGGCAGACAGGCAGGGAGCCACTCAAACGGAGCGCCACCTGTTGCTCCTCCGAGCGCCAAGCGAGCGGCGACATTAATCTGCCCCCACTTGAGGCTACCCGAGAGGCTCATGGAGGAAGTGGGCCGCTTTAAAGAGCGCTTGCTCAAAGCTCTCTCTGGCTGGAGCCTCCGCCGCTTGTTTACACGAGAGCGAGAGTGGCTTCGAGATGCAACCGCGCAGCTTTATCTTGGCCGCCACGGACGCCGAGCAGTCCGCCAACTTACGCTCTCGTCCCTGTTGACGTTAGCCTCGCATTACGTTGCCAGTTCGAGTGTTGAATTAATAAGCGGAAGTCGATTCAAGAGCTCGAATGGGAGAGAGAGAGTCGCCGGCTAAACGTTGGCCGCAAACCCGAACCGGCTTCACCTGCAAGCGCTCGAATGAAAACGCTCGCTTGCACTCTCTTTCAAAAAATCAATCAGCTCGACAGATATAAGTGACCGAATGGATGGCCAATGCACAAACTCTGCGCCAACACTTGTCGAAGAGGCCAAGCGAGTGGAAGGTGAGGTCGTTTATGCAAATTGTTGAAATTTTCATCTGAAGCTGGGGAAACCAAAGCCAAAGGGCTGCCAGATGAGAGCGTCATTAGCTTGTATGTCCTATTTTGAATAGGAGGAGAAAAATTGATTTGATTTAGGCTCGCGCGCTGGAGAGTTTGTGTCGTTCGTGTGACCAAAGGTGAGGTTTTAAAATGGACGAAGGCTGTGCTTTACTTGGTAGCGAATGCGGCCCAGAGAGGACGGAGGCAAACTTGATTCGCGCAAGTGTCAGCTGGCTTGCCCTCAAAGCTCAAGCGAAATCTCCTTTTCCATCGGACTCATCTGATCTTGTCGTCGCCAAGCTGCCAAACCTTGCGCAGGTTGCACAAGAGCAGAAGCAAGCGGGCAGAAGTTAATAGCTGTCATTCTAAATATGTTAATCAGATGCAAAAATGCAACATTGGCCAGCAAGCCGAGCGCTAGTCAATGCAAACAGGACCAACTCTTTTGCACTCTAGAGATCCGCTGGCCAAGCGAAAGCAGCTTAGTCTGGTTTGTCGTAATTAAAGAGCGAACGGGACGAGCAAACTAGCTTATGTCAGGGAGTTACGAGCGGCAGAGGGAGGATGAATGGAGGGCGAGAGGGTTTGTTGGTTGCATTTGGAGGGGCTAACGTGTGTCGTTTCCGACTCGGCTTTTAGTCAGATTTGAGCGGCGGCGGGAAAACCCGAGCCGCTGGCCAATCTAATTTGCTAAGATTGGGTTTAGCTTAAGTGAAAGCGTTAAGAACGGAATCAACAAGCTTACCAGGTTAGTTTGGACCAACTGTTGCCATTGCTGGCGTCGCGAGTGGGGAGTTTCGGTTCGTTCAAGTTCAGAGGCGCATTGTTCTCGGCGATTGTGTTCGCTCGTCAGGTAGAGAGTTGCGGTAGCAATTCTAAAGGTGCAAAAGTAACTGGAATCTAAACTCTTTGTTAAGCTGAAGAGCTCCTACCATCAAATCTTTTACTAGTTTTTAACGAGTCCATATAGTTCCAGTTTGTTAACTGTTAGCGGCCATGTTCAGGGTCGCATCCCTGGCGAGCGGGCGTCAAAACGGATTGTCGAATGTCTAGCCCAAGAGGGCGATTTTGTGATAGAAATAGCCAACTTGTTTTCACGTCCACCTGTGGTATCTTTCCTACAGTTCAAGCCTTTCACACGCACAAACAGGCCGAGTTTTCAAATCACCCCATTACAACAACAACGACAACAAAAATCCCTCCATACTCGATCATCACGGACAACCATTGGTCTTAAGCGTTTCCGTCCTGATTTAGAGCAGTGATAAATTCGTTCAACTTTTCTTGAATCTGTCTGACTCTTCTGAGCTCCTCAGCCAATTCAACACGCTTTCCAGACAACAGTTCCGCCTTTTTGGTCTCGTTCTCGCTGTAATCCTCCAGGACATCAATTATCTCTCTCTCTATCCTTCGACATTCGTCCTCAAGGATTTGGCGCCTCAAGCTGTTGGCAGTGAATTCGAGCATCCTCTTGATTCTCCAGAAGAATAATACGTGACTGCAATCAGTTCCGCTATCGAGATCATTTTCGTAAAAGTAAAACACCTTGCTACACTCTTGCGCTCTAACTATCTCGCTGGTGAGAAAGTTATACTTTTGGTAGGGATGCCACAAGCGCAATATAGTGTCACCATCAGTCTCAATTCCCTGAATCTCAAGATTTCGCTTGATAGTGATAAGTTCTGGTTCAGTTAGATTCATTTGAGCTATTGGCGCAGAGCTATATTCTTGGGAAGCTAACAGTTTGTCGAACTCCTGTTGTATCGCTCTATTCACCTGTTGCTCAGCGCTCGTTGATTTCCACTTGAGCCAGCGCTGAGAAAAACTGTAGCCTGTTAAGGATGTCAACTCTTGACTAGTTTTATCAATAATGTCCTTGAGACTGTCCTGCAGGAACCTGATAGCGTTGTCCCAATTCTCACGAGTGAGGCTTATTTGTTTCGAGAGAGCTTCAAGCTGAACTACGCGTAGCACGTTTAGTGCCTGATTCTTCCATTGATGTCTCTCGAGGGCATCATGAATAACCGCCCTCTTCAAATCTTGATAAACGAGACCATCATTGGAGTCGCCATCTGCAGCCCTACTTCCTCGTCTGCTCTGATCCAATGCCTCAAATGGAGCCTTCGAGTCGAGAAGGTTATCGAATTGGTGTCTCACTGAATCTTGTGCCACTCGGATGGCCAGCTTTGGTAACTCCAACGACTCGACCCAACGCTGGAGCTCGATATCGACTCTTGCACTGAAATGGAGTGGATCCCTAGAGGCTGGGAAGTACACTCGGCTGAGGATGTGATCTTTTACTCGGTCCCAAAGTTGAGTGGATATGAACTGGTCCCAATGTTTAGTTGATAATCTACTTAATTTTGCAACTTCATTCAAGATTTCATTCCTACCGTTATAGAATAGTTCATCGCGGGTTAGTTGGCGCATATGAGGAAATAGGTGATTCCACTCGGCTTCTAAATTGAATAAAGTTGCCTTGTAAGCGTCTGCCTGCTGTTCAATAGAGGCTTTAACCATTCCCCAGAAGCACTCTGAAACTTTGGCACTAAGGTTTCTGGTGGTACATTGTTGTGGATTTAAAATCCCCTTTTCACATAGTGACGAGGTTAAAAAGAATTGCTCCTCATAATCTTTGATCTCCTGAATATCCTCGTTCTTGCCACTTTTACCCGCAACGACAGCATAGTAACCGATTGCTTTCATTGGGAATAGCTCGCCATCGAGAATTTTCTTGATCTTTGATGGATTTGTATGGGTCTTCTCGGCTATGTCTACCTTGGTTAATACCAAAATAGTTCGTCGGCCCTTCTTGTCAACTTCACGCACTAAATCGGTGAAGATGCTTCGTTCGGCATCGAGAGAACCATCTTGAATGCAGAGAATGATTGCGTTAGGATTGCCCATGTACTCGGTGACCATCTTTTTGATGCATTCTTTAGTATCTGGTGCGAGCTCGTTTGTAACCGTGCCAATGATGCCAGGTAAATCGACCAACACCATCCGCTGTATTCCTGGGCCTTGGATGGTTAGAGATATCACTTGATTGCTCACTGTTTTGCCACCTTCAACTGACTGCCTCATTCTTTCCTCGATCTCTTTGCGCAACTCAGCAAGTTCCGACTCCTTGGTCAAGTCAAACTCGGTTGCACTGTCCTTGAACCTAGCAACGTGATATGGACCTTCGCTCAAAGTCACTTGAACAGGTGCGCGAGTCATCATTTCGCCGGCGCCTCGAGGGAAGATCCGGGCGCCAGCGATCATCTCGAGGACACTTGTTTTGCCTGAGCTCTGATCGCCAACAACGACGACTTTTGGCAAATGATCTTGGACCTTGTAGGAGGAATCATAGCCGCTCAGCTCATCTAGAACCTCGGAATATATTTCTATGAGTGATTTTTTGAGTTTTCGTTTGATCTGATTCGTATTGCTACTGCCACGAACAGCGCTTCTGAGCTCGCGATTCTCTTTCCTAACTCGCTCCAATTCTTTCCTAATCGCTATCAACTCCTCACTTTTCTTCACAGACTCCTCACTCTTGCGTCGAATTTCATTCTCTAGTTGATCTAGCTTATCTCTGTTACCTCCAACTGCCTTGAATGTGTTGGTTAGAGCTTGGCTTAGTCGTTGTCCGCGACCCTCAATCGTATCTTGCTTGTCCGTGCTGACTAGTTGTGTTTGTTGCTCGTCTCTCTGGCGCCTTTGGAGGTCCCAATCCTTCATCTGCTCTGGAGACAGACCTAGATAGTCTACAAAAGAATTAGTAATTTCTGAATGTAACACAGCAGTAAATAGGGAGCATTAAAGGAGTCCAACGACACTTACGAGATTCCCTCGACAGGCTTGTTTGCGTTTTCATGGCAGCGCTAGCCTCATCGAGCCAATCATTGAAAGTTTGCGCCGATTCGTTAAGACTTGCAGTCCAGCTGTCAAGGTCAATGGATTCTAAGGTCCCTCTCCCGCTTTCGAATAAATTCTTAATAAAGTCTGGCATTTCAGGCAGTTGAGATTTGACATCCTCGTACTTGCGCTTGACACTATAATAGCCTCCAACTGCTGTTGCCGGTATAATATACCTAAGTCGCAAGGCGACGCTCACAAACTTGAGCATTCTCTTCGTTAGAGAGGAGAAGGCTCACAATGACTAAGAGGGGTTCGCATATATGAGGTAAGGAAGTCCTAGTTAAGATTCGTGCATAATTGTGAATCTAGTTGCTGTCATTGATAAGTTGTCCATGTCTTAGATGAATTGGGACGACAGCTGAAATAAGAGAGTGCGAGGCGCATAGATTTCGCATTCATGATTTGATGCTGAATGGATGAAATGAGCGGATTCGTTGAAATAAGAGCAACGTTTTTCTAGATTGTACGAACGCATGTGCACCCACTCAAATCAAAACACGTTTAAGTTGCACGCGGCTCGTTGTCATACCGCCAATTCTTCATATCGATTTGCATCTCAATCACCAATTTTGCCTGTTATGTCATAACTGAGCTACCCACCAAAATGACCACAAAGAAGCCAACCCACTTGATTGTGACGGCCGGAAAATCTGCCGGAGATAGCAGTTTAAAGCAACAGCTTGAGAAGCGAGCTGCTCGTTTTGGAACCACAACCGAAGCTTCAAAGCCCATAGCAGATGCCGAAAAGTTAGCCGCAAGGGCAGCTAGATTCGCCGATATCAAGCCAACCGATGGAACAGTTAAGAAAGGAAGTATTACGACTACAACAACAACAACCGACGATAAATTGGCCAAACGAGCGGCCCGATTTGCCGATGTTCGCAAATAATTAAAGAGCAAGTAGCCATTAAAAAGATATCAAAAACTAGTTGGACGCACCTGTTTTATGTCCGGATAGTAACGAGTCCTACTGTCTCTCAAAGAGATGACTGGATGAGAGAGAGAGAGAGACTGATCTACTGACAGGTGGCAACAAATTTGCTTTCCCACACAACAGCCACCCATCCTTCAAACAAAATTTTTTATCATTCCAGGTAATGAATAATCAGCAATAAGCCACTAATTAGAATTACTGGAGCTCTAGCGGGCTGGATTCGTCAACTTCCGGCCCGTCGTCAGCAACGGTATCATTTACAACGTCTTTCTCTTCGTCTTTCGCTCTCTCTCTCTCTCTCTACATACAACTAAGTCGGTGGCTCTGAATCCTCCGTCAAGATAAGCAAAGATGTGTGTTCAAATTCAAATCTAACCAACCCATCAGGGCGCCCAGGTAGACGTGCGCAACCTTGGAAGCAAGGATCCTTCTCGCAAGGCTCACTCCTCCAAACTGGTTGGCGATATTTAGTCTTGAGATCTTCTTTAGGCAAAGTAGGCTTAATTATTGCTCATATATGTATAAAACCCACCTTGGCATCCGGAGTGCTCTCGTCGGCTGGGCCAACTTAGTTGCGCCGCCTCCGATTTATCTGCCGCCTTCAGGTGGCATCTTCATCTTCCGCTCGTTTATAATCCCTTGGCACCGAGTGGGTATAAATAGGAGACCACCGACACTTGGGCGCTTTAAATAGGAACTCTCGTGTGAGCAGTAAGTGGAAGAGAGTTTGCTAATTTTCAATAGTTATAGCAAGTTTGAAACGAAAATTAATCTGCTCCGAGGATCTCAAGACCTCTAATTAGCGGAGAAAAGCCGACACTTGGCTTTAATTCGGTGTCCAAAAACAAAGGTGAGTTTCATTTTGGACGAGCAATGATTGATTCCATTACAGCCAGGCGGCTGGTCCAAGCAACAAGCTCCTTGGCCATCGTTAGACGGCTCAAGATAAGCGCCAGTAGCAACAACAACAACAACGATAAGACAAGAATCTTGATCGAGTTGATTCGACCGTATGCAGTAGCTCACCATGGCTGTACAAGCGGCTCTTTAAACTTGAATCTGGTGAGATATTGTAAATTGCATTTATTTGAGTCATGAGAGAGGTTTTTCCACCTTCTCGAAGGTTGAAGCAGTTAGCTGAGGGCAATTAAGCTTTAGAGTGGCCCAGCTCGAATGAGTTGCATTTGGGTCCACTGGAGTTCAGGTGGATAATTTATACCCGCTCGTACAAACTCCAACTAGCGCGAACAATATGATAACGACATGGGCCAATCCAAATTACCTGCTTCGCCAGCCAAATTGGTGGGTTCAGCCTTCTCGTTGGCTCTTTTGGAGAGGTTTGATTAACGAAGGCAAAAGGGGAACAAACCCGCCGAATCTCTTCACATTTCCACCCAAACAGCTCGGGCATAAATTGAGTCATCTCGCTTGGGGTCACTTGATTTCGATAATCCACCTGCCAGTCTCTTGGCATCGGCGCCCGTTAGCTTCCGATTAATTCAATGTCAAATTGTACAAAACACGCAGTTAGATGAACTAACTAACTAGCTAGCTGACTAAGTAACTTGCAACGCGACTTTGTGGTTTAACCAGAGTTCGTGTTCTTTTTTGTTTACATTTAAAAGAGCATTATCGAGCCATTCCTACTTCAAACTGGTAAATACTATTCCAGTTCTCTACACTTACCAAAGAGGGATTTGCTTTCACTCTTTCCAGAGTTCAAAGTCCGTGGGTGACGTTTTGAGTCTCCATTTGCGCGACTGTTGGCAAATCTCGTCCGACTGGTCAGTGTCATAAACAATTTGCAGTTTGTCCGAGAAAAACCAACACTCAATTGGAAACAACACAGCGCCAAGCTGGCTGCTAGCACCCGAGCAAGCCGCTCGGTAGAGAAAGCGAGTTTGGCTAGCTGAAAAGTTTCACGATGATAACGAGAAAGGCGCAAATTTTGCCGCTTCCCTCGCACCACGATCAATCTATATGGACCAAGCCGCTGACTGGACCTGATAGGAGATTTAATTGAAGCTAGTGTTTGATTCAAACCCTCCCCTTGCTCCTCTTCGTCTTCTTCTTCCTCTCCCTTTGCCTATCTGCCACCTTCTTTTGGCCCGGCCAGTTTTGCCGAGCAAGGGTAGAGTTGGCTAAGCGCAAAGTTGTATGTATCAATCTTTGCATCGTATTAGCTTTTATTTCTAAGAATCAGCCGTTCGCTTTCAAGGCGAGCGCGTTCATGGTCAACCTCATCACCCAAAACTGATACAAACTGCCACACTATGCTCTCTTTAGTAGTTCCAACTCGCCACTTTGCTCAGAGGCGAGTGTCTTGGTTGGACGAGGAGGGCGAACGAGAGTTTGGCAAAAAAGTAGGTAGCGCGTGTGGACCAGCATTCGTTTAGCAGCAGCTAGAGCGGGCCAACTTCCATGAACAACTACCTGTCCGATCGGTTAGCCTAAACCTTAAATCAAACCGCAATTCTAGTGGTGTAAATCCTCCTCCCTTCTCTCCCAACCCGTCGCTTTCGCTTGCTTGCTTGCTCATCCGCGAGCTCGGCTAGCTAGCCAGCTCTCACCTCCTCTCGTCAGCGGCTTTCAAACGAACCGGCCGATTGATTACCACCACCCATGTCCTTAAAAATCCACCAACTTGGATGATCGCCTCTTAGCGCTTGTTCTAAAACTCGTCCCGTATCAAATTCGATCGGATTGTGTCGAGTTAGAGGTATCATTTGAGCAAAAATCGTCTCTCACGCACCAAACTTTTTCAAGTTCAACATTCTAATTGGCATACTGCAATCCTCCATCCAATCTTCAAGATTGACCCAAGCTTAGCCAGAGAAATGTTGGCCAAAATTACAATTAGCCTCCTGCTTGTTACTAGCCTAGCGCTAGCCCAAGAGGAGCAACTAGGTCCCAATGGACAGCCAAGACCGGAACCATACTCGTTCAGTTACTCAGCCGACTCTTCAGGTAAGTAAGCAACCTGGCCAACCCATTCCAGTGAAGTCGCGTGTCAGAAATTGCAACAAAACGATCAAAATCAAATGCCATGCATGAATACAGGGGCTCTCTCGAGCCACCAGGAGGCCGGAGATGGAACTGGAAGGATCACTGGCGTTTATACTATCGCTGGGCCAGATGGGCGCGAGCGTAGAGTTGAGTACATTGCCGACGCAGACGGTTATCGTGCAACAGTGAGAACAAACGAGATTGGAACAAAACCAGAGGATAGCGGCGACACTCGCTGGCAGGTGAACCCGCCCAGCGAGGCCCAATTGGCGGCGGCAAATAATGCAAACGCCCTGAATCCAAACGCAAACCAGAATCGACCAAGCCAGCCAGCTTCAGCGAGCCAATCGAATTTGGCCCAGCCAGCAGCCGATCAATCGCAAAATCTCGCCCAGCAAGCGCAACAACAAGAACAGGTTCCCTCGGCCAACAGCCAGGTAGCCTCGACAGCGCGCGCCCCTTCTAGCCAGCCAAATAACGCGGCAGAAGAGTCCCAACAGCAGCAGCAACAAACTCTGGTCAACTTGGACGATATAAGCGACCAACCGCCGCAGGAGCCTCAGCAGCCGCAACTTGTTGAAATCCAGCAACAACAACCGCAGAGGATTCAGCCGCAGGCTCCTCTAACGTCAAACTTCCAGCCTATCGCTCCACCGCAACCGCAGCAGCAGGTGCTAATCGAAGCTCCTCGGCAAGAGCAGGTGAACGTGCAGGCGCCACAATTGCAACCACAACCACAACAAGTTCTCATTCAAGGGCCACAGCCTCAACTGCAGGAAGTCCAACAGTTGCCGGCGCCAATTTTTGCCGCGCGCCAGCCAGCTCCCCAGCCACAATTGCAGGTGACACAGCAACAGCAACAGCAACAACAGCAGCAACAACAACAACAGCAAGAGCAGCAGCAGGAACAAAAGCAGCAGCAGCAAGACAAGGAAACCGACAACCAGCAGAATACGCCCCAGCAGCCGGCCCAAAGGCAGCAGCTGCCGGCGATTGAGGCGCCAATCGGTCCAGGCTCAGCTGGCCAGAGAGGCCCAGAGCAAATCCAGCTTATCAGCGAGAACCGTTTTGGACCTAGACCGCCTCAGCAACCCGTGCAAGTGATTGAACAACAACGTCCGCCGCAACCATTCCAACTTGTTGGTTTCCAGCAAGGCCAAGCCCAACTCTTTCAGGGTCCCCCGCCACCGCAGCAATTCTTGCAACCACAGTTCATACAGAGATTCGAGCCGGCGCCACAACCGCAACTTATCCAGCTACCAGGGCCGCAGTTCAGACCGCAAGCTCCACTCCAGCCTCAGATTGCAATCGAGCAGTTGCCACCGCAACCGCAGCCGCAACCACAGCTGATTGTCACTCAGGCACCGCAAGCATCCGCCGGCGGCAAGACTTCGCCGGCAAGGGGCGCGACCAAGACTACCGGCCAGCAGCAGACTATTTCCGCTCAGCCTCAGCCTCAACCTCAACCCCAGCTACAGCCACAGCCACAGCAGCCACAGCAGCCACAGCAGCCACTACCGCAGCCACAGTTTATCCAACGTATTGAGCCGGCGCCTCAGCCTCAGATAGTCGCCCAGCCGCTGCCGCCACCACCACAGCCACAGCAGGTGCAAATCATCGAACAACCTCAGCCCCAACTGATTCCTGTGCCACTGGAGCCAGAGATTCAAATTCCGAACTTTGCCATTGAGCGCATCAATCCTCTCCCGCAACCACAACCTCAGCCGATAAGACAGATCCAGTTCCAGCCTCAGTTGGTGCGTCTGCCGCAGCCGCAGCCACAGCCACAGCAACCGCAACAGGTTCAGCTGGTCCAATCCGTCCAGCAAACCCAACCTCAGCAGCCCCAGCAACAGCAACAGGTGAACCTTTTGCCGAGCCAAGGACTGAAGGTAGAGCCAATCTTCAAGCAAATCGCAATCAAGAACCCCGAGGCACCAAGTTCAACGCAAGCGCCTGCAAAGGGTCAGGTGGAGATCATAAGCTTCAAGGAGGAGCCAGCTCAGGCACCTCAACCGCAAACGCAATCACAGCCTCAACAGCAACCGCAGCAGCAGCAGCAGCAACAACAGCAGCAAAACCAAGCGGCCGAAAAGCAATCTGACGACAACAGCAACGAAGGCAACAACGATTCAGGTAACGACTCAGATTCACAGAGCGATTCAGACAACGACGCTCCCCAGCAACCTGCAACCAGCTCAACCACAACACAGGCGCCAACTCAGCGGCCCGCTGGTAGGGTGGTCTTCGGTAAGACGCGCCCAGGGGCTGGCAGCAAGGTTGGCACCAAGTTGGCCCCTCAGCCGTCGCGACAAGCTTTAGTCATCCAGCCACAACAAGCGCAGCAGGTTAAAGCGGCGCCAGCACCACAACAGCAACCGGCCCAGCCAGTTGGCCAGGCAAACCAACAGTTCATATCGTTTGGAACCCGACTAGGCACCAAGTCAAGCTCTAGCTGAATGCTCCAAACTTGATTTGTTAACTTCAAATTGCTAAAATAAACTCCACAAGCCTCTAGATCCTCTTGACGGTCTGAATGAAAGAGATTAAATCGGGCCGATAAAATCAGAGCCCTGCAAGCACCCATCTCGGTAGTTTGTCCAAGCCTTCACTCTACTAGCTGCTATCTGTTAACGTTGCTGGGAACAATCCAGTGGCGTCACCAATCCAGGTTTGCCACTTCTTATTGACAGAATATTCGTGAAATTCTTTCATAACTCGTATGCCCCACTGAACTCTCGCAGAGGTGTTTTGCAAGAGCGTTGCATTTCCGTTCTGGCTCGACATCGCCCATTTAGAGATTCCCAGCTACCTGTTAGCTCCAGAAGTTCTCTGCTTCATGAACACCTGTTTGATTCAAGTGAATTGATCTAGGCGAAGAAGACGCCCTGTCCAGAGAATTCAGCATAATGCACGTCAGAGAGAGAAAGGTTCTTACCAGCATTATGCTCATGCTCGTTGTTATCTCCACTACAGTGATAATCATAATCTGGAAAGGCAACAACGAATGCCGGCTTCGTCGAACCAAACCACCTTTGCCTGATTTCGCAAGCCTCAAAAATCTCACATCACCCGACAACGAGGCGATCGCAAGCTTCGCCGGATTCCTTACCTACGCATTCAGGCCCCACCAAGGCGAAGTTGAAAGAATCCACCTACCGTTACAGTTCAAATCTTTAACTCATCAAGCCTTCGGGGATAGTGAGCAGCTAATTCTGATTACGAATTGTGCAAAGATTATACTCTCATTGAGGCTAGCGAAGAATAAGGAATTCATTTTCGTGCAGAACATTAGGATTGATTTGGGTCTAGCCCACGAGGGTGTCACAAGCTGTGAAATTCAATATCCGAACATCAGGGCTGAAGTTGGCCGGCACTATGCCTGTAGAAGGGAAGGTTTCTATACCTGCACAACGAAATTCAAGAGTGGATCTAGGGATGTCGCCCACCTGCGCATTTACAATCTTGAGTTTGAGATCTTTGGAAATCCTAACAACATAAAACAAGGACTGTTTTCAAGCCCACCAACTGATTGTTAAAGGCCAAAACGACGTTTCGAAAATCAGTGTCACTCTACGTCGATAGAGGACAATAAATCAGACAGGAGATTGTCTCTATCTCTCTTGCCCAACGTGCATATACAGTGTAAAGCTGCCAGGCCGGGTCTCCCTGACAGCACGAATCTCTTATGCTAAAAGTGGGCGCGCAAACGCTCGTGTACATTTGCACAGTTTATTTTGATCATCCGTTGGTCATCCGTAATTTCCAACAAAAATTCCACCAATGTGGCGCAACCATTTCAAATCATGCAACAACAATTCAAATTCATCATTCCCCAGAAACTTGAGGACCTTGTTCATCCTCAGGAGGATGCAAACATATATTATGTCAACGACGAGTTCACTTCGCTTGAAATTGCCCAGAAGTTGCCCGATACCGAGGCCCAGCTTCAACAAGATCCGATCAATATATTAGAGGAGTATGGGCTCTTCTACTCTGTTCTCAGAAATTTCAGCGATTTAGATCCTAGAGTTGTCGATAGAACTTGGACAACAGTTTTCAAAGCGACCGACTCCTTCAAAGAGCAGCTTAGAGATATATTCAATGTTCTTAATGAAAGTATTGGGTCTCAATCTCTTAATGGATCTCAACATGGATCTCAACTCGCGCAGGAGAATAGGGTTAACCTTTTTGAGTCCCTACAAGAGAAACTCCGTTACTCAAATGCACTCAAGATGTTCATCCATCTCAACTGCACATTTGTGCAACAATTCGAGGATGCCCTATCCTCACAAACTCACCGTCAGAACTTCAAAGAGAACTACGGAGATTCGACGACCCCTGCCAAGAGAAAAAAGAAACAGGCCTCGAACCTAGATGGTCGGGGCGTGTCCTTCAAGGATTATGACAAATACAAAGACCGTGTCATGAAAAACTTATTGCAACTGATCTCAGTACCACTTAACAAAGTAACCGAATCTCCTACCGAGGCTAGAGATATTGTAAGTCAGGTTATGCGAGTATGCTACAAAATGATTGAAAACTCTGCCATCAACAATCTCACCAAGAGCAAGGATCTTCTAGATATAAACTTTTCCCTGCTAGGGTGTGGGATTGAAAAATACAATCAGTCCTTGAGCTTTTGCCTTAAGTTTATACAGCTTCTGCAGTATCGAGAGCAGCTAGCCCCACTATTAGCCGAGTTAGTCGAATTTATTGTCACTAGGCATGACCAAAGATTGTTGATCGGCGAAATATTACGCGAAATTGATAGGATCGATATCAAAGACCTATCTCGCGATTCCTCAAGTCCAAGAGCCATATCCACCTTTCTCATAGCTCTGTCCGAAAAGTGTCCACAAGAGTTCGTCCCGTCATTGAATCATATTTTCGGCTACTTGGAACAAGACTCGTACATGATGAGAAATGCCAGCTTAGCTATTATCGCAAACCTTATTATCAAAGTGCTTCATCAAAAAGACGAGGACAAACCTCTTCGCGATGAGCTATTGGATGTTTTGTTAGCCCACATAAAGGACATCACAGGTTACACTAGATCCAAAGCTCTAGCTGTCTGGTGCACTCTTTGCGAGAATCAGTGTATACCCTTAACTTATATAGCACCTGTTACCAGTGCTGCAGTTGGTAGACTTCTAGATAAATCGTGTTTTGTGAGGAAGAATGCTGTTAGATTCATTATCAGTGTCCTTAGTAGAAATCCGTTTGCGAGGAAGTTACCTCTAGAAGCTTTCCTGAAACAGTATGAGCTTGAGAAGAGACAGCTAGACAAACTTGTCGCAGAGGAAAAGGAAAAGTTGATTCGGCAAGAGGAAGTTCTTGAGACGCTGAGTCAAAGTTCACAAAATGATTCAATCACAAGTGATACCAATCCAGAAGATGTACATCCTTGTTTGAAGATTAGGAACTTAGCTCTATCCGAGGAATCTTCAGTTGAAACGCAACGTCGTAAGGTTGCTTACCTTCAAGATTCTATCACCTTTACCAGGCAAATACACAAGGCGATACCTCTCACAACGGAAATGTTGAATTCCAAAAACATAACTGACATTCAAGAGGCAATCGATTTCTTCGTAAATTGTCATGAGTTTGGCATCGATGAGGCCCTGATTGGATTCAAACGTATGATTTTGCTCATCAATGTTCAAGAAAAATCTGTCACCGATACAATATCGTCAGCGTACAGGAAGATATTCTTCGAATCAAGTCGCTACGATGGCAAATCAAACAGAGAGGCGTTAGTCGTCAAAAACTTCATAAACTTTGTCCAAACGTCCAGTATTGGTGAGTGTCTATCGTTAGGTACACTCATTGGCCAATTCATTCAAGCAGGTGACTTCACGCCTGATATGGAACGCGAACTGTGGGCTATCTTTACAAGAACAAAAAGCGGTGCTTCAATGGAGGAGTCAATATCCGCCATCCAAATATTGGGAATGCTGGCCTCAACAAAGCCTGACATAGTCAATCACAACCTACAGCTCTGTGTCCAATATGGTCTAGCTACCAACGGTTGTAGTGAGCAAGAGTCAAGACTTGTTCGCGAAACATGCATTGCCATCAGGAAGTGTCTACCACGGAAGATTGAGGATCGTCGACGCGCCACAAGGCTAGCTAGAGATGACCAATTATTTGTAAGACTTTCTGATATCCTTGTGCAAAGTCTGACTTGCACTGCAGCGGAGCATTGGTTTTCAATGTGCGACGAGGCCATGAGGATAATATTCGATCTTGCCGAGAATCCCGATAAGATAACTGAATCGATATTTAGTAGGATGGTTGAGAAGCTATTGAAGAATGCAATACAAAGTAACGTCCCGCAAACTCAAGATACTAACCGAAACGATTCGCCTGACCTCGTTTTCCAACCCTCGTCGATTCAAACAACCTCTGCAGGTATCAGCCAGAATTCTACAATGGAACTGGTTCACCCCTGTGCTCTGTCAAGATTCATCCACTTCCTGGGGGATACTGCTCTAGATCTTGCAGTCTTTCTCGAGCTGCACGTGTTACTAGAACTGAAAATTAGAAATGCCTCGAACACAGATAAGAACAATATCAGCACTCACAATATAAGTCTCTCCAGTCGACGAAGATCAAGACGGTATGGCGCTAACAAGTCGATGGATGAACAGAATTTAGAGGAGGAAATTGGACTGGGTGGCGCTGAGGCGGAGGACGCTGAGATGGAGTTTATTGGAAGTATCTGTGACGAGGAAATAGTCTGCGGAAAGAATCTGCTGGCCAAAATGTCGCGAGTAATAATAGAGGTGGTCACTGATCCCTTCAGATATCCTCATCCCGAGCTGAAGCTTGCTTCATCGCTTGCCTTAGCCAAGTACATGATGGTCAGCGCCAAGTATTGCAACGATCACCTTCGCCTCCTTTTCACAATTTTAGAGAAAACAAAAGATCGTGAAATCAAAATCAACCTCTTGATTGCTATTAGCGACCTATGCATTAGATTTCCCAATCAATTGGACGGTTGGACTGGCAAAATATTTGACTGTCTGCAAAGTGGCGAAGTCTCAGTGCGTAGGGCTGCATTGAAGATTTTATCTCGCCTGGTGCTATGTGATATTCTTAAAGCTAAGGACCAAATCAGCACAATGGCAAACCTGATAGTCGACGATGACGAACAAATCGCCTCATACTCGCGCCACTTCTTCCTTGAACTCAGCAAGAAGCTGAACGCAATCTACAACGTGCTGCCGGATATAATCTCACGACTGTCGGATTCAACGACAGGAATAAGCGAGGAGAACTTCCGAATTGTTATGCGTTTCATGTTTGAGCTAATCGACAAAAGTCACCACATTGATCGTCTGGTGGACAAACTATGCGGCCGATTCCTGGATACTGACAACGAGCGCCACTGGTCCGACTTGGCTTATTGCTTGTCGTTGTTGAAATACTCTGACAAGTCGATGAGCAAGTTATTTGACAAGTTTGACTGCTACAAGGACAAACTATGCATTGACTCCGTGCACGAATCAATATGCCTGGCCATCTCAAATTACAGGAAGACTGCACATTTGAAGAACGAGATGAAACAATTGTTGGACGAGTTTGAGGCTAAAATTAGTAAAAGTCTTGGTGAAGAAAAGGAGAACAGTCGAATCGATGAAGAGAGAACGGACCCGGTGGAGGCTACCAAGGTGCCAGCTGATGACGACACTATTGAGGACGAGGAAGACTACGACGACGGGGATGATGCCGAGATGTCCACTCGATAGGCCGATCTCAGAATAAACTTTAACCCTGAATGGACGAAAGTATGCTCACATCGTCGCCCCAATTGGTGAACTGAATTCACCTGTTTTCCTGGAAGATGCTTGGTTTTTAAATAGGATAATTTATTCGATTCAATCAATACAAGTCATCATTTGATGTCTAAAACAATATTGTTGTTGTTCTCATCTTTAAAAAACTTTTCATTAAGATCGTGAGTGAGGCTCTCGATTTGGCGCTTTAAATTACTTGCCTTTATCTGCTCAGTCAAGCCTCTCAAACTGCTCAAAGCTGGCAAGATGGAATCCGCAGACTGTTTTGTTAGTTTTGGTGAGTTTAAATAAGTATCAAAGGTTTCAACTAACTGAGCGCACATTAAACGAGCATAGGTACAGACGTAAACGTCCGTTGAATCGTTGGCCAATGATATGAGTAGTGGCAAGAACTTTGTGACTAGAATGTGCGCCCAATCTAGGGGTCTCACTGAGGGATCTATGAGGCAGGTTAAAATGTGACGGAATAGAACTAGCATGAGCGAAGAGGAATAGGATGACGATGATTGCAGGGAGTTGGCCGCGTTGGCCAACGAGGAGGAGGAGGAGGCGGCCATTGTGGAGGCTTGGGTTCTGATGATTTGGTTTGAGTAATTTGCAAGGGCATCGAGTATGTAGGTGAGAAACTTTTGCCTTGTGCTTGGACTCTGGATGTGCTCGTGATTTGTCGCTATAATTTTGATTGAAATGGCCAAAATTTCAACTTGATCCCTTGTTAGCTCAACGACTTGAAGATTTTGCCTAATGCTTAAAACAATCTCCTCAAACTCTTGCTGCTCGATGGGCTCGAAGGAGGTTAGTGATGCAATGTAGATAGAGTACAATGAGGGCATGTTGCTGCTGACGATGTAATTCTTGATGAATGGGCGAATTTTAGTTCGCGTCAAGTGTCTTCCAAACAACAGACACAATTGCCTCATGCTCATAATAGTTGTATGCTGAAACTCTTGAATTGTATCGCTAGTTCCGCCTCCAATGGCCAGATAAAACCTCTCGTGCGACAGTTGGGCCACAATTTCCAGAAACTTGGGCAGGAATGTATTCAAAAGCCAGTCCAGAGACTCAATCATGTGCTCCTGTTTCAACTGATCGTGGAAGGCGACTATGGCAGACTCATCGATTATTAAAGTTGGCTCCAGTAACTTGTTGTTGAAGTTCAGGGGCCGATCGAATAGCTGGACAAAATCCTCACTCTTGTATCGGTCCTGTTTGCTCAATTCTGCCTCAAAACGCGCACTCCTGGTTTGATTGTCGGTCTCGGAGGTTTCGCTGGCTGGCTCGCATTGCGACGGCACTTGTTGCTTGTCTGCATCATCCTGTAGGTGCAAGTTGGATTTGCTCAACCAGGCGCAACTGTTGACAGAGTCAGAGAATACAAACGGAACCAGATAGTTCAGCATCTTCAGGTAGGCGCTTGCAGCTCTTTGTGATGTTAGCATGGCACTGTTGCTCGCCGAATCCACCGAGGCCGAGCTAACAAAGGCCGATTGCCTCCTCGGACCCCCAAACAAGCCTGAACCAGAGTTGCTACTGCAACTGCTCATGCTAGAACTCTTGCTCTTGCTCTCGAAGAAGATGGATCGTCGTTTTGCGATCGCGGCCGCTGCGGCGGCCTTGGTGTTCAAGATGGTGGAGGAGTTTGCTCGACTTTTGCTCAACTCAGGTGTCAATCTCGAGCTTTGCTGGTTAGATCCGGCGAGCAAAGTGGCAAAATACTTCTCCCCTTTGGCGAGATAAAACTCTGCCAGCTCGAGCTTGAAGCGGTTTAATTTGACTGCCCACATGCAGAGTAGGGGATATACTGTTTCCAAGGCGCAAAAGCGCATCTGCTCGAGCTCGTACCTGTGCTCGCAAAAGTTCATTGGCGTTTGTTGGAGCACATCCTGGATTATATCCTCGGTTGCCGACAAGCAAGCATCGAAAACCTCATCGTTGCGATCCATTATGAGTGTTAGGAGGCAAGAGAATGACTTGCAGGCGGCCGATCTGACTGCCGCGTTCTTGTCCCTAAGCAGCTGGATTAGAATTGATAGGATTAGGTTTGTTCTCATGACAGGTCTCACATAATGAGCTAGAGTTGCGCAAGATTCCGCCAGCAGGATGCGTCGTTCGGGAAATTTGTCATTGACGTGATCCCAAAGGTTTGGCAGGAGCAACGATGAGCTTTGGTGCTGTGGCGAAACTTGAAGGACAACGATGATTCCCGACAAGATCATCCGTCTTTGTTCCTCGTTTGGGCGCTTGATTAGATTGAACAACAAGCTAACTAGCCGCTCCTGTTCAGTTTGATCGCGGCAAACTCTGATTGTGCAGGTTATGAGGGGAATGAGATCGATTCGCTTGCTTATGATGACATTTGGAACAATATGGTGGATGTACTTGGCCAACAGGTTGACAAGTTTGGAGTTGTTTGTTATTGCTTGGACTAAATCGAACATTAGCGATTCATTTTTGAGATACTGTTCAGGTAAGTCCACTTTAACCATTGAGGGAACAAGCGAGCGAATCGGGTTCTTATCTAGGGGCCAAAATTGGGCACATTGGGCGCTGCGCACGTATTCCTGGTAGAGGTCGACGTCTTCGAGTTGCTTCCTGACGTGCTTGTCAATCAGCTTATCGATCAGGTTTGGCTCAGTCTGGCAGGCGACAGAGACACTGGCCGCCGTGGTCTCCATCCTTTGGACACTCGTGGCTGGCAAGTGGCGAGGTAAAAGTGGGCCCCCTTGTTGTTGTAGACGGGAGGCTTGTGATTAAAATGGCAGGTTTGCTAGTGAAACAAGTGCGAGCTCAGTTGGCTTTTGGCCAAAATTTGCTAAACTTTTCTAGCATATGTTGGCGAGACACCTGTTAGTGAAATTGGGCCAGCGAAGGGCGAGAAAGGGTGCACGATTTGCGCACACAAGCGCACAAACACGCGAAGGCGGCCGCAGAGCCAACGGGCTTGCACCAGCGCGCTCGCTGCGGCGCGGCCACAAGTTGCACAGGCGGATGCTGCGGGAGTGCATCAATTGGGTCACAATGGTTGTCGCCCGTCGCTCGTCGCTCGTCGCTCGTCGCGCACAAAAGCGGCTATCAAATGTCAAAATCAACCGATCCGCGAGTGGCCAAAGAAGCGCCCAGGTAACTTTATATCTCCATCCGCCCCACTCTTGTTCGACTTCCACCTGAGCCGCTGTTAGTCCTGCGCGCTCTGTGCGTTTGTCGCGACTCTACGGACTTGAAAAAGTGAAATAAAATAAAATCAAACCTCCAAAGCGACACTGTTACTATAGCTACTCCATTGCGCATCTCGCGGCCCCATTGCCTTGCTTGGGCGCTGGAGGCGAGCCACTGAATTGGAGTGAAAATTAAGCCACCGAGCGGGCAGCTTCAATCGCCATGCTCGACCGATTGATGGGACGAATCACGAGAGCGGCCCGCTCCTTGGCCGCCCATCCGGTTGGCCTCCAAAAGTGCACGTCTGACCCCAATTAGATTGCGCAAGTTGAGCTGGAGCTCGTTGGCACTAATTGTGGCCAACAATCTGCGCGAATAATTCACCTCACGCGCCAGGTGAACTTCTGTTTGCGCGCGCCGCTCCAGATGTGGCCGGCGGCTCATTCCGCCGGATGCCCCAAAGTCTGACCCAATTTTCACTCGCTCGGCCGGCTCCCCGAAACCAAACAACTGGCTCTCATTCAACGGAGAGCTTAGCTTCCAGTGAGGATTACTTTTAGCAAGTGCAACTTGTCCGCCTTGAGTGATTGGACAGATTTCAAGCAGAGAGTGCGAGAGAGAGAGAGAGACAGGGACACTGGAGAGATGTTACGCGCGCAAAACCGACCTCTGCTGGCCTTCTTCGACGCCATCAAGAACCTTCGGCTCAGGTAAGCTCAATGGGGAGTTGGCGCCCACAGAGATCAACCGACCAAGAGCTAACCAAATTGCGCGCCACCCAGACAACTGGCTCTCCTACTCAAAACTGGCTACGACCCAAACCTGATGGTGAACTCGCGCGGCCAAAATGGACTCCAATTTATGATCAACTATTTCAACGCGACGGATGCCCACTTCCGGCTGCAGGCGCCAACCAACAAGGCCGCCTATCTGGGCATTGCAAAGCTCTTGCTCGACTCTGGACTTGATCCAAACTCGGCAGATTTGTTGAGCGGCGAGAGTGTCGTCTTTGAGGCAATTCGATTGAACGACAAGGAAATGTTGGCGCTCCTTTTGAATTACGTAAGTGAGCTAACAGGTGCGCTCGCTCCATCGGCTCTGGTGGAGCCAGTTTGGTGTTCAGCAAACGGCTCGGGCGAGCATTTTTAGCCGCCAGGAGAGGCATGGAGAGTTTTAAGTTTCCCACACTTTCAAAGCGAGCTCAAAATTAATATCATACCCCCTTAATAGGCTGACTTTTCGTTGAGAAACAAGGATGGCGAGACTGCTCTCATGTGCGCGGCTAGATTTGGCTCGAAGCAGTCGATGAGGATGATCCTCGAACACTTGCGCAACTTAAACATGGACGCCTACTTTTTACGCCAGCGAAACCGCTTTGGTCTAACGGCGCTCGAGCTTGCCAGGGCGGAGAACCTGGAAAGCGCCAGGGTTTTGACTAAGCATCTCATTGCCTATGGCAATCAGGTTGGCGCAGGTGAGTTTAGGGAGTTGATTTCCTGTTTGAATTGAAAATTCAACCATATTAGCTTGCAAACTCTAAACGTTAGTTGCCCGCGGCCAAATCCCTCGTCTCGCCCAAGGCTCGAGAGCTGCTTCGTTGGCGCGCAAGCAGCATCTCTTGCCGCGCCCACTCCTCGCTTCGGGCTCGCTGGGCCCGCTCGTCGGGCCAGCCGAGCTGCTTGACGACGAGTCGGCCAGCGACTACGACAGCGACGCACTCCTCGCGGCCCCACTGGCGAGCTTGGGCCGAGCGGGCGGAGGTCGCGCCCTCAGAGCGGCCGGCTGCGACCAGAAGGCGGCCAGGTTCAATCAGTACCTCCTCGAGCAGCAGGAGTTTGCTGCCGAGCAGCAGCAGGCCGGCGTTGGCGCAATCTCGGACGACGAGGACTACTTTGGACAGGCCGGCGGCAGCTCGGGCGCCAAGCTGACCCGCTCGCGCTCCTGCATGTTGGGCCCAAACTCCTCCGTTTACTCGAGCAAGCAGCACAACTACCAGGCGAGTGGATCGTCGAAGAAGCAGCAGCCCTTTGCCGATCAGTCGGCCGCAAAGGGGGCCTCATCAGCCTCTTGGGAGACGGCCAACACTGGCGGCCGCAACACGATTGCCTGATCTGGTCGGGCAGCAGTCGCAATCTACGTTCACATCGCCTCAGCAATAAGACTGACTCGCTTTCGCCAGACGAGCAAACGTTTTGGGTGCCCGAAAATACTGGCACCAAGTGGAGCTGGCCGATTGGCTTTTGAGGGTTGGACTGGCGGGGTTAGTTTGGATTGATTATTTACACTTGTGAGAGAGAATAAAACTAGATCGGCCGGCAGCCACAAACGGCTATCGGCAAGGGATCGTTGATTAAAACAAATCTGTCAGCCGAGCGAGTGTCTATCAGCAAGTGGCTAGAGGAACTACGAGATCGACGAGATAGCGTGGAAATCAGGCAAACAATGTATGCCAATTGGCACTGATTGTTGCTGCCTCCTCCTCCTCCTCTTTCGACGGATGTTTACTCGCGCGAACTCTCGGCTGGTGTCGAGCTGGCCTCCTCCTTCTCGCCGTGAATTTGTTTGCTTCCAGGTGAAATTTGTGTAGTTATTCAATTTCGAAGCTAACCTGAAGCAAGATGATGAAAGTTTTGTCCGCCGTCTTGCTGGCGCTGGTCGCCTCCGGCCAACTAGTTGCGGGCGACGAGTTGCACGAGCAGGACATCACAAAGGTCGAGTGGTGGAGGAAGACAAACTTTTATCACATTTACATTCGCAGTTTCAAGGACTCAAATGGCGACGGCAGCGGCGACCTGAGGGGAGTCATCTCGAGTCTCGACTATCTGAAGCTGATTGGCGTTGAAACCTTGCTTCTGTCGCCATTCTACTCGTCGCCAATGAAGGATGGCGGCTACGACATTGACGACTACACAGCCATGAACGAGCTCTTCGGTTCAATGGAGGATTTTGAGCTGCTCGTGTCGGAGCTAAAGAGGAGGTCAATGCGAATTGTTATTGACTTTGTTCCAAACCATTCCTCCAACAAGCACAAGTGGTTCTGGTGCAGCGAGCGAGCTCTCATTGAACCAGAATGCGCTAAATACAAGGACTACTACGTTTGGGCAAACTCAACCAGATACAACAATCAGTACCCAACAAATTGGCTCTCGATTTTCGGCGGCGGCTCAGCCTGGGAATGGTCGCCAATAAGGAAGGAGTTTTATCTGCACCAGTTTTTGACTGAGCAACCCGAGCTGAACCTAAGAAACAGCGCCGTTCGCGAGGAGTTCAAGGAGATAAACAGGTTCTGGTATCGGAAGGGAGTTGACGGGTTGCGAGTGGACGCGGCGCCCCACTTTTACGAGGACACCGAGGAGTGGCGCGACGAGCCAGCAAACCCGGATTGGGTTGAGACACCCTGGAACAAGTACGCGAGTCTTATCCACATCTACACCTGCTCCTTGCCTGGCGTTGAGGCTGTGATGGGCGACTGGCACCAGGTTGGCGAGGAGCCGGAGTTCAGCGGCGAGCCAAAGGTTATTTTGGCCGAGTCTTACGCCGACAACGAAGCCCAACTCCGCTACTACGGAGCAAACTCGTCCGCCCGCTACGCCGACCTGCCCTTCTACTTTGGGCTCCTCTCCATCAGGGAGCCCATGAGGCCGGCCACCGTTGTCGGCCTCGTGACTGACTGGCTGGAGGGCGTGCTGAGGCTTGGTTGGCCGCGCGACCACGGCGCCATCATGCCCTGGACCTGCTGGGTGACGGGCAACCACGACAACCATCGGCTGGTCAACAGGCTGGGCAAAGCAAACTCGGACGCCTACAAGTGGATCGCCTACCTGCTGCCCGGCTCGCCAGTCCTCTACTACGGCGACGAGCTTCCAATCCAAAACGCCGACTACACTCGCATCTCGGCCGCAACAATGCAGGAGGGCGAAATGACGCGCCTCATTGCGCGAGTTTCAATGGCTTGGAGTTCAGCGTCGCCGAGCGCCGGCTTCTCGACGAACAGCTCCACTTGGATGCCGCTGGACGCAGACTATGAGGTTAGAAATGTTGAAACTATGTTGGCCTCCGAGTCCAAGAATGAGCTGAAAAATTTCATTCAACTTCAAAGCATTCGGCGCAAATTCATTGAGACGCTCACCTTCGGCGATTTGGTCTTCTACGAGACGAGGCCAGTGAATACGACGCTCATCTTTGCAATGGCAAGATTGCACGATAGCTTTGGGCGGCTGCTGATGCTTGCAAACTTTGATGAGACTTACAGCGAGTCGGTGCACCTGTTTGGGCGGAAGTCGCTCGTTGGGGGCGAGTGGAGCGAGCCGCCGCAAGGGGGCAAAGTGCTAATGCTGAACTACATTGACGAGACGAGCAGCACTCTCAGGGAGGGCAACCAGGTGGAGCTGCAAGGGCTTGTGCTTGCGCCAAACCAAGCGGCCATTCTAAGTTTCTAGTCGCGCTTGTGAATTTAAAGCAGCCCTTCAAGGGTTTGACACTCGATTGGCCAGCTCAAGTGGGCTTCCTGTGATAGATTTGCGCCACTTTGCTTGCCTTTGGAAAGCAAGACTGTTTGAGTGGAGGGGAGGAGCGAAAGTCGTGGGCTTGTCGCGCTCGTTTTGGCGGCCGAGCCTTTGCGGGCGAGGAGAGAGATGGCCGCTTTTATTGGCTTTGTCTTGGCGGACGGGCGAGCTGCATCAATTCCGTTATGACTCGACTAAGGCGGCCAAATTGGAGGGGTGGGCAGAGCAAGGGATCCGCGCCGACCCAAAGTGTGGCGGCGGGTTTGTTCCGCCGGGAGTGTGGAGTCCGTGGGCGGCAAGGTCGAGCGGGCCACAGCAAGGAGTGCAATAAATCCCAAACCATCCGCATGCCGGCCGCAAGCTTGCCTGTCAGTTTATGCAAATCTCTATCGCCCGTCGAGTGCGAGCGGGCGAGCGAGTTGCGCTCTCGCTCAGGACACCTGCTCAAGGCGGCCGGGCTGTCTGGGGCGAGACAATGAGGCCACCGGCGGCGCGGCGACGCCCATGCGGCCGGCCGTCATGCTCGCCGCATGGGCGAGCGCGGCCAATGCGCTCTGGCCGCTCCAGCTCTCTCGCTTCTCGCTCGCTCGGCCGAGTGCGGGCTCGGGGCGGGCGCGGCAGTGTTGCGCCGGCCGAGCGTGGGCTGGCCGAGCCGCCTGCGCCGCCTGTCACAGCCCCGGCTCGATCGGGCGGCTTTTGATTGACGAATTAATCGGCGCCAGCTGAGACGGATGCGGCCGCTTCCTTTGCGGCTCTCTGGGCGCCCATAGGAGTGGCTTACTCGCCCGCTGACAGGCTCAATGGGTCTAGCTTGCCGGCTTGGCGGCACACAAAGGGCGCCCCGCAAGCCGCCTCCAAACGGCCGATCTCAACTCCATCCGGCCGCTCAGGTTGCGCGGCCAGCTGATTGGCGGGCGCATCCTCCGCTCGCAAAGCGTTGGTGTTGGTGCTGGTGTTAGTGCTGGTGTTAGTGCTGGTGTCGGTGTCAGTGTCGTCGTCGGCGTTGCTGTTGTTGCTGGCGGAGAAAGTTGCCAACTGGCGGCTTGCGGCGGCCGCTGGATGAGGCCGACGGTCTCGCTTGGCAGCGAGCGGCCAGCAGTCTCAGTGCGCCACCGCCGATCAATTGAATGGCGCCTGAAACTGATAGCAAGTTCTCACCGAGCGCCATTGTTTCACTTGCGGCGCAAAGTCGTGTGAGCCAAAACAAAGCCAAACAAGACTGCCGCAGCAGACGCTCATCATCAAACTCGCAAAACTTCACTCAGAGCTCCAAGCTTTGCGGCTCAAAACTTTGGCTCGTCATTAGCGAAAGCTTATTGAATTATTTGAAACTTTCAACGCTTTTAAAGTCGGCGGGCGTTTGTTGTTGTCGGTGTTAATTGTGCGCCGAGAGGAGCGAGCGGCGGAGAATTGGAGCAAAACAGGTGCATGCGGCTGGCAGCCTGCAGAGGTTGCGAGCGGCTGGCTGGCTGGCCTTTGAGGGGCGAGTTTGGTCTGGTGAGAGCGGGCGACAGTTTGGCCGGCCGCTCCAACGTGAGAAGCCGGCCGCCCGAGAGCTGCCCTGCGCCGGCTTCACTCCCCCGCGCGGCAAACTCCGCCCGTCCGCCCGTCCGCCAGTCCGACGGCCGCATCCCATTGATTAGCGGGCTTATTATGCAGCGCCGAGCGGCTGGCTGAGCGCGCGAGTGGGCGGCACCAGTTGGCCGCCGCCGTTTAGCCTCGAAGCCGCGAGCGACGGGCGGCGGCGGAAAGCTCTCATTCGGATTTGTTGCGCGAGAAACTCGCCCAAAGGGAACGCGACCGCCAGTTGCAAACACGAGACGCTCCGAGGGTCGCGAAGCAAAGCAAAGCAAAGCAAGTTGCCAGCCAACGGAACACAAGCAAGACGCAAGCCGAGATGGAGCCCCAAAGTGGCGCCGCTCGTTTGGTTTGAACGAGCGAGCGAAGGGAGTGAACGAGGGCCAATTTGCGAGGAGCGAGATCGAGGCAACAAGTTGGAGCTCTTCAAGGCTTTGAATCGACTCGAGAAGGTAAGTGGCTGGAGTTCTTCGCTGCCCGCTCGGCTCCCATCGGCCGGCCTGATCAAGCTTGTGTGCAAACCAACGGAGCTCCTGGTGGCGCAACGCTCGCTCGCTCGCCCGCCAGCCAGGTGAACTCGGCTCGGTGGGCTCTGAATTAATGATGAGCCACTTTTGGTTTGCGGCGGCAACCTGGGTGCGTCACGCAAGCGAGCCATGTCGTTGCCGCCGCAGCCGCAGCCGCCGGCGACAAACTCAACCGTGCGGTTTCGCTCGGCCAAACTCGCCGCCCCTGGAGAGCTGATAACTTTCGCCGGTCTCAGTGTTGGCCAACGAGGACGAGCCGAGTTATGATTTCCAAGTCTTTAAAATGAAATCCAGTCAAGTGGTTGGCAAAGAGAGCCAATCAGCGGGCCACCAAATGGAACAATCGGCGCCGCCGCCTAGCCGAGTTGCCCCACTGAAGGCTGCCCCTCGAGATGGAAGACGGCGAGCGAGTGGAGCAACTAGATTGAACTTGCGACAGAGGGGCGGCCATTCAAACGGTGCAATCAATTCGAAACACTCTTTGCCGCGGAGCCAACAGCTTGGTCGCCTGGCCAACTGCAACCTGCTATTTTCTCGCCACTTCTACCTGCTTTGCGGCCGCAACAAGCTTGTGCATAATTGCGAGCCTCACACTGAAACTCGTGCTGACCAACAAGCCTCCCTCCCTCCCCTCTCAATCCTGGCAGCCAACCAACCTCAAACTCCAATTGGCTGGCCACTCAATTTGCCCGCTCAAACCAGACAAACTGTTGCCGCAAAGTGGAAGAAAAAGAGCTCGAACGAAATGCAAGCCAAGAACACAAACAAGGTGAGACAGTTTAGTTCGTTGCTCAACGAACATTGGAAACGGAAACAGAGGTTAAAAAGAAGCTCCACTCGCTGCCAACAAACCGAACTGAGCCAGCCAGGTAAATGCAAATCCTTGCACCTGTTGGGGGCGAGCGAGGTTCTAGGTCAGAGGGACCAGATTGTGAGTGGCTCCAAGGAGGAGGAGGAGAAGACGAGAGGTGATGTTGCGGCGCGAAAAGTTGCGAGTTTGGCGAGGAAACTGGCAGCATTTGAGTCCATTCAGATTCGGGCACCTGAGGCGATCAGGAGCTCGCCGAGGGGAACGAGCGGCTGGAGGGGGTCGCAGAGTGGCGGCGGTCTTGCCAGTTTAGGGCGTTTGACCCAACTACTGCTGCCGCTGCTCCTCCTCGTGGCCCAGTTTGCGCCCGACGCCAGAGTGGACGGCCAAACGCTCATGATCCAGTCGGATCCGCGGCCAACCATCTACTCGGGCCAGGTGTCGTTTGGGCTGCTGCTGTCGGCGCACTCGTCGCTTGGGGCCGAGTTGTCGACGTCGGCCAGCCACCAGGTAAACTCGATGCTTGCGCTCGAGGAGCAGGCGGCGCGGCCAACGAGCACGCTGGCGCCCGCTGGCGCGAGCTTGACGCGCAGCACGCGGGCGGCGGCCGCGCTCGACTCCCTGAGCGCGCCCGTCGAGCCCCCTGGTGGCGGCCAGCCGAGTCCCGGCAACCAGCTCGAGGGCGCCGAGAGTCTGGAGGGCGAGGAGAGCCGGCTTGAGGCCGACTCCTCTGGCGGTTGGAGCTCAGGTAGGCGGGCTCGCGAGAAGAGCAAGCGGCAGATCTTTGAGCGCGCCCATGGTCAGTATAGGCGCCAGCAGCAGCAGCAAGCGCAGACCAACAAGCTCAGCGGCTCACGGACTCAACTGGCGCCCATTGAGTCGGGCATGTGCAGCCAGGTGAACCCGAACGCCCTCTACGCGGGAATGGGCGCCATCTGGGCAAGTCACCAGGCAAATCTGGTGGGCGACAGCCACTTGGCCATCGGAACTTATGTGTACGATTCCTGCAACGATTTGGACGTTGGCCAAAGGCAATCAGTGAGAATTGTGTCAAACTTGAACGCGTTCCAGCAGACAACCTGCGAGTCTCCGCGCGGATCTCCCATTTCGCTAACAATCGCCCACGGCGACAACCAGCTCAGGGCAATCCAATTGCTCACCTCCTTCCGAGTTCCTGTTATCACAACCAAAGAGCACTTTGCACTTGAGGACTACAACCAGTTAACGCGCGAACAGAAACGATTCCTCTTCACAACGGCGCCCTCGTCGCGCCATCTGGCGGTTGGCGCGCTCCGCTTTACAAAGCGAATAGTCTCACGTTTTGCCTCCTCGCCAAAGTTGCCCAATCAATTCTACAAGATGTCATCCAAAAATGGTCTGATTGTTATATCGCGCAATTTGCCGGCAAGATTCATCGCCTATCTAACAGAGATGATCCCAAATCATGTCAACTATGAGATGCTGCAATCGAACCAACCAATCGACCAAATAAGATCGGTTGCAGCGCTTGAATCTATCCTTATCAAGAGTCAGGGGGGCTCGCTTTCGTCAGGTGAGTCGCGATTGGTTGGCAAGCGAGTTAAGCACGATTCAAGGCAGCGAAGGAACCTGGACGACTCTGATCCATCCGGCGACAGCGCCTCGGACGACCAAAGTGGCGCAGAGACGGACGATTCGAAGATGCTCTCGCCAACCATTCTCATGTTCATAACTCCATCTGAGGCCATTGATTTGGTTACTAGACTTAGAAATGATCTTGCCGAGGTTAGCAAGTATTACTCGCTGATTGTAACCACGCGCGAGGATATATCGCCCGCGCTGAAGACCATCTTTCATCGAGGAGGAGCGCGCCTCTGTTCGGGCAAAGCCTTTTACACAATCTCGCCAAAGCCCGACGAAATAAGCGAGTTCAGTAGATATTTCAGGGACACAGTTCAAATGGAAGGCGAAACGAGCGACCATCCGCTTATTTGCGAGTTCTCAAAGTTCCAATCGAGCAGCAAGATAAGCGCCGATTTGGATGACATTAGCGCGGAGCCCGTGATCAAGGCAGTTTGGAGCGCGGCCGCAGCCTTCAAGTCCGTCCATAGGCGCGAATGCGCCTCCCTCACTGGAGCCGCACAAACCTCAAATGTTTACAGAGGCGGCGGAAGCGGAAGCTCGGCCGATGGAGCCAGAACGGGAGGTCATTCGGAGACGGAGCAGCCAGGTGGGGGCGAGCAGGCGGGCAGGGTCATCAGCGGGCGCCAGTCAAACAAGTCGGCTCACGCTGAGTGTCTTGTCAAGATGAACAAGAACATGTCAAATCTCGTTCAAAGGGCACTCAAGCGCTTGGATGTCACCATCAACTCAACTGGCCTCCAAGCGCTGGACGGATTTAGGATCAAGTTTGACGATATGAACGAGCTCATGACAAACAAGTTCAGCATTAAGTACATAAACAAGGAGTGCGAAATTACTGAGCTCGGCCAATATTCGGGCTTCAAAGATTCGAGTCTCCGGTTGGACGAGGAGACTCTGGTCAAATCTTTGGAGAGTACAATGCCAGATCCATGGCCAGTCACTGTGACGCCAAGTCCGCCTGAACCGGGGGCACCCGCGACCAAGGCTGCGGCCACTGTGGCAGAGACTTCGCAAACTAGCAACGAGAGTTCAAAAGACTCGCCCACAAGCGCGGATGGCCCAGATTCGAGTGCTGGCGAGACGGGTGACTCTCCGCCAGCAAGCAGCGGCGGCAGGGGCAGGCGCAAGCCGAAGGCCGAACCTGCGAGCGATGAATCTGGTGGCGAGGAAGAGTCAGGTAATGATGGTGACAAGACGAGCGAGCCTCCAAAGAGGACCAGCAAGCGATCAAAGCCGAGCGAGAGCTCAGATCGGCTCTCAAAGCGGCGACTTGGTCCGCGCAAGGGCCAGCTGGCGGCCGCGCCCCTGACCGCAATGGGCGGCAGAGATATCTTGCCGGGTTTAACAGACACGGATGTGGGGGCAACCACTGATAGGACTGCATCCGTTTCTGGCGAGAACGAGAGCCAGCCAACGACGAGCCAGTCAATGCTGACCGACGTAACCCAGAGGCCATCGGCGCGTAAGTCTAAGGCCCAGTCGACCTCCACTGGGAGCCCGAGCGATTCAGGCTCGCAGGCTAAGGCGAGCGAGAGACAGACAACAAAGATGCCCAATTTTCTAGCCACAAATCCAACGCGACACCACGACGACGAGCAGGTAGATTCAGATGGCGGCCGCTCAGTTGATCTGAGAACGAGAGGAACAACCCAAGCGCCCGTTTATACAACTCTCCCCGAAAGCGGCGGAAATGCAGACTTGGAGCTGCCCTCGAAGCCCATAGATCGAGCTGTGAAACAGACAACACCTTCTGGCGGCAGCAGCACGAAGGCACTTGAAACTGCCGCCGCCACCGACACCACCGACTTTGTTACGTCGCCCTCAGTAAGCAAGAGCCAATACAACCAAGCCAAGCTGAGCACGCATCTCTACCCGATGACCTCGGGCTACTCCTACAACAAGCGCACCCTCGATGCAGACCAACCAACCAACCAAAGTGAGGATCTGCAACCAACAACAAATCGTCAAGGCTCTGCCGATCACATGGAAGCAACAGGTGCCAATAACTTGAGAGATCTCAACTCCTCGCCTGTCCCTCTAATACCAACTGCTCGGCCAGAGAACATCCGTCTGGGCGAGAATCCTCTTTCAGCAAGTAAACACATTAGCTCGGCTGAGTCCAAGAGCAACCGATCGAAGCTGAGGTTAGTAGAGGGTCAGACCGGATTTCTTGCTTTCCTTCGATATCTTGTACTGACAATCGAGTTCCAATAGGTCACATCTAAAGTGGATCAATAGCAGTTGGTTTGCGCTCACCATTCTTGGCGCCAATATTTGCGGTGCCCTGTTGACCCTCTACGTTCTCACCTTTCTTCTGATGAAAAACTGCGACGGCTCCCTTGACAGAGACAACCAGGGAATTCGCTCGATGCATTTGCTTGCCATTATCGTTGTTTTCTTTGGTTCAACTTTGTGAGTATAGTTCAGCGGTCATATTTCTGATTCTTGCGCTCATCAGATAGATTAACCTGCTCAAATGCAACAGATTTATCGTTTATCCAACGCCCGGTTTGTGTCTCCTGAGGACTTCGTGGCACAACTTTGCGCTCGTAATGTTGTTCAGCTCGCTTCTCCTCCAAGCAATGCATACTAGGTCCCTCAGGTCGCTCGGTTTGGGTGGTCGGCCGAACAGGTTGAATCAATTCCTGACCCTACTCTTCATGGTCGGCGTTCAGGTTGCGTTCGAGCTACAAAGATGGAAGTGAGTTTTGGTGCTCAATTTTAGCCTCGAACGAACAATTACCTGTGAATTTGCTCCTTAACCAAGATATACTTGATTTACTCTCTAAATTTCAACAGGTACGAGAGCGCAAACTATCTGAGCTTTGTAAATCAGTATTTTGGCTCCTCCGAGAGCGACGAAAAGAGGCTGCTCGTCCTTAGCGCTTCAGTAGTCAATCAATTCAGCCCATTGAATCCATTCAATGACCAGGTAACACCAGTTAGCATTCAAGTGAGTGAGCAATACCAGAATCTACTCCAGGACTACTGTGTGCAACAAGCGGACGACTTCCTACAAAGCCAAATTTATCTTTGCATTCTAGTCTGCTTGCTGGTTGTCTTTAGCGTCTCTACAAAGAATGGCCGAAGCTCTGCAAATGTTTGTCATAAGTTGACCTCGGCAATGGCAAGCGGCAAGATGGTTGCAAGTCAACACGAGGCAAACATGAACTTAACTCCTAGTCAATTTCAATTCAAAACTAGCTCAACGGGTAGCAGCCTCGATACTGGCAACATTTTCCTGGTTACACTTGTTAGCGCGCCCATTTATGCCATCTCCATTGTATTGCATATATACGGCCAAAATGTTGCCAACCGGGATCTCATTTCAAGTGTAACTATGGTGTCTGTTGCCTTTGCTGCACTTTTCGGTATCTTTTTACCTATCTTGATGCAAATTCACCGCTACGATGGTCTAATGGGCGGCCGTCTGCGTGGTTCTCGCGGTGGACGTTCAATAATGCAGTCAACAAACCTGCGCGATAATCTCCAGGCACCCTCCTCGTCGGCATTCACCTTGTTTCCGGAATTTGCACCTACAGGTCTTAGGCGGCCATCGAGCACAAGTGGTGAGAGCAGTAGCGGAGCAGGAAGTCGGCGCCCATTTGCGGAAACGAAGGAGTCCAGGCGCAATATGGGAGCTGCTTTGGCCAATCTAGGACCCTCGGCTGACTCCTTGCGAAGCATGAGCCTGTATAACTCGGACAAAAGCTCCGACAAATCGATCGATCCTGCTTTGCTTAACTTAAAGCTCAACCTAAATGCCAATAGTGACCTCATACCGATTACGGACGACCTTTATGAACTTGACCATAATCATCACCATCATCTGCAGCAAGCAAGCTCAGGGAGGAGGTTGTCTAAGAGCGAGAAGAGGCTCGTTATGCTTGATGTTGATCCATGTTGTCCCCGGCATGGGGTGGCAGCTTGGCCAAGGAGCTGTGGAGACCAAACGACAAGCAAGAATGGCAAATCTAGAGCCTCGCATTCTCATCAGTGAGATTCAAAGATTGTAATAAACCATGATGCCTTACTTGATGATATCCTTACTTGAGAGGACTGCACAAACTCCAAGTTACTGCCCCGAATTTCGCCATACTTCTTGAATATACCCAATTTACTTCAAGATTGATTCCCGAATAACTTAATTGTTTAGAATTTGCAGTTTTTTGCCCCGAAAAATACTGGCATTGTTTCGAAATCAGGGATCATTTAGTCATTCCCAGAGGCTTTTGGGAAAAAAGAAATCATTTTCCCTGACAAACTGAGCACTCGCACGCTAGTTGCTCTGGCTTCAAAATACTGACATGTGTTCTACACCGCGTGCCAAGCAAGCAATCTTCATGTGGTAAAATCGGTCGGTTGCTGGTCACGATACAGTCGTATTAAGGCAGACCTCTTTTATCCAAGTTAGGTGTATTTTTTCCGCAAATCTAACTGGTCAACCAAAGGGCCATGGAGGAACACAGACCACTCAGTATTCCACTGATGAGGGTGGCGCCCATGTTCTATAAGGAAAAAACGTTCTGGGAAACCCGACTTACTCCAGATGAACAAGTCAGGGACATTGGCTCGGTGGACCACCTGGACTACAACTCGCATGATCTCGACGAAATCCTGGTCTCATCTCTTGCAAGAATCTCCATGTACGACAGCAATAGCCTAGAAGTCAAAAGAACATTTAAGACGAGCACGCAATTCCAAGTCTATGGTGGATGTTTCAGAAAGAACGACGGCCGCCTTGTCGCAGCTGGTAGCGAAGAGGGCAAGGTTTTCGTGTTTGAATCACACAATACCACCCCTTTGAGAGTATTTGAGCTTAAGGCACCAACTCATCGGGTTGTGTTTATGGAAAATAACTTGGTCACCTTCTCCGACGACCTGGCTGTCAGGATTTTGGATGTTGGTTCTGGGGTAACAATTAGAAAATATGGCGACGAGGGCGGTAGAAACGACCAAACGTTATTCCACAAGGACTACGTGAGGTGCGGTTGCCTTATAGAACAACTTATAGTATCTGGTTCTTATGATAACACAGTAAAGCTCTGGGACCCCAGAGTGGACGATTTGAAGCCCATTCTGGAATATGATCACGGTCATTCAGTGGAATCCTTGTGCACCAGAGGTGAGACGTTGCTGATCAGCGTCGGTGGTAATAAGTTACATGTCTTTGACATGGTTGCCGGTAAAACTCTGACAAGTGTCATTCCAAAACATCATAAAACTATCACATGCGTTTCAAATTACGACGATAAATATCTGCTCACGGGGGGACTGGATGGGTACCTGAATATACTCGACTTCAACTATGAGTATGTCACAAGATTTAACTACGACGAGGCGCAAATCCTCAGCCTTACTGCTAACCCAAAGCTACTGGCAGTGGGATTCAATAATCATCACATCCATTTCAGGAGATTTAAGGACTTCATAACAAAGACTAATAATGAGATGGCCGAACTTGAAAAGCTACAATCAGGATATTTCGGTCCCAACATGGTGACACGCTATTTCCACGAGGCTATTGCCGAAAGTCAAGATCCTGCTGCCACACACCGTGCGATGCTTGCTATCAAGCAGAAGAAGGCACCAATTGTTCTCAGTGATGTTCAAAGTTTATATGAGCCAATCGTCATCCCTAGGCTTCAACAGAGCAATGTTACATCTAAACGACCTGCCTACGAGAAACTCTTGATGGCCTTCCAGCACTCCATGGCACTTTCAAAAGCACTGAAATTGCGAAAGAATGATCCAGATAGTGTAGTTTTCATACTCCAGGAGTTAGTGAAGAGAGATAAACTGAAGGTTGCGATTACTGGATGTCATAAGTTAGTAAGTTTGATGAAGTTTATAAGTCTTCATCTAAGTGATATTCGCCATAATAGGGTTCTGTTGGATAGTGCTCTGATTTTAATTGGTCTTATGTTGAGTGATAAGAGGTTGATTCAGCAAGACAATTTAGAATATTGGTCGGCGATAGAGGAGCTAACCAGGAGCGTGAATGATGAGCTGCTAGTGATCGACTCATGCACCCTCATTGGGGCACAACTTGGAACAGTCATCTCACAATACTAGGTCCGTCAATTAAATGACCATATATATCTTCAATCGGTGCTCATCTTGTTCGCGCTGTATGCCTCTAGGTCGGCATCTAGCTCTGCGGCAGAAATTTGCTTCTTTGGTTGGCGCTGATTGCGTTGTGTATTCAACTTTTTCGTTGTCTTGACAGTAGATTGGCGCCCTTTGATGTTAGGTCCACCTTTCGAACTCTTCGTTTGCGATCTCTTGTAAATGGAACTGCCAGGTTTGATCCTAGCAGTTGCATCTGTAAGGGACCTGTTCTTTGCAGGGGAGCGCACATTAGACTGATTAGGTACCAATGTGACGTTCATGGGCCTACCGTCCAGATGTTGGTTGTTGTATTTCTTAATGGCGCGGATTGCGGCTTCGCGCGATGTGTAGGTGACCTCTGCTGTACCCAGGCTGCGGCCGCTCTTGTCATAATGAACTACAGCCTTTCTCATGTCTCCAACATCTGAGAACAGCTCGCGCATATCATCGGTTGAGACATTCCAGTCGAGGTTTGATACGTGCAGCATGGTGAGCTCCTTTTTCAGTGGTGTTTGCTGTTTAATCGTCTGTCTTGGGCCACCCTTACGGATTATTCCTGACCTTGATCCAAGATTTCTCAATCGTTGCAAGTTAGGCTTGCTGTTAGGTTTGGTGCCACGATTGGACTTCTTGGTCATTTTGATGATATCATCAAGGGACAAGTCTACTTTTTCGGCCATTTTGTGTGGTGGATCGTTTGATGAGTTTCAGATGAATTTGATGGTCAGTTTTAAAACTACTGTAATAATAGCGGGTGGAGCTAGATTACAATTGCGATCGATTGTGTCAGCAATATCTCCACAGGAGGAGGACCAATTTGAATAATAGATGTAAAATTTGAGAAATATCGAGCCGTAAAGGTGGCGGTTGCAACCGAAACGTTGATTGCATTAAAAGCGCTGCAGTTACTCGGCTGAACCTCAGACGATTTCGTGCATTGGGAAGCAATCCTCTAGCGCCCGCAGAAAGCGCGAACTTTCAAAAATTCTTTGTAGAGCGTCCCTTCTGTGTCGACGAACCAAGAATAGATATACATCATGTTTTGAGTATGGCGCAATTCTTTTTTCGAAAGCCTGACTGAAAAACTGAATGACACCGCATCCGCAACATGTCCCTGTCATACAAAATCTCGACGACCACAATCCAACCGATGTATCATATTATCAACTTTGGACTACCTTGAACCGGTAGAACCCTCATATCGCCCTAGGGGCCTCAAGCTAAAGCGAGATGGCTATGCCACCACCACCACCACCGCCGCCACCACAACCACCACCACCGCACGACTACATCGCCACAAATCAAAACGTTCCAAGTCCGCCTCTATTGCCGCCTTCACCTGAGTACCAGTTTCCATCTGAACCCTTGGGAGATAGCTCATACGCCTTCAAGTCGCCTGAGACGATCTTCTCGAAGATCAGTAGAACAATTGGAACTCGCTATCAGCTACTACTTGATGCCTCGGCCCCACATTGGGCAGCTCGGTGGATTTTTTCGATATGCATTCTCTTGATATTCATGTTACGGATAGTTATGGCACAAGGTTGGTATGTGATCTGCTATGGTCTTAGCATATACTACTTGAATTTATTCATTGGCTTTCTGAGCCCCAAGATAGACCCAGCATTTCAGGCCGCCTCCGGATTTGATTTCAATGACCCGAACGATTCAGCCTCCGGTCCAATGCTGCCAACTAGGGCTAACGATGAATTTAGACCGTTCATCAGACGTTTGCCAGAGTTCAAGTTTTGGCTCTCGGCAACGACAGCAACATTAATCTCATTATTTTTAACCCTATTTGAAGTATTCGATTTGCCCGTATTTTGGCCAATTCTGCTGTTATATTTCATATTGTTGTTTGTCTCGACGATGCGACAACAAATAAGGCACATGCTTAGGTACGGCTACGTTCCCTGGGATAAGGGAAAGAAGAGATATGGCCAGGGAGAAGACCAGTCGAAATTGTTCTCTACAACTATTTAACGAAATATTAGGACAACTTCGGCTGAACGCAATCTATCCAAGTGGTGCAATCTAGAGAAGGAATTATACTAAAGCGAGGGTGTCGTTGATTTCTGATATCTAATCCTAAAGGAGACGCCCAAGCTGTCACAATGTGATCGCGTCACATTATACTATCGCTATTAAATTAAGACGAACAGTCAGCTACTGCAACCACCGTCATCCTGTTTAAGCCAAATGATTTAATACTCGAGCAAACCAGGGATCTTGGTTATTAACGAGATCCCTCTCGGTTACCCTCTGACGTTTGGTAGTCTCGTTCAACGCCTCTGATGAATTGGTTGAGTTGCTTCATGGCAACACTCATCTTCCCACCGTCATCCGATCTGAACATCGCCTGGTTTTTCTGACACCATTGACTGTCGGATACACTGGCTAACCAAACACTTTCGAGCGCCTCCTTGCTTATCTCATCGAATTCAGCCTCATATGAGTAGAGAGTGTTTCTGCTCTCCACCAGACTGTCATGATGCAAAACCTCCAGGCTTATTTCGTCCGTTTGGTTGAATCCTACCCTGACTCGCGTCATAAGCTGGCAAAAACTTGTGGCTGCCAACCATTTATGAAGTTCAACGCTAAATTCATGTAACTCGTTTAAAATCTCGTGGCCCACGAGTAAGCCGAGTTCATTGAGTCTTGCTAGCGAGAGCGTCAAGTTGACGTAAAACTGATCCAGATTCATACAGGATTGTATGATTTTGGATAAGAATTCATGCACTTTCGAGGTGACTTGGACGGTAGCCAGTCTCTGACTGCCTCGCTCAATCCCGTTCCAGTCTTCTAGCTTGTTGAAATTTAGGGCATGATCGAAACTCATGTAATCTAATTGATCAACTCGGGACAATCCAGGAATGAGCTTCGTAACACGATATATAACACTACTTCCAGCGTGTGAGGAAGTCCCGAACTTCATAGACTTCTTTGTTAATTCGTTGATCAACACGTTCCAGCCTGTTGGCGAGGCAAGACTGTATATGAAATCCGATTGATCAGCTTCCGTGTCAGCTTGTCTAACATGAGCTAGTAAGTTCAGTTTACAAACCAGCCCAATATTCACTCCAAATAGAGTGAAAAACTTCATCACAAGCGGCCTCTTTCTGCCAAGCAGATGACTCTTGGCAAAAGCCTCCAACTTTCCAATTTGATCAAACTTACACGGCCTCTTCCGGTCATATTGCTCAACTAGCGCGTCCAAAGCGTAGATCGACTCCTTTTCGTTCTGGCATCGTTTAATAGATGTGTCCGAGCTAGAGTTGAGCAAATCCTGCTCGTCCAGACTCTTCAGAGATCTCACAAACTCTAGATATTCAGCTATTGTTTTGAAATCAAGCTTATTCTTGCAGGACTGTCCAACTAACTCGAGTGAAGCATCATTAGTGAGGAGGGAGGCTTCAATTATGACTGCAACTTGCAGGGCAAATAGTGGCACTACGAGTTTGACAGGTTTCATGACCATCGCAACCTAAATTGAGTCTACTCAGCATCGCAAGAAAGATCCGTTTGTACCGGGTAGAACATCCGAGTTTAAAAACAATCCAGAATTACGCGTCAAGGCATACTATAAATAATCTGCTACCAGACGAAACATTTAGGGGCACAGGTGTGCATGACTGTAGGCCAGGTTTAAAAAAGCTCGGATCTCCTAAACTAACATTGCCTTGACCATGCTCTCTACTTCAGGATATAAGCCTTGATTATGAACGTACCTCAAAACGGCCAGATATGGTGCGCGATAATGATTAAACAAACAGGCTAAAATTTTGCACCTCCGAGGCTGCTCACTCGATCGATCCAATTTATGAGTTCATTTTTCATTTTGGTCATCTCGCACAGATAATCGCCGAAATGGAACCAATGACGTGGAAGCCTCGAAATCTGTCCAGGTTAGTGCTGCACTACTTCATTTGTCCGCTGTGCCGTCGCCGAAGCCCCAACAAGGAGACTTGAAAACTGCTAGGCTTTTAAGGGAAGACACAAACGCCTCGACGAAACGGCGCCAAACAATCGATGTCTCAGTGCGAGGACGAGTCAAATGGGTTGCCGGCGTCGCAATCACTAATTTGAAGACTACCGCACCTGATGATGGGAGAGGGTTCTCGCGCAACGAGCAAAGTTGAAAGAGATTCTAAAGAGTGTTCAATCAAGGGGCCATTGGCTGTGCCGTAAGGACATTTACCCGAACTTGTGAGGCTAAGCTCTAGGCCAATTGTGGCTCTGATTCAAAGTTTGTAGGCTCATCGAGCCCTTTCGTTTCATTTAGAATTCTCCCCATTCCTCCCAGCTAACCTGAACTATTTCGCTGGATTGCAAGGTAACGGCGGCCGTTCCATTTGAGATTTATTTACATTCATTTGAGCTTGATGATCAGGGTTTTATTATCATTAGTTGTCCATGCAAATTCATAACAAGAATGGAGAAGAGGAAATTCTTCAACGCCATTGCCCTTGTCTAATCTCGTCGAGCTAGCTACTCTTTCTGGTCTAGATAGGAAGGCTAGTGAGAGGAGATTGCAAGTCTTTGGAATTTTTCACCAATGCTTTTGCCCGTGAGCGTTGCAAATTTTGGTTGAATGCCAAGTCCATATTAAGTAAAAGCAGATGCTTTTCTAAGGTTAAAAGTGCTCAACACGGCTTAGTCCCCATAGTTGGCATGCTATAAATGGAGTGTGAACAAAGCTGACGCCATAGTTTTTCTTCATTAGCTCAATCCGCTGAGCGCTAAGGCCAGCGGATTCGTTTGAGCTTGAGCCTTCGGGATGAGACTCTAGCTCTATGCGCTCACAGTGCACCTAGCGCAAGCAATCTCTTCCTCCAAGAGATCTTTGCTAGCTTAGCGGACTTTTGATTGTAACGAAATGTTTTCATGTTCAAATTTGAGGGAAAATTTCTCAGCTTGCGAACAAGGGAGCCTCTATTTTCACCTCATGCTGCTCGAGTGACTTATTGGTTTGGATGAAAATAATTGACTAAATTGCCTCGTTGCAGTCAATACCATCGAGCGCGCCCATAGCATAGAGGTGCCTCCAACGCCAAGAATGTCTGGCCACCATCCAAATCCAGCTAGCCAGTCGGCCCAAGCTCAGACTGGAGGCAATAATGAGCCAATCGTTGTCCAAGAGAATCGCTCATCCCCGAAAAACGACTTCTCCCCATCCAAGCAGCAACAAGCTTCGCCAGCCCAAAGCCAAATGAGCGGAGAGGCCCAAAGTCAGCATCACCACCGTTTGGCTCCCCCGTCGCCAGACTGTACCGGCCACCACCTGACCATCCACACTCAAGCGCAGTGCCCGGCCACTTCCGGCAGAAACTCGTGCGAACACGGCGAACAGCGCTCGAGCTCAAGGGAGAACGTAATCCGTTGGAGTTCCGCAGATAGAGGCTCAACACCCTCGGAGTGTCTCCAGATTCAACCCTTAGAGGTCCGCTGTGGCCGAGATGGGCAGCAAATTTGCACGGCCGAGCATGGACACAAGATGGTGCTCGATGGCGACGCTTACACGCTGGTGATCCTCGACTGCTCGCCACAACCTAGCGAATGTATTGCGTCCGCAGCCTCAAGCCGAACCTGTGATTGTCATACCCATTGCTACTGTCAGACTGAGCTCATTGTCAAGCAACAGCTGATACCACATGATCATATTTGTAGGCATAGTTGCCAGCAGCGGTCGCCCTCGGATAGCCGAAATGTATCAAACACTGCAAGCACAACCACCACAACCACCACTCACCAAAGGGACGAAAGTGAATCACGACAGCAGAATGGATTCAAAACCTATCAGCAGGCAGAGGATAGCCAGTTTTTGAGTGTTCAGAGGCGCAACTATCATGAGGATTTGCTGGACAACAATTACTATGATAAGCAGACTCAATTCAACCAGCAAACGTCAACACAACAGCGAGAGGTTTACCATCAACAGCAACGAGATAAGCAACACTCACCAAGACACCAGCAAGTTGATACGAGCGAGCGGTTGCAGCGGTGGACAGCATATCAAAATGACCAACAGCAACAGCAGGGCGAAGAAAGGGTCTTCCATGGAGGCTATCCAAGTCCAACAATAAGCACAGACTACAGCTACACCCAAGACAGGAGTCAGAGCCAAACTAATCGAGAGTGTAAAATTGAAGGGCCAACAGTAGAGCAGCGCGAGTATTTACAACCTTGTTGGTCACCGACCAACAGACACGAGCAGCAGGCTTCGTCGCCCGCAAAGGGAGCCACGCGAACCGTCAAGCGTTGGAACTGGAACCAAGGCCAGTTCGTGACAACCGAAATACCTGATGGTCCGTCACCAAGAGCTCAAATGAGTTCTAATTCAAAGGGGCACTCGCATTCGACGGCCGACGTCTGGCACCAGAGTGTTGGGCCGTCAACGTCAGCAAACTCGTCATCTCAGAGCGCTTCAATGGGCAAGGCTCCTGAGCCAAGTTGGCTCGCCTACCGAGTGCCCGACATGGACAGCGTTCAGTCGGACCCTTTGTATCAGGATTTGATGCAAGAGTTGCAGCGTCTTGAGGAGGGTGTCACTGTGGAGGAGCCAATCGTGGAGGAGCAAGAGGTTTTCCAGAGGCCCGTTTTTGGCCAACCAATAACTCCGCAGAACATTGAGGTTGAGGAGTATGGGAACATTGAGTTTGTTTGCAGGCTCATACCAATCTCTGATCCGTCCATGAAAATTGAATGGACTGTCAATGGGAGGCCATTATTGGAGAGTTCGAGGATAACAAACGAGTACGAGTTTGGAGTCGTTCGTTTGCGGATTAAACGCTGCGAGGCGGAAGACTCAGGCATTTACAGGTGCAAGGCATGGAACTCGATGGGCGAGGCGATCTCAACTGGATCCCTGCGGGTCCATGCAAAGGGAAACGTTCAATGTGAGACCCTCAATCCGGCTGGTTTGGATAAAATTCGCCAACTTGAGAACCCAAAACCAGTGGATCAGCAGGAGGAGCAGATGGTTCAGCAGGCGCCAAAGTTTTTAACCCACATAATGGATTACGTTGAAAAGGAGGAGGGCGAATCAGTGCACTTTGAGTGCTGCCTGGCGCCTGTAGATGATCCTGATCTCAAAACAGAATGGTTTTTCAACGGCCGACCTCTAGTTACGGGCTCCCGTTATCATACAATAGACGATTTTGGTTTCATTGTCTTGGACATAGACTGGCTGTTTCCGCGTGATACTGGCGAATACGTTTGTAGGGCAACAAACAAATTTGGAACCGACATTACTCGCACTGTTTTGCGAGTTAAACCAGATAAGAATATTATACTCGATAGTCAGCTGGAGAATCCAATGATCATCGATAAACTTAGACAGCTTGAGTTTCCGGATGTTGTGCACGAAATTGAGATTGAGGAACCAGATAAACCAGCTCATTTTATTCAGCATCTGAGATCAGAAAGAAATAGGCGCCAATTCAACGAGGGCGATAATGTGCACTTTGAGGCCAGAGTTGGGCCGGCAACAGATGGAAACTTGACCGTTGAATGGTTCCACAATGACAAACCCCTGATTAGTGGCCACAGATTCAAGCCAACTTTTGATTTTGGACACATAAAATTGGATATACTGTACGTGTATCCAGAGGACTCGGGCATTTACAAGTGCGTTACAAGGAACGCGGCCGGCATGGACGTGTCGCAATTCGAGATTAGCGTTTCGGGAAAACCGTCGCTCGTTTACCAATCGCAGCTTCCAAAGGAGATGGTTGGTGGAGTGCAGAAGATTAATGAAATGGAGGCAATGTGGAATAAGCCACCCGATCCGGAGGAAGAGGAGGAGCCGGCGCCTAGGCGGCCGCCAGAGTTTGTATTGAAGCCAAAACCTTGCACCGCCTTTGAGGGTTCGTGCGCAAGGTTTTGTTGCCGTATAGTTGGAAATCCAAGGCCCCGCCTGACCTGGGTAATCAATGGCCAAATAATTGCATCAGGTTCAAGGTTCAAACTAACCTATGATGGAATGTTTCACCTGACAATACCAAAGTGCCAACTCTCGGACGCAGGCAAAGTGGAGGTTTATGCAAGAAATCTGCTCGGCGAGTGCTTTTGCACCACCGAGTTGAAGGTCAAGCGTAAGGTTGACGATTATCGTGGAGTGTTGAAGAATTCACCAAACCCTTGGTACGACGAAAAGTCGTTGAAAGTCTACCAGCGCCACAGGTCGCTCGATCTGACGGACGACGACGACGACTTTTCCACCTTCCAAATGTTGCAGAAGCTCAACATTGCAACGGAACAACAATCTACAAGTCCCTTTGCAAACCAGGTTGTGGGTTATATGGAACCAGGAACACCGGACGTGAATTTGCTTGCACGAGCGCAATCGCCGCTCACTGAGATGGGCGACCTCCATCCCGTGGTAATGGAACGGCAGGTTGTGATGGCGCCGGCTCCATCGACAATTCAGAGAGCTTTGAAGAGCAAGGAGAGCATTAAAATGCCAGAAAAATCTTTCAAATTAACGGACGCAACCCAGAGGCGACAGCTGAAGAATCAAAACCAGCGCCAACAACTACAACCAGACATGGCCGCCCAAAATTCCAGCCTCCAAGGGCAACAGAGCCAGCAGCTCCAAGACATGGGACACGTCTTTGGGCTTGAATTGCCAAGATATTCCTCGAAAGCCTCAGCTAGTGAGCAAAACTCGACCCTTAGATACGACGGCCATCTGTCACAGAATAGCCAGGATCAATTTGAGCGCCAACAGCAGCAGCGCCTCTATCAGGACCAACACCAGGATTATCAGAGCAGGTTGCGTTATCAGAGCAAGCTGAGCCAGGGTCAAGCAAGCGACACTGATTCGCAGAGGGAGGGTTCATCTCAGCGGCAGGTTTTTGATCCCAGATTGCCGCCGCCATCTCCTGAGAGCACTGTTCATGGGAAGGAGGTTCACTCGCATACTCACAAGCAAACTCAACGGGAGCGCCGCGCGAACAAGGAGATAATGCGCGAAATAATCGAGAAGGAGACCTTTGAGCAGGAGCACAAGGGCGTGACAAAGGAGAATCTCGTTCGCGGAAGTTCAGCCGATAGGAGCTCGGCCGAAAGGGGTTCAACGCCAACGGAGAGTTTGTCCTCCTCCTACAGCGAGGAGATGGCGCGCAAACACCAGCGGCACCAATTTCAACAGCAGCAACAACAACAACAACAACAACAACAACAGAGGCAGCAGATCCTCGAGCAGCAACGGCTACTGGAGCAACAAATGCAGCAGCAGCAACGCCAGGCACAATTACAACTGGAACAGGAGCGACTTGAATGGCAGAGGGAACGCGAGACTCAGTTAACGGAGCAACAGGTGCTCATTGAGGAGAACATGGTGCCGCCGGAGTTCGTTCAAAAGATTCAACCTTGCCAGGCGATCGACGGGGACGAGGCGCGCTTTGAGTGCACCTTCAAGGGCGATCCGGTGCCAACTGTCACCTGGTTCTGCGAGAGCAAACCCATAAAGGCGTCAAACATGTACTCGATCGTAACCGACTTGAATGCAAACAAATCGACGCTAATCATTCGCAGGGCGACGCTAGATTGTAATGCCGTTTACACAGTCAAGGCGGAAAACGTTGCCGGCTCAGCAAAGAGCTCCGCAAATTTGGTTGTTGAGCCGCATCCACTAAAAGACCAAACAAACTTACCTGGTGGTCGCGCTCGTCAGGTTGACGGATCTCAAGTGAAACTCAAAGGCTCCGCCTCAACTGGAAGGACGAGCACCACAAATGTGACCTCTACAAGCAGCTCAACTGGCGACGGACACCTGAGCGGGAAAGGCTCGAGCGAGAGCCGATCAGCCAACATTAGTCCAAACCAATTTGATCAACAGGATTCATCCCTGTCCGACTCGCAGGGCTCGCAGAAGGTTATCAGATCTGTGAGAAAGCGGCGGCTCAGTCCAGACCAAATGGCCGCCCTGATCAGGGCCAGTCCAGAGGGTTTGATCGCGCCAACTTTCTTGCACACCATTCACGACGTAACCAGTCGGCCGGGTGAGCTTGCGCGACTCGACGCCCGTTTGGTGGGCAGCCAACCGATGGAGGTGCGCTGGATGAAGGAGGGCAAGCGCGTTCGCGCAGATAGGAGCCACAAAATGGTGCTCGAGGGCGACCTGTACACCTTGCTCATACTTGAGTGCTGCCAGGGCGACGAGGGAGTCTATGAGTGCGTCGCCAGCAACCAGGTTGGCGAGGCTCGCTGCGAGGCCAAGCTGCTCGTGTCGGAGGGCCGACCCTCGGTGGCCGGCTCGCGGACGCCCGAGCTCATAACAAGCCGCGGCTACTCAGCCGCAGCCTCCTCCGTCTCCACCTCCTCCGCCACCTCCCACTCAACCGCGAGCTCTGCCAAGCTAAACAGCACCAGCCAACAGAAGGCGCAAGCGTCGCCAGAGCCCCAAACGGCGAAGGGCCGCCAACACTTCGGCCTCCCGAAACACCAATACAACCCAATGCTAAACCAGTACACCTCCGCAACAGCACAAAACCAACCCCAAATCCCAAAGCTAATCAAGAGGCTAGAGAACCAGCAGGTTAGGGAGGGCAAGTCGGTCACTTTGCGTTGCCAAATTTCCTCATTTCCAATAACGGAAGTTCATTGGTTCAGACAGGACGACAAGCCAATCAAGCCGTCAAAGTATTTCCGCATCTTCAAGGACAACGACGAGACTTATTGTCTCAAAATTTTGGAAACCTTTGCCGAGGATCAGGGCGAGTACAAGTGCGTTGCGCGTTCACCCAACGGACAGACTTACGTTGAGACGAAAGCAACGATTACAGTCGTACCAAACTCGCCCAAGTGAACTGAGGCATCACTGAGCCTCTGGATTCAGAACTAATATAGTGAGTTTAAATTGATTAATTAGCACATTGTAAATATCCTAATGCATGTTCAATAAACCCTCGAGCCTCCAGGAGAGGCTCTGTGTTGTAAAGTAGAGCCTCTCTTCTCTTGGCTCCACTCAAACCTGTTGATTGTGATTTTGCTGGCCAATTTTACGGACGCGAACGGGTTCAGTAGGCTTGCAAAAATACGAGAGCCTCTCCTTGTGGTCACCGATCACATCCGCTCCTGGCCTCTCCTTCGCTTGATTCATGAAACGTCTCTGTCGACGGCAATTCTTGCGAGCTAGGAGAAGAGACGTTCAATCCTGAGTCTCGACTCAAGGATTGTTTTATTCTGGCCGCCAGCATGTGGCTCCTCCAGTGACAGGGATCGAAACTGTTTCGTTAGCGGCGAGTTTAGGAGCGCGGCGAGGATTGATATGGATTCGTGAATTCAGCGCGGCTCCCAAGTTTGCGCTTCAGTTCACCGCGCCACGTAATTGACTCTTTAGGGGGGCCCATTCAAGTCTGGCCGTTTTCGAGCTTCCTGTTACACGCAAACCAGCGTGATCGTCATGATAACGACAAGCCGAGTTGAGTTGCCGGCGTTTGCGCGCTCTGCTCGCTTGCCTCTCTGACTTCGGGGCTGCTCTTTGGAGGCCCAAGGAAGGGAGCAAGACAGAAGTGACTGCGGCCAGGCGACAGACGTGAGAGGGCGATGATAAAGCTGCAAGTGAGGCCGATGTGTTGCGCAACTGGCGGCCAAAGGGGCCGCTCGCTGGTGAGCGGGGGGCTCCCCGGCCGGCGGCCCGTCTCGAGCTGCTCCACATAGGCGGCTAAGTGAGCGCCGGGCCAAATATCCATTACTGCGGCTCAGCACGATGAACTCTGGGAGTGGCGCCGGTTGAGTTTTGTTTGTGGCTGCCGGTGGCGAGCTTGGTGTTGTTGCGGCAGGCTTGCTTTTGGGGCGGCTGAACTCTGCGCGCCGGCCATGCGAGTGACACAAGGGGAAGCCAAATTACAAGACACTCGGACTTGATTGTTGCTAAGCAGTGTTGGCCGCCGTAAGCCGCTTTGAGTGTTCAGATTAGTGCGGCTGCTAGAGGGCGGACTTGGCGATGATTGAACGTAATCGAGAGATTTCTCCTCAGCAGACGGCGCTAACGCCGGCCGAGAGAGAGAGAGAGAGACGCGAGGCTAGCGAGCGAGCGCAGACAGAGCAGCCAGTGACAGAGTGTCAAGCCTGAGGTTCACACCAAGCGCCTGCAGGGCCGCCCACTACCTAGCGCCGTTCGCGACCTCACGCTAAAAGCCCGCCAGCAAGACTAGCTCAACTCGGCCAACCTCTCGCTCTTGCGCAATCTCGCCCCTCCGGCTCCTTTAAATAGGATGCGCAATGGGCTTCTATTCTGCTCTTGGCGGCCAAAACTCAATTCGGCTACTCTAAATTTGCCGCCCGACTCAACTTGGAGCTGGAGCCGCCTCTCAAGGCAGCCTCTCATATCCGTTCAGCGGGCGAGGAAAATAGCGCCAGCCAGGAAGCGGCGGGCCGAGTTAGCGAGCGGGCGAGCAAGCGAGCTTCTTCATTGGGTTAGATTTCGGCCGGCAAAAGTGAGGGTTGAGCGAGCGAGAGGGAAAACCGGTGCGATCAAAACACTGATGCCGTCGGCGCTGTTGCAGTTTGCGGCCAGTTTGCGGCCTCAGTCGCGATGAATCGCCGGCCAAGGAGAGGGACAGAGTCTCTGCTTTTCACGAGTTGAGGTTCAAGTTTTAGGAGAGCGGGCGAGTCTTGCTCGTTTGCCCTCCGCTGTTGTGCATTTACACACACACACACACGCACGCACGCATCCACATTTGCAAGCTAATACACACACACACACACACACACACAAACCTAGCTTACCTGCAGCGCGAGAGTTGAGAGCTTCGAGTCTGGTTTTGGGGCCGCCGAGTTGGCGCTTGCCTAGCGAAAAGTTGATGGCTAGGCTGCTTGCGCGCTGGCTAACTGTTGAACTGAGCGCTCGAAGTGGCGGCCACAAGGCGCCGGCCCAAAGCTGCAAGTGCAAACAATCGGTCGCAAAACAGTTTGCTCGAAGCTAGCCGCGCAAGTGGGCGCTCAGTCTGGCCCAAGTTGCTCGCTTCGGCTCTGCAAGATTGAAGGGCAACACGAAATCGGAAGTCCCATTTGGAGAGGAGGGCCGCCAGGCAAGGAGAGTGAGCGCGCACTTCCATTTGGTTTGCGCGAGGGAATGCAAAAATGCCGACCAACCGGCGCGGGCTGGTCGCACCTCAAAACACCTTCCTTGAGATTATAATCAGGCGCTACAACTCGTTGCGTAAGTATATTTTTATCTTTTATCTGCTCGATGGGAGCACAAAGGCGAACTTTGGGTCAGCTTGACAGTAATGAGCAGGGGCGAGTTGAGGGGCAGTTTGGGGCTCGTTTGGATTCTGATTCATTGCTTGGCCGGGAGGCTCGAGTTTGGCGGCCCATTGTGCGCGGCCGGCGAGTGTCAAGTGGGCCGGCCACTCGAGAGCCATCAGATGGGCGGCCCAGCCGCGCTCTGGCTCCTCCATATGGAGCTCGCGCCGTCCGCCCGCCCAAGAGACGGGCCGCGCTTGTTTAAAACTCGGCCGGCCGGGCGCAAAATGGAGCCGGATTGGCGGCTTGCTAATTGGCTTGCTCGGCCGGCCCTTGGGAGCAAATTACACGCGCCGCGCAGGTGCTTAGCTGGAACGGGCATAAGCAAGGCGGCCGATTGATGAGAGCTGTCGAATTGGGCTAGCGAGCAAACTTCACGTTGCTGTCTATTTTTCATCAACAACAAATTATGCCAGACGAACGGGGAGAGGGGCGAGCGAGCAAATAAGGCGAGCTCAGCCGGCCAATGGGAGCGGGCAAAGGGCGCCCTAACCTGGCCGCTTGGCTCGGAATCAAGTCCGCCAGCTTTGGGCTAACTTTTGGTGGCGCAAAAGCAGAGCAAAGAGTGGCCCTAATCTTCTGGCGGCACCGAGCTGGTGGCGCGAAATTCAATATAGTTGATTCGAGGCAACCCACCGGCTGGCCGGGCTAGTTTCAATTCAACGGAAACATAATATGCTGGAGGTGTAATGGCGAGCTGAGTGCTGGTTTAGTATGCTAATGATGATCCATGATTCGCGCCAGACTTGAACGGGTTTGCGCGGACGCGACCAACTTGTTGTTGGCGCCGCCGACTAATGCCTTGCTCGGCCGGTGAGCTCGCGGCTTGCAGAGGGGCGGCCGGTGGAGTATCAGTGACGTTGTTTTGTTTGGCGCCTAAGTGCGGGGCGCCAGGGCGGCGCCTGCTCTTCGGCCGGCGCAAAGCGAGTAACAAAATCCACCGTTTGGCCCCCCAAAAACTCTCAGCGAGGCCGAGAGTTTTTGGGCGCCGCCGAGGCGAGCGGAAGTCGTCGGTGGCTGCATGCAAAGTATCTGGTGTCTGCACTAATTGAAACTCGTGCCCGCCCCCCGGGACAGGAGGGCGAGCGAGCGCCCTCTCTCGCCCAACTCACTCAGACGGCCGGAAGGAGGCAACGGAGCTCCTCTAATTGATGCACTGGCCCTGTCAAGTGGAGCCGCGCAGCTGGAGCTTGGCGGCCGGACTTGCTCGGCCCCAAATCGGGACCGAAATCAAATCAATCCGAGCCGAATGCTGGCAAGACGGCATTGTCGGCCCGTCGGGCGGGCCCATTGTGCTGGCATTGGCCTTATGGGCGCAAGGCTGGCGCGCGTTTTCTGCCAACTGGACACATATTAACCTCCCCAGCTCAAGCTCCAGCTCCAGCTCCAGCTCCAAGTCCGGCCAGACTCTCGCCCCGCCTCCAACTTTCGCGCGCTGCAACAATACTAATGTATGCAACCTGAATTAATCAGCCAAGACTGGCCGATGGTCAGATATTGTCATTTCTGGCCTAAATTGGACCCGAGCCAGTTGGCCCCAAAGTCGCCCTCCGGCTCACTGGCCTCAAATCGGGCACGAAAAACGGCTGTCTCGGCTCGAGTGTGCCTCCCTTGCGGCTCGCTGGCTCTCTTGGCTTGGACTTTTGCTCGCTCGCTCGCTCGGCGCAGCGTGCGGCCGGCAAATTGTGGCGCGAGCAGCTTGCCGCGCGCACTCTCCGCGCGCAGCCGGCCCACCCGCAAACACAACACTCGCTCGCTCGCTCGCTCGCAAGCCGAGCGTGTTTTCTGTCGATCAGAGGAGCCCAAATTAAGCCGCTGATAATGAGCGAAAACCGGCGCCAGGTAGCGCGAGCAGGCCGGCAGGTTATGTATTATTCATTCGCAGTTAGAACTGGAGCCGCCACTCGATTTGGCTCAATTTGTAGCCGGCGTTTGCGGCGCCAAGGGCGCACCAATCCGGGCGCCGCAATCCGAGCCGGCCGAGATTTGCGCCCGAAAGTAGGCGACGAGAGCCCGTCCATTGGAGGCGCGCGCAAGCTTGCCAAGCCGGCGAGCCAAAGCCCTCAATTAATGCCAACTAGCTTGACAACTTTCGGCTGCGGCGCCGACAAGCCGCCCAAATGGACCGGCCGAGTGACTGGTGGTGTCGTTTTTAAAAATCGGCCCCCCCCTCCCCCAATTCGGCCCCAGAGTTGGACTCAAGCTGGGCGCCGGCTTGAGCTTGCGGCGTCGATGGCTGGCGCGGCCATTGAGTTGCCATAGGGACGCTCTGGACGGGCTGCCGGCCGCAAACCTGGCGCTCCCTTTGCCAACTGATCGTTGCGCAAACCATAAGCAGCTCGCAACAAAACGATCCAATGAGGCCGCCCCTTTCGGCGCCGAGTGGCTAAAATTATCGCCCAAACGTCTGGCCCAAAAGTGGAGCGGCGGATGCGAGCGGCGCATAGGCAATTAATGTTTCTGAGCCGCTCGCTTGGCTCCCATTCGCCGCAATCAATCTAACGGAATGCAAGGCCAACACACTGCGAGTCGATTTGAATAAAACTGCGCCGCTTGACCATTAGCAGCCGAGCGAGCTTGCCGTTGTTGTTGTTGTTGCTGCTGCTGCTCCTGTTTGGGGCGAGGCGCAATTGGCGGCATCGATTGCGTTGGCGGCGGAACAAATTGTCGGCCGGGCGCCTTGGAGCGGCCGCGACGAGCTCCCGATAAATCCGCCCACAGTTGGCCAGGTTGCGCGGCCCCATTGCGCGCCGCTCGCCTTGGTTGCGGCGTGAAATTCGAATGGGAAATTTAAATTTTGCGCCCTTTGCGCGCGCAAGGGGCGGCCGAGCGAGCGGGCGAGCCAGAGCCCGAAATGCGCCCCTAGCGGGCGAGCGGCCAGCCGGCCGGCCGGCCAAACAAAGGTCTGAAGCCGGCCTCTTAGCACGCTCGTAATGATGATATTATTATTACTACTATCATCATCATTATTATTATTATTATTATCGTTCCGGTCGCTCGCTAGGCGGACAATGTTTTGCCTGCTGCAAGTCGCTTTGGGCGGGCGCGCAGAGTGGAACAGGCAGGCGAGCTAGCAAGCAAGACGGTCAGCAGGCCCAAATTCGAGTCTAATTGCGGACAAAATCTCGACAAATCCACGCCGCCCGCCAACCGCACGCACTTTGCGCCGGCCAGAGTGAGCGAACAGCGCTAGGCGCCAGCTCCAAGAGGACGTCCCGCCGGCAAGCCTCAGTTGGCTGCCACTAGCGCTGAGCCGGCCCACAAAGCAAAGGTTGCTCGGCCCCAAAGCTGGCTCCTGGGCGCCTTGCTTTGTCGTGCCTGAGTTGCGCCCCTGGAAGCTCAACTTTGCCGCCGCTGCAGTTTCAGTTGCAGCCAACACCATCATCACCGGTGGGCAAACCTACGCTCTGCGCCAAGTGAACCATTAGATTGCATTACAAAATGTCACTGCTCCGCCACGCAAGCCGAGATTCTGCCCGCCGACCGGCTGCCTCAAGTGTTAGCCAGGTTTTGGTCCGATCATGGAGCCGCCTGTTAGCCGGGCGCCAAAGTGGCGTCACGTACTTGTTAATTGGGCCCCGCGAGTTATTGTCCCAGACGAGTTGGTTTCAGGCCAAAGGTTGGCTTGAGTTCCCGTGGGACGGCGTTGGCCTAGCCAATCGGCGGGCCCCAGACAGATGTGAGCCGCGGAAATTGGATCGCGCTCGGGCGAGAGGAGAGGGCCAAGTGGCTGCTAGGTGTCGCTCTGGCCGGATGTCGCCAGCTTGCGCGCGCCTGCCGAGAGAGGTGGAGACAAAAAGCTCCCGCTCTCAACCCGCCGGCCCATAGAGCCTGCTCCTGGAAGCCAGTCGATTGAGCAAATTGATTCCAAGCTCGCGCAGGCGCCCTCCCCCCCAAAACCGCAGCCGAGCCACCGGCCGACCCCCAAGCATCCCGCGCCTCTCCCCCGAGTGCAGCCTTTTTGCCAACCAACCCGCCAATCTCACGGGACTCGCATGCACGGGGCTACCCGCTCCAGGCTGCGCGCTTCCGGCGCCCGTCTGTCGGCTCAGCGCTGAGCTCGCCAACCAACCCGGGTCGGGTTAATTACGGCGCCGGCCAGGTGAGCGCGCTTGCCCAGTGCACGGGTAGAGCTAGCGAGAGGCTCGTGGAGCCAGGCTGAGGGGCGCAGACGGCCCGCGGCCTCTCCGCTCTCTCGCCGCAGCTCGGGTTTGCGCGCCAAGACGAACCCGCCGCCACTACTGCTGCCGCCGCCGCCGCCGGAAGCGGAAGTGGCGGCTCCACCAAGGCGAGGGCCACTCGCAGCCGAGTGGCCAGCGCCACTGGCTTTAGGCCGCAGGCTTGCGGCTGCCGATGCGGCCGCGGCCAGAGCGAGGGGGCAGCCACAACGGGCGCCCCCGCAACGTGACATGTTTATTAACAAAACAAAATTAGATAGAAGAGGAGGAGGAAATCTATCTATCTATCTCGCTCATTCAAACGCAACCCATTGGCTTCCTCGGCCGCCTCTCGCTTACAGTTGCTCGCGGCCACTGCAGTGTGTTGAATAAAAATGTTGGCCCCAATGGAAGCCGCTGAAAAGTGGGACCGGCGGGCCCATTGTGTTTGTGTTTGTGTGACAGTGATGCTGATCATGATAAAGAGATTTGGGCTCCAAGATAAGCTGGCGCCGCCGACTATCAGCTTGCGGGAGTTTGCATTTCGCGCGCTTGGCCGCTGGCCACTTCCGGCGCTCCAAATTGGAACACAGAATTGGGGAGTCGCCGCCGCAACCTCTTTGCGCCAGGAGTGGAGGGGAGGTTCAAGCGGACAATAATTGGCGATTGTCTCGTTTGCCTGCAATGGGGAAACAATACGAGCCTGCCAATATTGGACTGGACGTCACATATTTTCTCCATTCAAGTCCAGCCGAAAGCGTACACATTGCAAGCAAGCCAAGCAACCTGGCCTGCAGTTTGGCTCCCTGGACCTGGCTCGGCGAATTTACGTGCCCTCTCCTGGGCCAATTGTTTGTCGTCATCAGTGTTCTCGAGCTCGCTCAGCGAGCCGAGCGAAATTGGAGCATCCAGGCTGATCGTCTAAACGATATTGGAACTCGAGTTGAGTGTGTTTGCTGAGGCGCCACCGATTTCAGCCATCCAGAGCCCGGCCGTGTGTCTCCCCGCGAGCGCTGCCCCTCGACTAGCTAGAGGGCGCGCGCGCCGCCAATGTCAACCCCTCGGCCGGCTAGATTTGCAAATGTTGGCTTAAATTGAGCCACCCGAAACACAAAGCGCCGGCCAGAATGTCAATCCGCTCGCAGCCAGCCAGCGCCGCTCGTTCCAGCCCAACTGGCTCCATTGCGGCGGCGGCGGCCAGCAATGGAGCCAACTCACTCCGCGGCCACCCCAGGTGAGTGCGCGCCGGGTGGCCGCTCGTCGCGCTCACCTTGATCATCGCGCTCGTCGGGCTCATTATAAAGTGGCGGCGCAGTTTGCGCACAGCCAAAGTGGGCTGCGCTCGCTCCCAAGCGACCGCCTGTCTTGTCAACTTGCGGCCCGAGCTCGGCGGCTGACCTGCCCGCCAGGCGGCGGCGGCGGCGGCGGCGGCAACGAGAGCAGCAGGAACACGAGCCTGGCCCCAGGCGGCCCCATCGCCACTCCAAGCGGGACTGCAAAGGGCGCCACCGGCTATCAGTTGGGGGCAGCGCGACTTGATTCATTGGATGCCGCCAGTTGGCTCGCGGCCAGGTGCGCGTGCAGGTGGCCCGCTAATTGCCGCCGCCGCCGCCGCCGCCTCCTTGGCGGCCCCGAGGCCCCGAGAGGCTGAGGCCGGTGCCAGAGTCGCGACTGGCGAGCGGCGAGCAGCGGACAGGCTGCGGCCCCCAACTCGCGGGCGCAGATCGCGCTCGGCCGGAAGCCCAGCAGCCTGCCCTTTGTTGTCGCAACTCGCAACTCGCTAGCCAAAAGCCCCCCAAACGTCAACTTGTCCGCGCCTCAAACTCCGCGAGAGCTCCAACAGTCTGATCGCTCGCTTGCTGGGCCAATTAGAGGGCCAATTTTTCCTCAAAACTCCAGCTGGCCTGGCCGCCGAGATGGCTCGCTCGGCCGGCCAGCCAGCCAGCCAGCCAGCCAGCTGCCGGCCGATCGCAAACAAAGGCAGGGCTAAACAAACCGAGCAAGCCGCTCAATGGGCCTGATTAACGCGCCAGCTCCCATTGCAACTCTCGGCCGGCGCCGCTCGCTCGCTCGCTCGCCCGGCTGGCCCATGCAGCCTTTGTTTTGGCCCATGATTACAATTCCGCCAGCGAGCCCATTTGCGCGCAGAGAGAGCCAGAGGCTGGGCCAGCGACTCTTCCTAGCCATTTCAAGCGGCCGCTTCGAAGAGAATGGCCAAAACTGGATATTGAATCGCATTGACTGGCGGCCGCCGCGCCCAAGCGACAAGTTTCCACTTTGGCCGCCGGTCGGACAGGCGCGCGCCGCGTTGGCGGATAGAAATTGGCTCAAATCAAGCCGGATTTGCCTGCTCTGCCCTTGCCAGCTGCTCGGCCTGCGCCGCTGCGGGCCAAGTTTTCAAAATGGACCAGAGATTTGACAGGAAATGGATGAATGGTGGCCATTCTTGTGAATGGCGCCAAACGGCCACCTTGGCCCGGCGCCGGCCGCCCGTCGAGCCATTTAGTGTCGGCCGGCTAGCTGCTGCTGCTGGCGGACGTGCCGAGTTGTAAAGGATGGGGGGCCGGCTGGTTTGCGGGCTGGCGGGCGCGCGCGCGGATGGCCCCACAATCCATCACGGGCGCCGCCTTGCTTAATTTGGGCCGCCGGCGCCGCCAACTAGCTCGCGGCCGCAGAGCCACTTGGGGGCCAGGAAATGAGCGCTCGGCTCGGGGCAAATCTGTTTAGCTTGCGAGCAGGCGCACTGGCCAGCCGGCCAGCCAGCGAGCGGCGCCGCTAACCTGGCGCCGCCGGCCAGCCGAGCGCCGATATCTGATCTGGCCCAGCACTCTGTGGGCCCCATTTTAAGCCGCTAGATCGATGGCTGGTTCACGTGAGCGCCACACAAAGCAAAGCTAGAGGCGCCAACATCTGATTGATCGATCATCGGGCCGCGGAGTTGGCCGCCCGGCGAGCGGTGCGCGCACACACGCGAGCCCTCGGAGGCCCGAAGTAGCGGCCCACCTCCGGCCGCCCCCAATGGGAGTGGCCCTTGCCCGGCTCGCTCGTTGTAGCTGTTGGCGTCCAAATGGGTGCAAATTAGTTCAGCTTGCAGCAATGACTAATTTTGCACGCAGCGCAGCGCGGACAGCAGACGCCAGACGGCAGAGTGAGCCTTGAATTTTGCCCGCGAGCTTTGGGGCGAGTTTGTTTGCGGGCGAGCCTGGGCGCACCTAGCGGCAGATATAATCGCGCCAACGAGATAAGAATTGGGCTGGCCCGAGTTGAGTTTAATTTGCAGCGCGCTCGTTGGCCGAATGGGCGCTTTGTTTTGCGGCCAGCCGGCGCCAAAGCCCGCCGGCCACTCTAGGGCCGAAATTGGCGACCTGGCGGATGATTGCGGCGCGCGCGGAGCCTCAGCTCGGCCGGCCAGCCTAAACAAATAAACATTCGGCCCGCCCGCCCGCCCGCTGCCGGCCACAGAGAGCGCCGGGCTTGTTTACGTTAGGCGCGCGTCCCATGTCATGGCGGCCGGGCTCGTTTGAAAACCGGAAAACGTGGCATAATAATCCGCCACGCTGCGGTTGGCCGCCACTTCCGGCGCGCCAAGGTTGCTCGCGCTGGGCACAGGTGACGGTGTCAGGGGGCCGGCGTGCGCGCGCCAAGGCCTCGCAACGGTGGCGCCGGCGCCCAACACAATGGGCTCCTCCAGAGCGCTTTACTCTAAACGGGCCGCCCGATGGCTGATCGTGCGCAAACACGCGATTCGGCCGACGCAAAATACGGGCCGGCCGCGACGGGGCCACCTCTGGCGCGCGCCGACGGAAGCGCCGCTCGCCAGGAAGAGGCGACACTGGCGGCCAGATGGAACCACCGCTTGCACCCGCGGGGGCTAATTGCAGCAAGTGGCCGGCCTCGGCTGGTCGGCCAGCCAGCCAGCCGGCCAGCCTGAGGATGCTCGCGCTCGGCTGGCTCCCCCTGCTCGAGTGGGGCGCAATTTCATCACTGCGCCCCTGATTCTTCGGGCCCATTATCGTTATTATAAGCGCGCCTGCCAGCCCCAAGCTCGGCCAGCAAGTGGGCCAAAATTAACCCCCACCAGAGGCGAGCATCGGGCGCCAGAACCGAACACAACAAATTACAGCCCTGGCCGCCAACGACAAGATATTGTCTGCAGTCCAGCGTGTGTTTGTGTGTTCCGCTCGCCTCGAGCCGAGCTGGGTCTAGACTGGCGGCCGGAAGGGAGGGAGGAAGCTGGCGGCGGTGGAAGTGCGCAATTCAATTGGACGCCAAAGCGCTCGCAATCTGGTTAATGCCTCTCGCCTCTAATTGAAAGCGGGCGCCCAGCTCGACCGAGCAGGGCTGGACTGGACTGGCCTGCGCTGAGGCCGCAAGTCCGATCATGATTTGAGCAACAATGCTCGCGCTCGGATTGTCCCGGCCCGCGTCTTGGCCGGCGCACGTCACTTATAATTACTGGCCCACCGGCCGGCCCGGCGGCGGCGCGCGCAAACCGCAGCCAGCTCACCTGGCCGGCTCGTCGCCACTTTGCGCGCGCGCCCCATAAAACTCGGCCGGCCCCCTCGAGCTGCACTAATCTCTCAATCTTTATACTGGCGGCCCAAGTGGCGGCCAGCTCGAGCGCAGTTTGTGTGTGTGTAAACAATCATTATCCTGCCCGCGGCCAGCTCCGACCAGAGGCCCCCCCCCCTAATCGGCTTGCCAGCCAGCCCGCCGCTCACCTGGCGGCCGAGCTGCGCGAGCCGGGCTCATTAACGCAAGCTGGCCGGTTCATGTTTATCATCGGCCAAGATCGATCGGCGCGCCAGATTAATGCTCGCCGCCAGCCTCATCTCTGCTCGGCGCAGACCTGAGTGGCCAAATTGAGCGATACATCAATGGGCGCGCAGGCTTACACAGTAACAATCGGCAGGCCGGCCAGCGAGTCGAGGCGAGTGGCGAGTTGGCCGCCCTGAGGCTTGATTAACTGGCGCCTAGCTCCTCGGCTAGCGGGCTGATGAGCGCGGACAGCTGATGGGGGCTCGGCTTGGCTCAGCTCAGCTCGCGGCCGCATACTAATGAGCCGGCCAGCTGGCCCACAGACGGGGCCGCGCGCAAAGCTAGAGCCAAAAGTCGAGCCCATGTCAACCAGCCAGCCAACAACAAGAGTCACCTGCTCTTCCTCTCTCCACTCACCTGGCGCAGTCTGCTTTGGATTTGGACGAGCGCGCGATCATTAGGATGATTTGTTTTCATGTTCTCCATCCAACTGCCTCTTTGGCCGCCCAGCCAAGCGGCGAGCAACGCTGACAGCGATTAACTGGACACTCAAACAAGCCAGAGGGACCCACCCGACTTGGTTTGCTTTGGCTCGGGGGCGGCGGCGGCGGCTCTGGGCTGGCTCGGGCCGGCCAGCGTTGGCCTGGACGCGGAGGCGATCGATTCCAGTTTTTGGCCAGATTATCCCGGCCGGCCGGCCGCTCGGCTAGCGAGCAGCGCCGCCGAGGACAAACCTAGCGCCAGTCTGGGGCTCCAGGGCGGCGGCCGAGGAGGGCCACTGCAAGCCGGGCGCCAAATTACAAACTCTCGGATTTGGAACTCGGCGCCTGAGGCTGGCGGCTCAGAGTGGAGTTAGGCCGGCCAAGTCTCCGGGCGAAGGTAGAGGCGCAAGAGCGAGAGCGAGAGCAACAACGCAAAGTTATACACTCGGATTACCTGCCTGTCTCACAGGTGGATGCGCAACCATGCCAGGCGGGCGCCGAGCTCGTGGAGCAAGCGCGAAATCTCCCCCCCCCCAGCTCGCGCCCTCCCAAAAGCCGCTAATCTGGCTCATGGGCACAACTAGCTGCTTGGCAACCGAGTTTTGCCGGCCAACTTTTGTGAAAACAACGCGCCGACCTAGTCAACTAAATTGGAACAAATCTAGCCCAATCGGGAGCCAGCCAGCCAGCAAGAGGGATGATTGGCGCCCATTGTTTTCTGGCTGACGGCCCTCGAGTTGGCGGCCCAATGGGCGCCTTTGGGCACGTTTTGCGGGTCAACAGGCGTTGCCAGGTTGTCCGCCAAGAGGCAGCGCCGCCGGCCGGCTCACCTGGCCGGCCGCTCCCACGCCAGCGAGGCGCCCGGCCGAAATTGGCCGCTGCCGCCGCCGCCGAGAGGCCGGCTGGCGCGCAACAAAGTGGGCCCCTCAAGAGGCGCCCCCTTGCTCCTATCTCGCGGCTCGGATCTCAGGCCAGCCTGCAGGCCGCTCACAGTTTGCCGCAGCCGGCGAGCTCTCGCTGGATCGCACAGAGGCTCGAGTGATCGCCCGTCCTGACGCACGCGCCCGCTTCCGAGGGCCGCGCAAGGAGACGAACGGGCGCGCGCTCAATCTCGAGCCGAGTTCATCCAGCCGCTTTGAGGACTGGCTGACACTGATGCATGTGGACGCCTGGCAGCTCCTCGCGCAAAACTAAGTGGAATCCATTACAAGCTCGCGCACACAAAGCGGCCGCCCGCCCGCCAACGGAAGCTACCTGCCGGCGGAAGTTGGCGGCCGCCGGCGGATCATAATCGGCCTTTGGCGGCAGCCTAGCGACGGGCGCCGGCTGCCTCGCTGGCTGCGCGGCTTCAGTGGCGAATATTCACGGCGGCCTCGTCGTTGTTCGCGGCGACTGGCTGTGCGGCGGCCGGCCGGGCGGCCCAGCTGAGATGGGGCGAGCCGATTAGATTGATCTCCCCGCGGACCATGTTTTGCCTCCTTACGGCGGCGGCGGCCGCTGTGCGCCAGCCGAGCCGCCGCCGAGCAAGGCAGCCGGCCGAAAGTGGAGCAGCGCTGAATTTGAGCCCCATCTTCGGCTAATTCAATCTAGTTTGTCGCCCGCGGGCCGCCGGCGACGCCCACTTTTAACGTAAAATAACCTACCGCCAGCAAGCTCGATTATCATAATCAGCTGGCGCGTTCGCGGGCGGCGGCCCAGCGGCGATATTGGCCATGCAAATTTTGCTCAGCGCGGCTCGAGCGGCCAAGTGGCAGCGGCGGCCTCCTCCTCTCCAATGCGGCGGCCTCTCTCAACAAGTCGCCCCCTCCAGAATGCTGTCGTTGCCTGCTAGCCGAGCAAGTCCGTCCGCTATGCAGGCGCATCAATCAGATCCAAGCAGAGAGAGAGAGAGAGAGGCGCTTTTATGTACATAGTTGCGGGCCTCAATAAAGTAATTGAACTCTCCGCTTGCGCTTTGGGGCGCGCAAATGATTGTAAAGTTTCACCTGCTCTCCATTATATTGTGCCGCACTTTGGCCGCCCGCTTTTTGGGCCAACCTTGGGCGCCGGCCAAAGGAGATCGTTAACATTCTGGGCCCAATTTCGCCGACTGCATCGCGCCCTCCGGAAGCCACTCTCTTCGATTGGCTTGCGCTAGCCTCTCAGGGCTACCTTTGGCCAACCCTGCCCTTGCTCGGCCAAGCCAGGCCAAGCCAAGCTGGCAGCGAGGAAGGAAAAGTGCAATTTGTCTACGAGACACGAATTCCGGTTCTCGCGCGGACACCACTTTGGGGCCGCTCGGCTTTGGGGCCGGTTTTCAAGCAAAAGGCTTGATTATTTACACATCATTGGGCCTAAATTGCGGGCCCAAAGTTCATTTGCTCTGGCCGCGCAATTTGGGGCCTCCTTTGCTCAGATTGAATATTTGCGAGTTGCGTGTACATAAAACAAACATGCGAGCTTGTTGTTTTGGGGAGGCAAACTTATCGTTTTATTTCCAAAGAAGAAGACTGATTGAGTTCGGACAAGCGAGCGCCCCTTCGCTTGCCGAGAGGGTTGGCTTATGTTCGTTCCCGTTCGGCGCGTTGCGCGCCAGCGCCGCCTGGCGGCCGCCCCCGCAGCTCCTCCACCAAAGGCGACAACTAAACTAACACAAAACTCCCTCCTTGACCAAAACGACAGCTGATTGCAGTTTCCTCCTGGCAAATGCGCAAATCGTCGACTACCCCATAGTCTACTGCAGCGAAAGCTTCTGCAAGATCTCCGGCTACAACCGGGCCGAGGTGATGCAAAAGTCTTGCCGCTGCAGCTTCATGTATGGCGAGCTCACTGATAAGCAAACAATTAGCCAAGTGGAACAAAATCTGGACAACCATTCGATGGATCACTTTGAGATCCTCCTATACAAGAAGTCTGGCCCTCAAACTCGTAAGTAACCGCAACTGCTTCCAGCCGAGCAAGTGGCGCCGCCAGCTTGGAGCGGCCGAAGCCGCAGCCGGAAGTGCCTGAATGCGCGCGCGAGCCCGGGCGGAAGTGGCGCCGGGCCAACTTGATAGTGTCGGCTTTGCTGCCTTGTGCGAGGGTGTTTTTGTGTCGCCGGTGCGCTCAGCTTGGCTCAGATTATCTTCATTATCCGCGCGCCCATAATTACGGCCAAAGCTGGTGGCCGCCAAGCGGAGTTCTCGCCGGCTGCAGCCTGATAATTGCGCCCCAGAGCCACAAAGGGAGCCAAAAAGAGGCATCATAAGCCGGCTTACTTGGTGGCCAAAGCGGCGTCGCCCGTTCCAGTTGCAGGAAACCGCAAATCTGAGAGGAGATACGAGCGCGCTCCTCGGCTTAACCATTAGGCGGCCTGGTGGGCCGGCTGAGGCGCAGGCTAATTGATTGGCGCCATCATTCATCATTGATTGGGGCCAAGTTGGGCATTCAAATTTAGGCTTGCCGCCGGCGCCTCAGGTGGCTGCGCTGGCAGCCATCCATCTTGTTCCGCTTCCGGGCTTGCGGCCGAGTGGCGCCCAGTGACAGCTGTTGAATGGGGCCGCCCGGCTGGATGCGCGGGCGTTGGGCGGGCGAATTGGGGCGAGCTTGGCGGCGGCGGCGGCGGCGGCGGCGGCGGCGGCGCGAAAAACATGGCCGATCTGCATCTGAGTGGGCGGTTGGCTAAGCTGTTTGCGGCGGCCAATTGCGTATTCACGCGGCGGACGGACGACTAGATACAGCGCATACGTGGCCAGAATAAGCCGCCAACCTGGAGCTGGGCCGCTGCCGCCGGCGCAAAACTCGCCGCCCCCCCCCTTCTCCGGTTGGCGGCCGCAAACAGTTAAAGGTCTGCTCGGCCCAGAGCGGCGAGCAATCTTACGAGCTGGCCGACTCGTAAATTTGCGCCACCTCGTCGGCGCGGCCAGCAAGGCGGCCTCCAAGGGGCCGGATCGAGAATTCATTGCTAACGGCCGCTTTCGCTCGCCTCCAATTGTTTTCCTCGCGGCCCCTCAACTTCCTTTCCCTCGCCGGCCACTCCAATTGTTCCACTCTTGCGCCCAACTTTTGGCCCAGTTTGCCCGATCGGAAGGAACAATTTCGGGCCAATATCTTGCTGAGAGTGCTGCTGCTGCTGCTGCTGGCGCCGCCGCCGCCGCCGCCGCCATTGCATCGCGCCGGCCGAGTAAACGAAACTCGCTCGACTGAACTCGCCAGTCCGCGCGCTTCGGTCAGCGAGCAAACGTTGGGCTCCAAACAAGCTGGCCGCCAGTCGGCCAACATTTCCACAAGCGCAAATCGCGCGCCCACTCCTCTGCTGCAGTGCGCGCCGGCCGAGCGGCGACAAGTGGTCGCTAGGTGCGCGCACCTAGCGACTTGGCGCCCCCCGACTCGAGCGGCCGACGGTGGCGCCAAGTCGCCGCCGCCGCCACTGAGGCTCTGTGGTCGCGCTCGCAGCAAAACCAGCCTCTCTATTAAAACTAAACGCCGCCAGCGTGCCCAGTGAGACGTGGCCAGCGCACATCAATCAAATCTCGGCCCGCCTGGCCCCCTTACAACTTCATCCATTTATAAATAGAACCAGCGGCCGCTTGTCTCCGCGCGCCTAGCAGCTCGGACAGCATTTTGGGGGGCGGCAACCGAGCTGCGCTATTTGTTTGGCCTAAATTTTCCGCCCGCCCAACTAGGCTTTGCTGGCCCAGTTGTCTGCTCGCTCGGCTGAGGCAAATTTTGGGCCGAAGCCAATGCGAAAAGGGGGCCGCTAGTTTGCCAAATGATAGATTTGTCGCCGGCAGAGCGCTCGCTTCTAGCATGGACTTCGGGTCCAGCTGGGGCCGTTGGCCAGCTGGCTCGCCCTTGACTGGGCCGCGCGAGTCGCATTGCCTCCTGTGTGCCAGAGTTGGGCGGCCAAATTTGAATGCGAAAATCACACGCCCAACTCTACACGTAATGGGCTCACGTATTGCGCCAGGGCCAGCCAGGTGCGCGAGTGGCCAGCTTGGCTTGATTTGCCTTCTGGCGCAACCTCCCCGCGCGGCCGCTTCAACCAACCCGACCAAATTGGGCCACCCGAAGGCCAACCAGCCTGAATTAGAAGACTCAAAACAAGTGTCTCCCGCTTCCGGCCAGCCGAGAGCGCCCACTGTGATGGGCGCGCGCGGCTCCATGTTGACACAAATCACTGCGAGCGCCGCCGACATTCGAGAGGCAGGCGGAGTCGCTCGTGCAATGCGCAACCATCACGCACCGACCGACCGACCCGCCGGCTTGGCCCCAATTTGGCTTCCGCGGCCGCATGTCGTGCCGTTTGAGTTGGCTCGAGAGCCTCCTCGCCTGGAAGCGGGACTTCCAAGTTGAGCGGCCCGGCGCCTCATGCAGTGGAGCCAAGTGGTCACTTTGCAAAACAAAGCCGCCCGCTCCTATCCACTCTAATGGAATTACGCAGCAAACTGGCTTTAAAGAGGGCCGAGCCTCGGCATTAATCGCCCCCTCTCCTCTCTGCCTCTGCTAGCCAATCTCGTGCAGGCGAACTCGCGCCCGCAACCGAAGAGGAAGGCTGCAATTATGAATCTAGTCCAGTGGGGCGCTAATTGCACCTGCAGCCAGGTGGGCGCAACACCAGAAAGAGGCCCGGCAAGGGCGGGCGCGAGTTGGTGGCCCATTGATTGATGGGCCAGTGATTAGCAAACGCCTGGCTTGGATCAGGTGGCAGCTCGGCGCGCCACTTCAGCCGCCCGCTTGCCTCCGTTGACACTGAGTCGGCCTGATGGGAAGGCGAGCGAGTGGCAAGCTTAGCGGGAGGCGCAAACTGTCGGCCAGTGAATTGGGGCGAGCACCTCCAGCCAGCTTGGCTTACGCTTGAATTCCAGCCGCTCAAATTGGATTATGAGGCTGAACCAGCGAGCGCACCTAGAGCTGAGCCGCAGCTAGTGTTTTAACCGCAAGCTGCCGCTGCCAGCCAGCCAGCCAACCGACCAAGTTGACCTAAACCAAAATTATGGGCCAAACTTTTCATCAACCAACAACATTGAAGCGCGCCAAAAGTTTATTATCTATTCAAAACGGAGAGCTGGCTCTCTAGCATGAGGCCGAAAATTGAATTTTCAGCCTCTCTCAGTTGGCTGGCTGGCTGGCTTGGGCAGAGAAATTGTCGCCCGACGCTAAGGATCGGCTCCATGCTCCTCATGGGCCCAATGGCTGCCATTCAAATTGTCGCCCAGCCAATAGCGGCAGCTTGGGCCCCCAATAGGGGCGTAAAGCGGCCATTATATGCGGAAGCCGAGGGAGCCCAACGGTGGGCCATTTTCAAGACCTGTCCAAGTTGGCGCCCGTTGGTGTTGTAAATTTGAATTTCACACACTCTAAATGTGAACCCATGGGCCGTTTGGCCAAACATCCATTTGTCTTGTTGTTAGTACGTGACGTCAACTTTCGTGCCTTGAACACCAGATCTCACGTTCCTTTGGCGGCCAGACAAAAATTAGCGCCAATTTTAACGCTCGTGCGCCCAGACTAGATGAACAATATGCAAGATTCCATCCCAGCCCTTCAAACCAGCTTGAATGGCTCTCCTCTCGGCCGGCACATCTAATGGACGCGCCTCCAATAGCTCGTTCACGAGTAGCTTCACCTGCTCGCTCCAATGGTTTTCAATCAATCACCAAGCTAACCAAACTGAATCCGTCCTCCTCTCCTCAAATGCGAACATGTACGCGCAACAACAACCTCAGGCGTCCCAATTTGGTTGCTCCTCCACATAGCTCCAATCAAGAACGAAAAGAATATTGTTGTTCTATTTTTGTTAACGTTTCGTGATATAACCGCCCTTAAAAATCCAATTGAAGATGATTCCAGTAAAAATTTAAGCAAATTTGCCCGTTTAGCAAGAACGGTGACCAGATCCCGTTCAGCTTTGTCAACACAAATATCGTCCAATTTACCTGTTATCAAAGCACAAGAATCGTCCGTCAGGCAATCACATTTTGGTCATGTAAGTTCAACTTTATTTGCGCAACCACCCCTCTCAATGGTGAACCCAATCTAACTCGAAATTTTCATACCCTAAAACTGGTCAGTTTATGACCTTGAATCCAGAAATTCTGCCCCAATATAGGCAAGAGGCACCGAAAACGCCGCCGCATATATTGTTGCACTATTGTGCTTTCAAGGCAATTTGGGATTGGATAATACTCATTCTCACCTTCTACACAGCCATCATGGTTCCATACAATGTTGCTTTCAGAAACAAAACTACCGAGGACCGAATGCTCTTGATAGTGGACAGGTTAGTCTAGACAGTTGGGTTGCAAGCATTGATTAGTAGAAACTTTCCCCTTTCAATTGCATTACACTAACGCACCCCCTTCGAGTGGCTAGTGTCGTTGACGTTGTCTTTGCCATTGATATATTGCTCAATTTCCATACAACATTCGTGGGACCCGGCGGTGAGGTTGTCTCTGATCCGGCGATAATAAAGCGCAACTATGTTAAAACTTGGTTTGTGATAGATCTTCTATCCTGTTTGCCTTATGACGTTTTCAACGCGTTTGGCGCCGACGATGTAAGTTGCTCTAGCTCGATTCCTTAAATCCATCATCGATGGTTGGTAGATATTCTTTGAATCTTGGCATTAATTAAAAGTATGCGCGATTATCATGCAAAACGTAACCCTATACATGAAATTCCACGCCCTCGCCAAAATGCATCGTGTAAAATCGTCTCGCTTGGACATACAATTATTTTTAAAAATCGCTATGCTCGGTAATCGGTGATTCGAGCAGCAGCAAGGAATTGGCTCACTATTCAGTGCCCTAAAAGTAGTCCGTCTGCTCAGGTTAGGCCGAGTTGTGCGTAAGGTGGACAGGTATATTGAATATGGAACCATGATGCTCATCCTATTGATCTGCTTCTACATGATCGTGGCCCATTGGCTCGCCTGCATCTGGTATCACATTGGACGAACGGACGCCGAGAACGGCTTGCGCCACAGTTGGCTCTGGAAGCTGGGCAATGTGACCCAGGTAAGTATCGCCTCCTGATCCCGATCCCGATCCAGATCCAGATCTGTCGGCGCCACTTTTGCCGCTGCTGTAGAGTTGGTTGCAGCCTCAGAGCGCAACCATAGCTCAGCTTTGCGCCAATTTGCTGCCGGCCAACCCCTTCTGGAGGCCGGAAGCTAACAGAACCTGTCACCCTCGTGTTTTGGCAAAACGCCGCCTACCAACCAACGAAACAAAACAACACGCCCAGGCGCCATTCGAGCCCATCACCAAGAACATGACGTTTCCGCGCGATCTTGTCGGCGGCCCCAACAAATGGACCATGTACATTTCGGCCCTTTACTTCACCATGACCTGCATGACTTCTGTCGGCTTTGGAAATGTGTCGCCCGAAACGGACAACGAGAAAATGTTCACCATAATCATGATGATAATTGGAGGTAAGCTTGACCCTCGTCTCTAGGCCAACCAACGCGGCGCACCAATTTGTGTTGGCTATGTAAGCGCTTTTCGCGAGGTCACCAACAAACAACAAGCTGGCGTATAAATATTCGCAAGCCACTAAATCCGCCCCCTTTATTCTAAAACTAAACCGCCAACAATCTCCGCCCACAAACCCAATCAGCCCTACTTTACGCAACCATCTTTGGCCATGTGACAACCATAATCCAACAAATGATGTCGGCGACAGCGCGATATCACGAAATGTTGAACAACGTTAGAGAGTTTATGAAATTGCACGAGGTGCCTAACGCTCTTAGGGAGCGAGTTATGGATTATGTTGTTAGCACTTGGGCCATGACAAAGGGGATTGATTCTAAGAAGGTGCTCTCATATGTGCCAAAGGATATGAACGCCGACATTTGCGTCCACTTGAATAGGAAAGTTTTCAACGAGCATCCAGCCTTTCGTTTGGCCAGCGATGGTTGCTTGAGGGCGCTCGCAACTGAGTTTGTAATGGACCATAGCGCGCCAGGCGACTTGCTCTATCACGTTGGCGAGGTCATTGAGTCGCTCTGTTTTGTTGTTAGCGGCTCACTTGAGGTCATCCAAGACGAGGAGGTGGTGGCCATTTTGGGAAAGGGCGACGTGTTTGGCGACGCCTTTTGGCTCTACCCTGAACCAGACGGCAAGGACAACAACCAGTTGCCCGAATACACGTCCACGGCAAACGTTCGCGCGCTTACCTATTGTGATTTGCATGCAATCAAACGCGAGGGTCTCATGCGAGTGCTAAACTCGCATCGCCAATTTAGAACCTCCTTCTCAAACCGTCTCGTTTTGACCTACAATTTGAGGAACAGAGTAAGTGGAGTTTGTTTTGCGAGACTCAAGTTGCTTGAAATACTTAAGATTGCACGACTAAACACAAACTCCTCCACCAAAAACTAGATAATCTTCCGCAAGGTGGCCGATCTGAAGCACGAGCAAGAGTTGGACGAGATGCAGCAGAATCAGCCGCAGCCAGAGTTTAGCCAGGACCATATAGTGAGAAGACTCATTTCTAAGTTTAGAAAACCCTCTGATGCTGGAACTGTGGGCCTGAGCCCAGCAACAGGCTCCTCGAATCTACTCCAAGTGCCGCATCCGCAACACGGAATTCCCACAGTGAGCGGCCAGCTTTCCTCCATAGACAGCGGCCAGTCGTCCGGTTGGACGAGCGCCGGCGAGGGCGGCGGCGCCAGACCCTCGGACGGGGCCTCAGCCGCTGTTGCAGCCCCGAGCGTCCAGAGGAGTTTGGCCGGCAAGCAGAGCCGCTGGTCGCAACTGGTGGCCTCGGCGGCCGCGGGCGCCAGTTCCGCAAAGTCGGCCGCCCCCGTCCAGGTGGGGCAGGCCGGCCAGCAGCAGCAGCAGCAACGGCCGCCCAGAATCTCGAGCACTCGCTCCCTCTTGGACGTCAACCAGACTGGCGCCGACAGCCACGCAGAGTCCAGCTCAAACCGCTCCTCGGCCGACGGACGCGACGACGAGGTTGACGAAAACTACTTCCGTCCTGGCGGCAAGGGCCACCAAGCGCTGCTGGACAACATGGACAAACGGTGAGTGTTTCCTCGCTTCTCGAAAGGCGCCAACAAAGCCGCTCTAAACTAACCCTCTCCCATTGGCCGCCAGACCCTCGAGTGGCGGCTCCTATCATGGCGCCCGCGGCTTGGACCAGCTTTCGTCGCCAATGCGCAGCAGAGTTGAGATTGTCGCCAGAAAGTCGGACCATATTTGTGTTGTTCGCGATGTGCCAGATATGCGAGGCTCCTGGTTCCAGCGCCAGCAACAATCCCTCCAATCCAACTACTCGGCCGGAGGCCAACACTCGGCAAGTGGCTCCTTTGACCAGCTTTCGGTTACAGTGGCAGCGCCAACGCAGTCCAGCCAACAGCTCGCCATTGCAGCGCCGCCAGCAACCCAAACGGGCCCCACAAGCCAGCCTACAGCCTCGGGGAAGCCCAGTTTTGCTGCACTATTTGCGAAGCATCCCGCCATCAAGGAGGAGCCAACCACCCCCGGCGGCACCCTCGCCGCCGAAACTCCGCCGCCTGGCTCAAAGAGGCCCCCATTCAGGTTGCAATCGGGCGCCACGTCGCCGGCGCCAAGTAGCGAGCAAATTGGCCAAATCATAAGTTTGCTCAACGACCTTAAAATGGAGCTGCGACAGGATATTGGCCAGCTGACTAAGCGAGTTGATTCCATGGATGCAAGCATAGGCAGGGTTACGCAAACAGTCTCGAAGTTGGACAGACTTTGCGCCGGCTCGCAGGAGACCTCCGATAGCAAATCGAGCAGACCGCGCCCATCCCTCTCATTGGCAGAGCAGCGCGGCAAGACGGTGGCGGCCAGCTCAGCGCCAGCGCCCGAAACAGCGCAAGCCAAACTCCAGAGGCTCGATCCAGTTGCAACTGGTGCCACCGAGCCGGCCAGCTCGAGGGCGCACAGTCGCGAAAGGTCGAAGTCGCCGCACAAGCACCACCACCACCACCACCACCATCACCGTAAGGCTGAACACTCGAGTCCGGCCGCCACACCAACCGTTAGCCAGACGGACCTCCAACAGTTGGGCGCAAAGGCGAGCAGCTCGGCCACCAGCCAAGAGACGGGCGCCTCCGTTGAGTTAGCGCTGAGCGCAAAGCGGCGTACACTTGATAGGGCCAGCTTGGGTCAGGGGGAGGACAGAGCCAGTCTGCAGGAGGCAAGCAAGACTCAGCCGGCTCTGATTTCATCCGAGCAGAGCGACGACGACCAAGACGCAACCAGCAAACTGTGAATCCAAAAGGCGGAATTGTCGACTGAGCTGGCTGTTTATTTACACGATGAAGCCAGATTCTTCCAGCCAAGGGCAGCGAGAAAAGTTTGTGTTGAGAGAGTGAGCTTTATACCAAAGTTCAATTCGTTGTTTGCGAATATGACATTATTTACACCAGAGTCAATTTACCCATTAAACACACCGCCATAGGTATAAATATAACTTGCGTTTGCCATGTTGTCATTGAGAGACCCTAATGATCATCGATGAGCGCTGTCAGCATCCTTAGGTCGAGGAAAGCTGAACTGATGAGAGGATAGGCAGACCTGTTGCTCTGATTGCGTCGACCAGTCGAGCTTTTGCCTCCAGTTCGAGGCTCATGTTGGATAGACTTTGGAACAAGTTTAAACTGTTCGTGCTGACACATAGTTTACACATACACACATAGTTTATGATCATTGTAACGGGACAGAGATATTGACCGTTCACACATATTGGTAGCCAGAAATCAGCCACATTTGAAGCAGGCAGGCAAACTCAAGGATGAGAGATGATGAGTCAGATTCGACGAGAGATTGCGTTTTAAGTTAGTTGTCTTACTCATTGGCTGGCAATTTATGACTCGCACCAGGTGGTGGCAGCATCATGTTCATCAGGCGTCCCACTTGAGGAAGTCCGCCTGATGGCAAACCCATTCCGAGTGATGGCTCACGTGCGCCGCAATGGCGCGCAAACGGGTCGCCCGAGTGAAGGAGAGGCAGGGAGCTATGCACAGTCCTCGTCCCTATCGCCGCCTCTCCCCCTCTCTGTGCGCGCCGCTGGCTCTCAAAGCACAGCCATGCTGACCAAGCCAAAACATCACCTCACCCAATCTTGTTGACATTTGCCCGCAAAATACTGCCAATTATTGCCACCCAGTTGCTCCAATCG
>Ga0209372_1000075_pt1 | contig 74876 bp, 48 predicted proteins | sample AgamicAtPe_FD_187170 | JGI IMG/M metagenome (GOLD analysis project Ga0209372, IMG submission 187170) | Agave microbial communities from Guanajuato, Mexico - At.P.e (SPAdes) (version 2) | ecosystem: Host-associated > Plants > Phyllosphere > Phylloplane/Leaf | place: Guanajuato, Mexico | collected... | reverse complement strand
AGACTGGCGGCGGCGGGCGGCGTTTGAGTTTGAGTTGGGGGGAGGAGAGGCAACAAGTTGAGGCTAAGTTTGCTCGGCCAATAAAAGGGGCGACGGGCGGGCGCCTTTTCGGCTTCGGCCTCGGCTTTGGCTTTGGCTTTGGCTTTGGCTTTGGCTTCGGCTCTGGCCTGAGCTGGCGGCCGCCGGCTTCGGCTGGCTGGCTCCATTGTGCGGCGAGCGCTGAGCAGTTGGAAGCCATTCGAGCCGGGCGGCGCGCAAATTCGTGGCCGCAGATCGTGAGAACGGAGCGAGGAGGAAGCGTGCGAGCGGGCGGGCGGGCGGGCGGCGCGCGGACACAATGGGCAGGGCTGGCGGCCAACTGTTGCCGGCGGCGAGCGCACGCCGCCCGCCCGCCGGCCAGACAGATGAAGTGTGGCGCCGGCCTTGCGCCCTGTTGCGTCCGCCGGCCGGCCAGCCAGCGCTACCTGGCTGGCCGGCCAGCTCTGGTTGCCCCGAGCGGCGGCGGCGGCGGCGGCGGCGGCGGCCAAGTGGCTGCGCGGCGGCCGGCCGGCCTGCGCGCTGCCACGCGCTGTTCGTGTGCGTGAGAACCTTGGCCGGCCCGCGCGCGCCGCTTCCCCCGGCGCAACAGTTTGCCGAGCGCCAGCCTGCGCAGAGGGCCCGGCGAGCAACAGTTGCTGCCTGCGCGCTCATTATCCCACGCGCGCCAACCTCAGCTGGCGCATTGCGATGCAGCCAGCGTTGAGCCGGCGGCGCCAAATTGCTCGCCCGCTCACTTTCCCACACTCGGCGCCGGAAATGCCGACAGTGCGCGCGCTTGCCCGTCGCGTGCTAAACGGGCCGCGGCCACTCCGCTCGCTCCTGCCACACGCCGCCGCCGCCCCTGCAGCTCCGGGGGCGCCGCTTGCAGTCGGGGGCGCAGTCGCGAGCATCTGGCGCCCGTTCACACGGCGCCGCGGCCAATGCGCGCGCATACTTACGGTGCTGGTTTCGGTTGAGGCCGCAGAGGCGCGGCACTGTTTGCGGCGGCATCCCGCTCGCGCTTATCTCCATGTAGTCGTCCCTGCAGGCGCCGTTGCTCGGCGGGTCCAGCTGGAAGTCGAGGAAGTCGAGCCTTAGCTGGCAGACGGACGGCTCGCCCAGCTCCACCGTAAGGTCGCAAAACTTCTCATCCGAGTCGGCGGCCGGATAGGAGGGATTCTTGAAGTAGACCACCTTTTCGCGGGTCGTCACGTGGCAGGTGCGCGACACTATGCAGCAGGCGCCAAAGCCGGCCGCGCAGGGCGACGAGGGTTGGCCGCCGAGCAGCTTGCACTCGAAGGCCGTGTAGCAGGTGCCAGACTGGTTGGAGGAGTCGAAGCACTCCTCGTTTGGGAAGCGGATGATGCTGAAGAGCGAGGGCCTGTTTGGCAGCGACCAGTGCGTTGCGCGCGCCTCCTCCTCCTCGCGCCCGTCCGCGCTGAGCCGCAGCTCTGCCCCGCAGACAAGACGTAAGCTTGCAAGCAGCAGCAGCGCCGACGCAAGCAAGCCGCCCGGCCCCCCTGTCGGCCAAGCTCGCCCAATTAGCCGGCCGCGCTCTATATTTGGCGCACACACTCGGCGGCCGCCAGACGCGCGCCCTATAAGTTGCGCCCGCCAAGCTCGAGCCGCGCGGCCAATTTGCGGCCCACTACTGATTTGCGCCATCTCGCTTCCCGGCTCAGCGCTCGCCCTTCCCTCTGCGCCGCCGCCGCCGCCGCCTCGCGTCAAAGCGGAGGCCGCCACGCCCCTTGTTCGCGCGCAACTCGCCCAAAGCTCGCTCGCCGCTCGCTCGCCAAAGCTCACAGCTCTGCCCCTCGAGAGGCTCGCTCCAGCAAACCAACTCGGCCGCTCGTAATTATCGCGCCCAGAAGTCGCCTCCATTTGCTGCCTTTGCACCGACAAACTAGACTCGCCTCGACCAAACTCGCCTCAACGGAACTGAACTTAACTTGACTAAACTGAACTGAACTAAACTGAACTGAACTAAACCGAGCCGATCCGAACTGAACCCTCGAAGCTGGCGAGCGCGTGAGATTTGAGGCGCAAACTCGACGCTCGCGATCACTCTGCCCAATGAGCTCGTCGGCCCACCGTTTTGTCAAGCGGCGTCCGCCAAGCTCGCCCGCGCATCAAGCTTGGCGCCTATACGCCGCCGCTGGCCAGACTGCAGCCGCCGCCGCTTATAGGGCGTCCACTGCGCAAAGCTCGCCGGCCCAAATCCGGCCGACGAACCAATAAAGCCGCCCGCCGCCAAGACACACACACACACACAGAGCCCTCTCACCTCTGGCCTGTTTACTCTTCCCACTGAGGCGCCAACTGTTTGCTCGCCCCCGAGCGCAAACAGTCCCCCTGGCGGCGGGCAGCGCCAGTCTAAGCGAGCGCCAAAACATCACCTGTCCTCGCTCGCTTCGAACTCTGAATTTAGCTCATCCCTCGGCGCCAAGCCGAAGGGTGAGTCGGCCAGCGTGAGGTCGCCCGTCTTTCGCAGCGGCCCAAGTGTCCTGTTATGCTGGCCACTCGAGCGAGAGGTTGGATTGGGAGCGAGAGAAAGTGGCGTGCGCGCCGCCATCTGGTGGGCAAAAATGTAACTGTCCCGGCCGAAAGAGGCCAACATATCTAGAGTTAAATTTATTGCAAACATCCTCGACTACAGAGAGAGAGAGAGAGCTTACTCTTTCCCCCGAGAGCGCAATTCCATCTCAACCATCGTACAATCTAATGCGCCTCCAACTGATCATCGCGCCTCGGGCTCCCCAACTTGGCCGGCTAGCCCACGTTTGGCACTTGAGTGTTGCGGGTTGCAGGAAGGAGGGTGCTCGTGATGAGCTGGGTGGAGGTTATAGTTCTGTAGATGGTCTTGAAGGCGTTGTGAACTGTGTACGTCCTCACCTGGAGGCTTGTGAGCGTGGTTACGAGTGGCTGCGAGATGGCCGCTTGGTTTGCGCCGGCGGCAGCCATGGGAGGCGCAGGTAGGGGCGGCGTTGGCTCGTTCGCGGCCTCCTGCGCGCGGCCTCGCTCGCCGACCGACGGCTTGCCGCTGGCGGCCAACGTTGGACTGGAGGCCGGCTGCTGCTGTTGCATCGACTGCAGCAACTGCTGGATGTTGGGCTGGAACTGTTTGGCTGCCTGTTGGCGCTGCTGCTGCTGCTGCTGTCCAATCAGCTGCTGCAGGGCGGCAAGCTGGCCACCTGGGCCTGCGCCCATGAAGCCTCCGCTTTGCATACTCGGCTGCACCTGCTGCTGCCTCCGCGCCAAGATGCTCGCCAGCTGGGTGGCGAACAGAGCATTGTTCAGCGTTTGGCTCGGATTTGAGAACTGTTGGCCCGACGAGAGGGTTGCAAGTGGCGCCTGCAGCATCCCAGTCGGCCGAATGGTTATGGTGACGGGCGTGACCTCGGTGGCCATAGTTGTGAGCACCTGCTCAATAACAGAGCCAGGCTCGCTCACTGTCCGAGTTCTAACCGTCCGTCCGTCCTTGAAGCTAACCAGCCTGGTTGTGTACATGGTGTCGCGGACGGTGTAAGTCGAGGGTTTGACTGTTGTGCTCAGGCTGGTGGAGTAACTTGGCTGGAGTTGATGCGCTGCTTGCGCTTGGAGAAGTTGTTGTTGTTGCTGCTGCTGTTGGTTGGTTGGCGAGAGTTTTGCGCGTTGCTGCTTGAGTTGAAGCTGCTGGGCGGCGAGAATAACTGCCGCCAGTTGGGGATTTTGTATGGCTGCGGCCAAAACGAGCGGATTGTTGAGATCAGGTATGTTGATGGTGCCGTCGGCTAGCAAGGCCGATGGATCTAGCGATGAGGCGAGCTGGTCGAGCGGCTCGCCAAGTGGAAAGCCCGCCAAGTTGGCCTCCTGAGCCTGCTGCTCGAGCAGGGCCGCCAGGTTCAGGGGCGAGCTCGCTTGTTGCTGCGGCTGCTGTTGGTTTGCGCTGTCCAGGTTGCTGAAGTCGTGGAGCCAGTTGTTTGCGCTCTTCGGCGACGTATCCAGGCCAATCGGTTGCTCCTGTTGGCTGGGCGCTGCTTGCGATTCAATGGGCGCCGAAACATGGTTGCTGGGCGCCGAAATGGGCTGCTCGCGGGCTGTCTTGTCGGCGCTCGTTTGGTCCCCACTGAGCTCGTTGAACATCTCAAATGGTGCCCGAGTGCTCGATGGTTCGGGGAGGATAAATTCACCCACAGGCATCGTCTGATAGGCAGTAAGCATCTTTGTTATAACATAATTTTCAGTTATTGTGTGGATGGCAGTGCTAGATTTAACCTGCAACGGAACTAAGCGAGTCTTGAAGGTGGTCATGACGGTGGAGTAGGTTTTAGTTATTGTTTGCAGCTGAATTTGGGTATCGTTTGTGTCGCTTGTTGTTATTGGTAACACTGTCATTGAGCTGCTGTTTGCCGCTCGTCTCGGCTCAAGCTCGTCGAGGGATCCCACCGCCGGCTTGAGGGTTTCAATCTGATTTGCGGCGTTGTTAACGGGAGTTGGCTTCACTATTGCACCTGCAGGTATGTTTGAGGAAAAGGAGGGCGCTAGATTGTTCAAGGTGGAAGCCAATTGTTGCGACAAATGGCCAGACTCGTGCTGAGTGTTTGGTCTTGGCACGTACTTGTTGTTATGCTGATCCAGCCAACCGTTGAGCCGTTCGTTGTTGTTCTTGGAGATTTTTGGCGCCTCTTTTGTGTAATGATTGGCATGGTGCTCGCTCGACTCGGCTGTTGGCTGGCCACTTGGTTGGTCGCTCTGAAAGAAGCCATCAAAGTTGATTGGAACGTTGCTCAGCTGGCCCTGCTGAAGGTCGATGGGCCCGGAGAGGCCGCCGCTCAGGAACTGGGCGCCATCTCGCGGCCTCTGCTCGCCTGACCTGGAGAGCAACTTCGACGATTCGTCATCGGCGCCCACGGAGGGCTGGCTGCTGCTGCTGCTGCCCTGCTGCCTGCTCGCATCCTCCTCCTGCTGGTTGCTGCCGCTCGAACTTTGACGAGAGGGGGCGGCGGCCAGGATCTCGTCGCTGCCAACCACTGGACTAATGCCCACCTGTGCACCTGGATTGAACACGTCGCCTATGCGAGCTTGCAAGGAGCTTTGCGACTCGGGATTGATGGGCGGCGATGAGACGGCCAACTGGTCAGAGTTGGCCTCCTCGCCGCCGCCGCCCAACGGTCGAACCAAGGCCATCGACTGGGCGACTGGCAGAGTGCCATTGCTGCCACTAGATGGCTTCTTGAACCTGTTCCTCAATCTCGCAGAGGCACTCGTCAGGCGGCCCTGCGGAAAAACAGGGCCTGAGTCTGTTGGCGCCTGGCTTGGTGGCTGCGGAGTCGCCGTCTCAGAGCTCGATGGAGCTGTTGATGTGGTTACAAGTCCTGGCCTCCTAATGCCGTTGATTGTGTTAGAAGACTGAAGTTCAGCTTGGTTGTCCAGCTGAGCCTTGGTTATGTGCTTGTTTCTAGCTCCCTGGCTACTGAAACCCAGCGAGGGTCGTCTTGGGCGTCCGCTTTGTCGAGCCTGCGAGCTGGCCACACTTTGCTCGCCGCCAATCGAGTCGCCATTTGTCGACTGGCCAGAGCTCGCTGAGCTAAGCCTCTGATCGGCAACTAAAACATCGTCCGATTGGACGGACGGCTTGAAGGATCTCATTGTGTCCGTTTGAGGTTCCTTGGTTGCGCTCGCTAGCAGGCGCGCTGATTCAGAGCTGCTCGGCTGAAGCTCGAATGAGCTCGAGCTTGGGCTTGACACTTGGAGTGAGCTCGAATGGGCGGCTAACTTGAAGGTCGTTTGCTTTGGCCGCAGTGGGGGAGTCGCTTGCACGGGTCTCCACTCGTCGTTCAGGGCTACATTTGGATCTACTCTGGCGCCGCCATCCTGCAGCCTTGCCGACTCGAGCGAGCCACTTGAAATTGGCTCAATGGTTTGGAATGAGATTGTTGACGCTGCCGAGCTAAGACTGGTCGGTTCAATACGAGTATTTGTTCGATATGGTTTGCTTGTTGAGACTAGAGCGAACGTGGAGGAAATTTGCGGTCTACCTGTTGATTGGATGGAGCTTGCGGAGCTTCCGCCTGCGTCTGGCGTGAACAAAAGCACTGTTCCATCGACAGTGGTGCGATAGTTCTGTGGAGAGATTTTGAGTGTGGAGGTTAGATTTCAGGATGGAGAGTGATAAGCGTTTTAGTCTTAGTCTTCGTTGTCTGAATGGACTATTCCAACAAGGGGCCAAGAATGTTTTAGAGGTTCAGACGATATGCAAAACTTGCTCAAATCTGAGATAACTCTCGATCAGTGGCGAAACAAGCTCGCCGTTTTGGCCAACGAGAGTATGTTGTTGGCGAATAAAAACAACAAATCGCAAGTAAAAACGCTCCATCTAGACGAGTTGAGCTTGTAGAGAGGCAAAATTGAAAGCCACTTGGCAGTTGAGTGATTTCTTTTTTCCATTAGAGTTCAAAAACCTGTCAGATATCTTATCGTCAGGTGATTCACTTGATAATGTATTGCAAATCTTATCTCAACACCAGGTGGAGCGAACATTTGAGACGTTGCTGGCCCATTTGGCGAGCGGCATCTTGATGTATGTTTGTTTGTTTCAAACAAGACACCAGTTTGTCTGCTCGGCAATCTCGCCTCTCCCTCCCTAGAGCTTGCAAGCCAACCAACAAGTTAGCCAAATGGTTACTCATTTCCAGACGAATGCCCCTCGAGTTGCTTTTAATCAGAAGCGGCCAACAAGTAGGCGGGCGGGCGGGCTGGTTAGCTTGCTCGTTCGCCTACCTCAGATCAACTCTAAGCGGTGGCCAAGCTAGATCCAGACTTAGACTGATCAATCTTCTCTCTGATTGATTGCACCACTCTCGATGCTCTAAATCAAATCCGACATCAACTAAGCCAATTACTTACCAAAAAGCCTCTCACTATAACTGTGGGCAAGTTTGTCTTTAAGTCCGATTGTCCTTTGGCTAGCGGCCAAGTGAGCGCAAGAGAGATTATTAATATCAATGATGCAATAAAAATGTTGACTGCTCCCAGCCGAGTGGAACAGCCACTCTCCTCTTGTCCCCCAGTTTGCTTATAGAATTCTGGCCTTGTCAATCGCTCTCTTGTCCTTGTCTCTCGTGGAACATGTTCAATAAATAAAGATCTAAAGGGAGCTCGACAGATGGAACAAAGCATGGCTTCTTTGGCGCTCACTTCTATCAACATGTCAACAGTCCCTTGAATGATTGAGACTCAATCAAGTGTTTGCCTTCCAATGAGCTAGCCAAAAGTCGTTGGCTTATTTTGGTTCATAGCGAGAGCTTGTTTTGTCTTGCTAATTCTTCAAGGAAGTAGTACATTTGATGGCGGAAATAGTTTGTTTATTTGGGGGGTTTGTTTTGCAAGGGATGGGAAAGTTTCAGTTAGAAGTTGAGCTGTTGGATTGTTCTCACTCCAAGCTATCCACTGTAAAAACCATAAAATAGACTGAACGGCCATCGGTATCCCCACCTACAATCATGGCGCCCAGCTTAGGCCGCAAACAATGGGATCTTGAGCAACTCAGATTCAGGTGATCCCAAGTGAGTTACATTAGAGCAGCGGCGGCGGCGGCGGCGGCAGCTGAATCGGGCAACTCTAACAAAGTCAGCTGATGTGGTGGTGGTGGTGTTGTTGTTTTTTGGATCCCTTTCCGCCAGGCATTCGGGTGATTTCTATCTGATTGTTAATTGTTCTTATCGTTCATTCTATCGCTTATTCGCTTTCCCTAATTCACGCGGGCTCCAACCTCAAGGCTTGTGTATCCAACTAAAACTCACAATCTCCTTCGCTTACGAACACTCTCGCACACGCACAAACACAATGGAGGCTAGGCGCAAAACCTGGACGAACCAGCTAGCCGCTCGTTCCTAAATTCTATAAATCCTCTATACCAAAAAGCCGCCATCTCTCGGCCCCTCTCTCTCTCCGTCCATTGTTCTCGTTCACATCTGCTAACTAGAAGTAACAAGTTAACCTGAAACCTCGAATCCCTAGCAAGCTTGCGGTCTCGAATGGGCCACTAATGAGTTGCTGTCACTCACCTGGACCATGATCATGCTCCGCCCTCACTTTGGGCTCGGAAGTCTCGAGCAGCAACCTTCAGCTTGCCATTAAACTTTCACTTTCGGCTTAGCCAGCCAGTCGGTGGGTCGTCTCAGCCGGAGCTAGAGCCAGCCCACCTGCAGACTATCTCAACTTGAGCATCGACTGCCAGTTTGTCCCGAGGATACTTGTTAACGCTTTCCATCTTGCCATCCTAGTTGGTCTGGCTCGCAGTCTCGATGTCTGGTTCGCGCGCCTACAGTCTAACTTCCAGGTTAAAATTTAACATTCTAACAGCGTACTCAAGCTGCAAGATTTCTCCCTCTCCCTAAAGGTATGGCTTTGAATGTGTTCCTCGCCTTTAGGTTGCACAAAATTGCAAGCCAACTCGCACACTTAAAGTCATATACTCACTTCCAATTGAATTAATATGCCTCGTTCAGGTAAACCAAACACTCGCCAAGCTTGAAAAGCCCGAGCGCGCTCTTAGAGATGATTGCCTTGCTTTACGGCAATTTTTGTATGGCGCCTTGGTGGACTTGTCGCTCTGGCGCCGTTTTGAAAACTGCTCGCCCGCTCTCTCGCCCCTTGAAACCACTTGCCAATGGCCAACCTTGAATCTTCTGCCAGTTTAGTTCAGTGAGATGGATGGCTTACAGATAAAATGCCAACGTTTTGATCCCCAAGCGAGCGATAACAGCACCTGTCGCCCAAATCCGCTGCAAAACTCAACTCAAGAGTCCGCTCTGCGCATCCTGCCATCTAACTGCACCAAAACTACCAAACCATGCAAACTGTCTCTCTGCGGGCTAGCTGGCCGGCCAGCTATCTACACAGATAGCCGGCTAGCGGTCGAGTTGGTCGCTTCAATCACTTGCACTTTTAGGGCCAAGTTGCAAACTTCTGCTTACTAGCCCTAAGCTTCTCGAACACATTCAAAGGCATAAATTTGCCCCGGAGAAAGTGTGTCAATCAAACTTGCTTGCGAACTGGCAGCAACAACAACAATGACTTACCTGAGAAGGTTGTGGCTCCAATTGGAATGAGATCACACGTTTGCACTCGCCATCTCTAGCTCAGAGCCCAGGTTCGCTTGCTATATTGAGTTCTAGATTTGATTTTGGGGCAAGGACGTTCAATGGTTGACTTTAAATTTCCTCTTCGATCATCTTCGTTAGATGAAGATTCTCTATTTGACTTTGACTGGAGGTAACAAATTGCGCATTAGCTAGCAAAATCCAGTCCAGAGTTTCAGCACTCAATCTTGGGCCGCCCGCAGACAACAATGGCGAGGAGAAAAACTTGAAGAAAGTGAGAACGAAGGATCTACTTTCCCTCTTGTTTTGTTGTTGCTCATTTGACTGGCCGGCTTTGCGGCTGCGCCACTTGAGCTTGCTAGCCTGTTAACTTGGAGAGCCACTTAGACATTCAAGCTGGAGTTAGCTGCATATTCACCATGCAACTAGCCAGCAAGACAATGTGGGGGTGAGCAAGTTTGCGTGGCCGTCGCCGTCGCCGTCGCCACTTTTTAAGCCGGCCGAACGGCATCTTAGCTCTAACTTGAATCTGGCGGACGATTGACGGGCGTTCAGCGCTAGGAGATTCAATTCCTGCAGCAACAGGTAGGCAGCTTGCCTGCGCGGCGAGCGCCCGCCAAGCCGCCTGCCCGTCCGCCAGCTAGCCAGCCAGCCAGCCAGCAAGCCCGGCCCGTCCGCCCCCTTCACCCTTGTCTCCTCATTCTCTCGACTCGCATGCTGCCGTCGCAGTGATACACTTTCGCGTCAGCCAGTGGAGGAGACGAGCCAAATTGGGTCAGTAGGCGATCAGGGACGACGATGAAGAGGCGGCGTCGGCGGTGAACGCCCGGCCAGGTGGGCTGGCGGCCAGACTGACAGGCTGATTGGCTGCTCTTCGAAGGCGTCCTCGTACTGGCACAGGCCAAACATTCCTGTCAAGACCAGCGAGGAGACAACATCAAACAAGATGCATCAGGCAAAAGCTGCTTCCGCTCGACGTTACCTCATAAGCAAAGTTAACGAGGATGTCAGCTACTATTATGTTAACTACGACTACCCTGGCCTAGTGTGGAGAAATGCTGTCATCTTTACCGTATTACACTTAGTGTATGTCTATGGCTTCTACTTGTCGGTGGCACAAACTAGTTGGTCTAGCTGGCTATTTAGTAAGTGATCAACGCGCTTGAGAGTGAAGAGGAGAGAAAAAGAGTCATAGGGCTAACCCTATCTACCCTCCCCGACTGCAAATCTCACTCCTAAAACTCCCATCTAAAAATCCCATCCACCCGCTCACCTGTCCAACAAATTCCCCCCTTCGACCAAAACTCATGGCACACTTCCATCGTCGATTGCAACTTGCGCGCCCCCAACAGTGTACTGCTATGCAGTATTCGGCGGTCTTGGCATCACGGCCGGAGCTCATCGGCTATGGTCGCACAGAAGCTACAAGGCTAGACTTCCACTTCGGATCTTTCTCATGCTCTGCAATTGTATTGCTGGCCAAAATGATCTCATAGAGTGGTGTAGAGACCATAGATTGCACCACAAATCTTCCGAAACTGACGCAGACCCGCACAACTCGAACAGGGGATGGTTCTTTGCGCACATTGGTTGGCTTCTACAAAGGAAACACCCAAAAGTGATTGAAACAGGCCTAAAGTTAGATCTCAGTGATTTACAGAACGATCCGGTTCTGATTTTCCAACGGCGACACTACTGGTCCATGGCTTTATTCTTTGGTCTCATCTTGCCAGTTTCTATATGCCATATCTACCTCGGCGATGCTCTTTGGGATTCGATTTGCATTGGCATATGGCGCTATGTGACCTCCCTCCATTGCACCTGGTTCGTGAACTCTGCTGCACATGTCTGGGGTACGCAGGACTACGACGCAAACATTGAGCCGCGTGAAAGTTGTCTCGTGTCCATCGGCGCCCTTGGTGAGGGTTTCCACAATTATCATCATACCTTCCCTTTCGATTATTCCACATCAGAGCACGGTGGTTACATCAATTTTACGACCATTTTCATAGATTGCATGAGCATGCTCGGTTTGGCCTATGATCTTCGTTCGGTTGATCCAACGATGATCAAGAAGAGGCGCGCAAGGACAGGCAAAGAGCTGACAGCGCCAGAAATGGTCAGGTACTTGTTGTAGTCTAACTGTCAACAGTTGGCTTTATAGCGTTTAAATCTGCTAAACCATGATGATATTGTATCTTTATAATGTTGAATTTGCCTAAATAACGGCGACTAAGTTAAATACAAAACATTGAACTTGGGGAGAGCAAGTTCTGGAGCAATCTAATCTCAGCCGGTGGCAGATGATCGATCTTTATCCCAAAATGGATGCACATCTGGCCTGAGCCCTCTCTTCGTCTTAAGTCCTTGGCGTGTTCTCCACGCGTTGATCATAGTCCTGGTTTGGAAGGGTAAAAAGCCCACGAGTCCCAGATATTGTGCTAGTAACTTGCTCGGATTGGCTCCTTTTCCTAGATAGTAGCACAATCGGTTGAGATCACAAGCAACGATGTGTTCGCCATGCTCGTTTGGCATAGGATCGATAGAGCCAATTACCTCGTCGGGCCTATACGGGGGAGTGTATCCAACTGGCACTTTCTTGGGCATAGCTCCTATCAAATAGAAGGGTCTGTTACTGCAGCCGGTCCTATGAAGTCTGATTCCATACCCCTTTGGAAATGGGAGGCAAAACTTTCGCACCATAGTGGTAAGGATCAATAAAGAGGGTCAATGATACTCGAATTGGGTTGAATTAAATTGATGCTCGGAATTGAATGATTGCGTTAGCGATGGGACACATGTGATGTTTTTGGTTGCGGGGGCTTTAAATTTGGCGCCTGTACGGCTGCTCGTTGCTGTAGCTCGCAACACGGGTCATTTTGACGCGACGAATGCACAGAATCCGATTGCTTTTTGTCTGATCTGAGATTTTTCTCGCAGAGAAAATTTGTGTGGGTGAGGGCTAGTGGCGATAGTATCTGCGGTGGCGGCGGCAGCGGCGTTGCAGGTCCATCGCGCTTCAGGCCTGCTGCAGGCGCTGCCATTGCTGGCGCCGTCGCCGCCGCTTGGACCTATGCAGTTGCGTTACTTGACGCTGGCTAAGCTTCCTATTTTGTACAACTCATCATTAGAAACACCACAACTATATTATACTATCACATAATAGAACTTCCCACACCATTTAGTCGACAATAGTCCATCTAATTCTGCACACATTAGGCCAAAAGTCCACCATGAAGACGTTGTCACTGTCGTTAGTTTATGGCCTCTGCTTGGCCAAACTGATTTCGGCCACTATCTACTTCAAGGAGGATTTCCCAAGCGAGGAAGCTTTTGAAAAGCAGTGGGTTTACTCGAAGCATGAGGGCAAAGAGTATGGCAAGTTCATACTTACGCCCGGCAAGTTCTATGATGACGCAAAACGTGACCAAGGTATCAAGACATCAGAGGATGCTAGATTCTACGCCATTTCGTCCAAATTTGAGGATAGAAAATTCGATAATTTAAACAAGGACTTAATATTACAATTCTCAGTTAAACACGAGCAATCCATTGACTGTGGAGGAGGTTACTTAAAACTCTTTGACTGCAGCTTAGACCAAGAGCAGATGCATGGAGATTCAGAGTATAGTGTCATGTTTGGGCCAGATATTTGTGGTCCAGCAACAAAAAAGGTGCACGTTATCTTCAATTACAAGGGCAAAAATTTACTTATTAACAAGGACATTAGATGCAAAGATGATGAATTTACTCATTTGTACAGGTTACATGTAAAGCCAGACAATACTTACAAAGTTTTCATTGACGGCGAAGTCGTGGAGAAGGGTGAGCTAGAGGCAGATTGGGACTTCCTGCCAGCCAAAAAGATCAAGGATCCAGAGGCAAAGAAGCCTGCTGATTGGGATGATCGCGAGAAGATTGACGACCCAGATGACAAAAAGCCAGATGATTGGGATGTCCCTGAACTGATCCCAGATCCAGATGCCACCAAGCCAGACGATTGGGACGAAGAGATAGATGGCGAATGGCAGCCAGCTCAAATTAGCAATCCAGCTTTCAAGGGCGAATGGAAGCCAAGACAGATAGACAATCCTAGTTACAAGGGTCAATGGGTTCACCCAGAAATTGACAATCCATTATACGTTCCAGATGATAAATTATATCATCATAAGGAGATTTGTGCAGTAGGAATCGATGTATGGCAAGTCAAGTCAGGTACTATTTTTGACAATATTCTAATCACAGACGATGAGAAGGAGGCCGACGATGCGGCTGAAGTTGTTCTCAAGAAAACGATGGAGGGTGAGAGGAAGATGAAGGCGAAAGCTGACGAGGAAGAGAAAGCCAAGGAGGCTGAGGCCAAGGACGAGGACAGTGTAAAATTAGACGACGAGATCAAAGAGGACAAGGATAACGAGGTCGACGGTGATGGAGATGGGGATGAAAAGCCGAGCAGTAAGGACGAACTATAGCAGGTTCAATTATGAGTGATCTGCGAAAGAGAGTGCTTGCAACCGATCGACTTTTGCTGAAGCTGCTTCTTTTCTCCCTTAGCCAACTACTGAGCTTGAAATTTCTAGTTCATCTTTGTGAATTGTCAACTTCAGATTGATCTAATCCAGCATGAGAGTAATGATGATGTAATTTCCAATTTATAATATAAATACATATACACAGATAGATTTCGCTATTTAGTTTTCCTGGCTATTTTTGCCTTAGTCGAAGGCTATTGCATATACGTGAACGAAGCAGTCTATAGTGTTGTTCTCGTACTTTACATAGGTTGCAACATCAGTAGCAGAACTCCATAGACAGGCTGTTGAGGATTGAAGTCCTGAGCCATGCTTTTGGATCGAACAGTTGACGATATATTTGTATCGATGGAGTCCGTTTGGCGTTGAATGAGTGGTTATAATTTTCTCTAAAACCAAATCGGCAATAGCCTGACTCCATTCGAGAGATTTTTGGAGCTCATAATCCTTTCCTTTGAGCTGTTGTTCTAAAATTTGAGTTACAAGACGATTTGTGTGGTCCGGCTCTAGAACTCTGGCCGCAGATGTGCTCATTTTTGCTCAATATTTCTCCTCCTTGAGAAATTTCATCCGACATACCATGTATGCCGAGGTGTAGCTTCAAGCGTTCTATCTAATGCAGAAGTGCTCATTTTGTTTGCGCAAAATCGATAGAAAAATAATGAAGAGCCGAATGCATCGTGTTTGGGATATGAATGAATTCGAATATTACGGCCGCGCGTGGTGAATTTGGACGTTGACTCAACAGAAAAACAAAAATCATTATGACTATTCTCCAATAATATTCGTTTCTATAACAAGTTGAAGCGATATTTTTGAATGTATCAAGGATTGTACAGCCCATAAGTATTTAATTATCGAATCAACGAAAAGAGATCTGCAGCAGAGATCATGAGCATTAGTTCGCCGGCTGGCTGGCAACTTAAAGAAGGGAAAGTTAACAGCTGGATTGTTGATCAGCTGGAGGCTCCCTCGATTTTTGATGGTGGACAATTTTCAGTCCATAAGAACTATTTGTACATTTTCCTGCCTCTAGAGAATCATCCCCTATAGATAGCCGACGATAGGCATTACTTATCTGCCCGGTTAAAGTCGCAACCGAGCAGGCGCTAGTGGGACCAGTTGCGCTCATATGATAACTGTGCGCTCCGTAAGACAATAGCAAATAGGATTGATAACGCTACGTGCTATCAGTCGCTTATATACTCGGACATTAGGTTCTATCTTTGGCTGAATTCAACTAGGATGAACCGACATGAGCATTTGTGTTTGTCTAGTCAGTTCAGAAAAGACGTCTCGATTAGAGCGGGAGCGGTTCTGTTTATTCGCCTAGACTATGCAAGGCTTCGGCCACCAAACCTGTTGCCTCATGGCTTTAACCTGATCATCGGCTATAAAAAGCCTACAAACTTGCCAGCCGGCCAGTGCGAGGAGGTTCGTTTCGCTCACCGATCGGTGCTAAATATGGATCGATCCAGATTGGTAGCCCCCAATGATAAGCATCGAAGGCAATGGATGATGTTGAATATGTTTACTCCCCCAGTAGTCACAGAAAGCAGGGATCCAACCTCGTAGATTCTACCTGCGAGTAGGACAACGATCTAGAGTGTCTAGAGTGTTTGTCATTGGAATCGATGAACGATTAGATGACGTGTTTTATAGTTTTCGCGCGAAATATCCGGCGAATCCTTTATGGACTGGACCCATCATGTCAAATTCGAGCTCGCTAGTTGTTACTCAAGTTGTCTTTGTTACCGAATCGGGCTAGAAGGCTCGAATATCGATCGATCGATCGACTTGGTCAGGTGAACGAATGGTAGCAAAAATAGACGCTCCTAAAATAGCCCACCAAAAGAGGGGCCTCCCATCCGCCATTTGCAGTAATGCAACTTTGAAAGTACGAGTCTGTACTTGAGATAAGATAATTTGATTCATGCATCTGAGAAAGTCCTCACAAGCAACCTGAATCAATCAGAAAACAATGAGAGTCTTTGCGCTCGTGCTAGTAACCATCGTTGCCAGCGCTTGTCTTGGTTTGTATCCTGTCTAATGACTTACCTGACAATGATACTATACAAGCCGCAGACTGACCTAACCTATCGTCTACCTCTACAATAACACGAGTAGCCCATGTGCAAGCCAATGTGCTTGACTCGATCAAAGACAAGATCGAGGATGCAAAAGATTCTGTGGTTGGAGCTGTAACCGGAAAGCACGAGGAGGAGCACAAGGAGGGTGAGCACGCAAAAAGCGATGAAAAGGATGATGACGAGGGTAAGTTGGCGACAATTTTCCATGGACAAGTCGCGCATAAAGATAACAATAGCTCTCTGAACTCCATTCTATCCATTACTAGAGCATCACACCTATGAGGGCGGTCTGGGAAAGCAGATCGCGCACTCGGTAGCGGACGCTGCCCTCGATAGGCTGACCGACTATGGAAAAGAGCACGCTCCTTCGAGCTTGTTGAAACCTGTAATCTCATTGGCGGCCTCAAAGGTGAAAGAGAACGTTCACGAAAGGATCAATGAGTACGGGGAATCTGATGAGGAGAAGAAGGAGAGCGAGGAGGGAAAGAAGAACGAGGGCTTGATGGACGTGTTGAGCAGGCGACGGCGAAGCATAGAGCCAGTTGCAAAGAAGGCTCCCTCTGGCGTGAAGAGGCTTCTCGGCGGCATTAAGGGCCTATTCCACAGGAAGGGCAACGAGGTGAAGAAGCCTGTGGCGACAACCGAGGCTCCAGCGAGGGTGCACCAAGAGGCGAAACAGCCCGCGGCTAGCGCTGAGGAGGCTCAGCAAGCGGCTGAGCCACCGAAGAGCACTCACAAGGAGGCTGAGGCTGAGTCCGAGTCCGAGTCGAAGCCTGAAGGTGAGAGTGAAGGTGAAGGCGAGAGCAAGGGGGAGGCCCAGCAAGAGACTAGGGAGGTTGAGGAGAACGAGTCCAAGCCCGAGGGAGAGGAGGCGGCCGAGGAGAAGTCAAAGGAACAGTCTGAGTGAGGTTTTATTTTGACAGTTTGAGAGATGTCGCTCGGTCAGTCGAGCCACAATTTCTCTGTTCATCAATGAACTTATTGATGGCTCTATTTAGTCTTATGATTAACCTGTCTCGTCTGTATGTCAATCTTGTGGACTAGTGTTCAGCTAGCGTTCGAATATTTTCGAGGCCAGGAGCGCCGATGCTCTGCGCCGTTGGGCATACCTTTCGTCTATTCAAGTGTTAGCCAAAATTTATTACCTGAACTCCTCTTAGTCCCTGAGTTGGCCCTACAACTTTTTGGTGCAGATAGATGACGCTCGCAATTTTTTCCTCCTGAAATTTGGGAACATTTTTAGGGGCGAGAATTTGCTTCAGTCGGGCCGAATAGAGCCGAGTTTGTGTTGAATCGAGCTTGGACACCAAGTGTGCGTCGGCCAAACACTCGCGCTAGCTCATTCAACCTCATTCCAATTGGCAATTGCAATTTTCGCGCAACAAATGGGCTGTAATGCTCTCCAATCCAGCCCTCCTGTCCAAGTTTGCATACAACTCCAGTAGCTCCAGTTCGAGGCTCTGGAGTCGTGTGTTTGCGCGCAACTACTCCCTCGTTTCCTCCGTCTCTTCGCCTATTGGCGCCAGCTTGTCTAACGGAGAGCCAAGACACCTTTCGACCTCCTCGTTCGAGTTGCAGCCATCAACCAATCTTCGATCGGTTTGCTGGGCCGGTTTGTTTCAAGCGAGCAGACAGTTGAGAAGGTCGACAAACATTGAGTTCAGTGTTTGTCTCGCTTGTGCTACCTCTTGCTCGACGGCCGCTTGATTGAACCGGGAGAACCTGCTGTCAGTGGAGAGATGGCGGCGCCTTTTATTGCGGCCATCCGGGCGCCATGGCCGAGTTTTGGCAGACAGACTGGAGGTTCGTTAGTCTGGAGAGTTTGGCGGAAGCAAAGTGTGGCGCAATCTCCATCCCTCGCCATCTCGGGCCGGCATCCTCACCTGCCGCAAAGCTCGGGGGCGGCGAGCGGGCGCACGCTTGCTAATCGCTGATCGGGCGCGAACAGTGCGTCACTCGTTGGCTAGAGCGGCCACCTGAGCCGGCCGGCCGAGTTGGCGACCTCGTCTGCTGGGGCTGCATGTTGGCCAACATGGGGCCGCCCGCTCCAACGAGCTGTGCCGACTTGGCTGGTCGCGGTTGCGCCATTAAGTCGACCCTGCCGCTCAAGTGCGCGCAGGTAATTGAGACGCAGGCTCGAGTGGGCCGGGCGAGCTGGCGGCGGCCCTATAAGCGCGCGCGGGCTAATTTGTATTCATTGGCCGGCGCTGCAAATTGGTTGGCGGGCGCCCAGACGACAGGATATGAGCTGGGCCGAGCTGGCATTTGAATGCGAATGCGAATGCGAGCGCGAGGAGCATTGTTTCCATTTGAACCTGAGCCAGCGGCCGCAGCGGGCCCGTGTTTGCCCAGTTGGAGCAGGAAGCGCGAGCGCTCTCTCGGCTCGATATATATATGTATATATATACATATACTTATATTGACGCTCAGTGGGCCAGACTCACGCACACGCGCACACGGCGCTCAGCGTGGGCGCAATGGGTTTGGTTTGCGGCGCCGGAAGTGGAACCGAAATCAGTGGATTCTCACACGAACGAACGCGGCCACTCGAGAGAGAGAGGGAGAGAGTTTGTTTGATTTTAGAGGCTCTTTTATTGAAAAGTGGACGGGCTGACATGGTGATATGTGATCCACTTGAGTCGTTGGCCGGCCCGGCCGCCCGGCACGCGCGCGCTGGCATGATTTTTGGCCACAGGCGGCGGCGGCGGCCTGAAGTTAGTGCGCAAGGTTGGCCTAGAGGCCTAGCAGAGTCGGCTTGCGCAACGCCAGTCACATGACAGCGGCGCTGGCCGCCGCGATCACAACAACAATAATGTTCCACTTAATGTCGATCATGTCGGCCGCTGGGCCGACTTTGCTCTCCACTTGAGCGCCGACGACAGTGGACTTTGGGCGCGCGCGCGCGTGCTGACTGCTGCGGCCGCGGCGGCGGCGGCGGCGGCGGCGGCCCAGCGCAGTGGATCAAAGTGAACAGCGACGGGCGGGGATTCAATCGATGGGAAAATTTCCCTGTTTGCTTCATTGAATTCACTAGACTCGACTAGACTAGACTGGAAAACATTAACATTAACATTTACATGAATCAATTCATCCAACTCCCAGTTCTCACACAACTCAAGTTTCTTGCCCCAAACACAGCTAACAAAACAACATAATTCGCGCTCCTCCATTGTCGCTGCAAGCCGGCCCTTGTTTGGGCTTCGGTTGTCGCTGTTGTAGTTGTTGTCATCGTAGTTGTGTGAGTTTGATCTAGATCTGGATGAGAACTTGGATCAGTTTGTTGGCTTTGGCCGGGATGGAATAGGTTGTGTTATGCTGCGCTCAGCTTAGCCGCAGCCGGACGGGCTGGCCGCTGGGCGCCGGCCACTTGATGGTGCGGAAGCGGCCCGCAAATCCACTCGGCCGGCCCGCGACCGCGAGTTTGGCGCCGCAGGTACGCGCGGCTTCCGGTTGCGCCGGTTGGAGGAGGAGCCGGATTTGGATTAGTCGCTCGCTCGTCGGCCGTCTGCGGGCAAATAATTGAGATTTGGGCCCTCGAGCGGCGGGCGAGTTGCGAGAGTGGAGGAGAGAGTTCAGTTTTTGCGCACGCAAAGTCAAAAGTTGGAAGCGCAAAAATGATTAACATCTGGCCGCTCGGCGGCGCCAGGAAGTGGAGCAAATTGATTCGCTGGCCAATCAAAAGTGATGTCGCGCGCGCGCGCGCTAGTTTGGTCGCGCGCACTCTCGCCGCGCTTACTTAAGCGCCGAGCTGGGCCGGCAGGCGCTCGGCCGGAAGGGGGCCGGAAGGGAGGGGTGGCGGGCGGGCGGGCGCGTTGTTGTTGCTGCGCGCGGCCAGATCACGAACCAAACGGGCGGCCAGCTCTCCTCCGGTTCGCTCTGCCTGTCGCAAGCCAATCCTTTGGCGCCCGTTTGCGGCGAGCAGGCGGCCGAGCGAGCGCGCAGAGCGAAACAAAGCGCGCTCAATTAACGCGCGCCCGCAACTCATATAGGCGCACGAGCGGCTCCACTTGGCCGCCGGCGGCGCCAACTGCGGCCAGGCGAGCGGCCGAGTGGCCGAGCGGCTGAGCTCCAGAGCGCGCGCATGCGCACACCGCTTCCTGTATCAATTGTCAGCACGCGCCAAGCCGGCACGCGGAACATGCGCAACGACCGGCGGCATTCCAATTCAAAGCCGGACAAACGAGTGCGCTAGCTCGCCCGTTTGTCGTGCGTGTGCGCGCGCGCACCAAAACCATCGGCCATCCAAACTGAACCACCCTCTGTACAACAACCAACACCAAAACCAGAGCCACCCTCGGCCAACCAAGAGGCCTAAGAGCGTTCAGTTAAGCAAAGCGCCAACGGATGATATAAAATTCAAATATTAGTCGTCTGTGAACTCCGGAAGGAAATGCGAGCTGAACTCGGAAGTGATTCACTGAGACGAAACGGAAGGCTGAGAGGAAGGGAGCTGGCGCTGAGGAAGGAAGGAAGAGGGAATTTTGCGCCGCGAATCCGGTTCCAAGTTTAACCAGAGCGAGCGGAGAGACGAGAGCGCGCTCTTGGCTTCTCGCGTTTTGCCCCTGGTTGTTCGCTGGCGCTGGTCTTCTTGGCGCCAGCTTGGCACCCAGGTGAGCGGCGAGGCCGGGGAAGCATCGGCAAAGAGATAGCGAGCGCAAACATGAACCAGCACCTCGTTGGCCAGCAGCACCACTTTGTGCACCAGCAGCAGCAGCAGCAGCAGCAGCAGTCGGGCCAGCAACTCGAGAGCGGCGATCAGGCTGCCACCTTCAATCAGCACCAAATGTCCGACGCGAACCAGCTGGTTGCGGGCCAGGCGGCAGCGGCGGCGGCGGCGGCACAAGCGCCCAGCTCGCCGCCAAGCAACACTCTGAACTTGGGTAAGTTGTTGTTCCATTCTAGCTCGCACTGCGGCGCTAGCTCGCTAGTCGGCGCGCTTATAGAGTTGGCGGCGCCTTCGGGTGGCCGACACTTCCGGCCACGCCTCTAGCGCGCGCAAACCAGCCAGAAGGAAGCGTCGCCGTCGGTCATGCTGTCCGAGCCAAATCGGACGTTAAGTTGCGCAATTGAAAATTCAATGGAGCGCGCGAGTTCGAGTTTCAGCGCTGGCTCGTTAGGCTGGCATTTGTCCTCTGAGGCCCATTTTTGGCCTTGCTCGGCCAGCGTTCGCTCGCCCGCCGAGCCGATGACATGTGGAACAGACCCTGCCGACTCCATTTGGCCGCCGACTGTTGCTGCTGATGCCGCTACCGCTGCCGCTGTCGCCGCCGAGTCGAGTTGACTTGACCCAACTCGACTCTACGGAAGCGGACGCGTGGGAGTAGCTGGCTGAGTTATGATTCGTGCGCGTTGGCGGCCCGACAGCTTGGGCACAATATGAATATCAGATGGCCACTTTTGAGCTAGCAAAGGGCAAAGGAAGTGGCGCGCGCGTTCGCAACTCTGTCATACTCCTGCATGGGCCAGAGTTGTCGGTGTAGCTGTTGTTTTGATTTATTGATCTACTGGCCGAGCGGCCGAGGCTCCAACTCTTGGCGCCAACTTTGCCGCTTGAATCCAGATCAGTTTATATACTTTATAAACTAAATCACGAGCACCATTTGCAGCGGCGACCCTTGCGCCGCCAGCCGGCCAACTCGCAAGCAAACCGAATGCGCGCCAACCAAATCAGGTGGGCGATAAATTAGTTCCCATGGCGACCAATGCGCAGGCTTAAAGCGCGCAACTCACGCAACTTCCTGCAAGCAAATGCAAACAATTTGTCCCAGTTCAGTGGACAACAATCAAAACACAATCAAATCGATTGTCTTCAAAGCAGTCGGTTGGTTCGTCTGCGTGGTGCCGCAGTCAAGCGTCAGCAGCTTGTTTCAGTTAGCGCAACTTTCCTCAGTTTGTTGTAGCCCATTCGTGTTTGAGTTGCCGCCAACGCAAGTGCTCGACTGCGCTGAGCTCAATGGGTCCAAGTTTAGTTAGGTTTAGTTTAGTTGAGTTTAGTTTGGTTTAGTTTAGGTAATTCAATTATTGAACTGGAGCGCAATTCGCACGCTCAGCATGCGACTAAGGCGCCGTTGCTGCTTCCGCCTGCGCGAGGCCCGCGCAGCGAGCGCACAAACGAATGAATCACTCCACTTCCGTTCTGGGGGGGGGGCAAAAGCGCGAGCTCGCCACTGAAGGGGCTTGAGGCGACTGGCGGCGCCTGTTTGTGGTTCCGCCAAGCAGCAGTTGCGAGGGCAACCAATTTGCTTTTGGCCGGCGAGGAATCGTTGATTGGTGCGGCGAGCGGGCCGCTTTGATTGCGCGAGCTCGATGCGCAAATCAGCGAGCGCGAACAAGATGATTGATTCACTTGGGAGCGAGGAAAACGCAATCAGTCAAACGAGTGATTGTTGTTTGCCGCACACAAGTGAGGATTGTGCGCATGAGTCGAGTGCCGCGGACAAGTGCGCGCGCGCTTTGAATTGCCAATGAGAGCGGCGGCCGGCTCGGTGGCAAATTTAATTGTCAGACAGACGGGCGGGCGGAGGGACGAGGCTTGCGAGCGTTACGGCCGCAGTGGTGCTCGTTAGCTCGAGTCCAACAATACGTGACGCCACGTCTGGCCTGGCCTAGCCCAGTTTGGGCCGCACAAGTGTGTCGCCAGCGGGCGCTGATTTGGTTGGAGCCGCGCGCACAAGTGCCGCCTTCTTAAATCAAGGCGCGAGCCGTGACGGCCCAATGGTTATTTAATGTCGCAACTCGCTGCAGTGGGGCCGACTAGCGCCGGCTTGACCTTAGCATATTGACTAGAGTTGGGCCAGATTTTGCTGGCGCACTGGGCTTTGGTTTCGAGTCACGCGCGCGCGCGCGCTGAGGTGAGCGCGTCCACCAGCTCAAGCTCAAACTCTAGCTACAACTCAAAATCCTGAGCCGCAAACAATAAGGTAGTGTGTTTGTGCGCCGAGTGAGACGCGCTGATAATGAGAGACAAGCGGCCGCTATCGCAGCCATCGCTAACGACACAGAGACTCAGATAGCGCGAAGGGAGGAAGAGAGCGGCGCTAGAATTGGAATTGGCTCCAAAGAGACAAAGCTTGTCGTGTTTCGCTTGCTTCACAGGCGCTGCCCCCTTGGCCGCCACACTAGCGCCCGCAAGCCTCTTGCAACGCGATACTGTGCCTTATCTGCGGCCGCCCATCTCAGCGCGCGCTGATTGGCCGCGCGCGAGCGACCCTATACGCGCGCCCGCCGCTTATAGGGCCGTTCGCGCCTTCGTCCCCGAGTTCCGCTCTCCTCGCGCATCCAGCACTAGCTAACCAAGTTGCCTCCCGCACAACCCAGGCCACCAGTCCCAGCAACATCAACAGCAACAGCAGCAGCAGCCGCACCACCATCACCACCAGCACCAGCACCACCAGCCAACCTACTCGACCCTCTTCGGCCACCACGCGCACCAGCCGCACTCGCAGCACCACGCGCACCAGCACCACCACTCGCCCTTCGTGGCCGCGGCCGCCGCCACCAACGTCGCCGCGGCCGCAGCTGCAGTGGCAAGCGCAACGCAGAGCCACCAGCACCAGGGCCACCAACTCCAGCACCACGCGCACCACCAGCATCACCAGCACCAGCACTCGCACCGCCACGCACACCACCACCATCACCACCACCTGGCGGCCGTGAACAGCGGCTCTGGCCAGATCCAACTCTGGCAGTTCCTCCTAGAGCTGCTGGCCGACCAAACGAACGCAGCCTGCATCTCCTGGGAGGGGAGGAACGGCGAGTTCAAGCTGCTTGACCCGGATGAGGTTGCGCGCAAGTGGGGCGAACGGAAGAGCAAGCCAAACATGAACTACGACAAGCTGAGCAGGGCGCTGAGGTACTACTATGACAAGAACATCATGCAAAAGGTGCACGGGAAGCGCTATGCCTACAAGTTCGACTTCCAGGGTCTTGCGCAGGCGACGCAGCCGGTGGCCCAATGCGAGCCGACGAGCGTTGCTGCGGCCGCCTACGCAAAGGCCCAGATCGCCTACCATCATCACCACGCGGCCTCCTTCTTCTCGTCGGCCGTGCACCAGCAGGCTGCTGCGGTTGCCGCCGCAGCCTACCATCAGCAGCAGCAGCAGCAGCAGCATCACCACTACTCGAGCATCCAGCAGCAGCGGCCCGCGAGTGGCCAGCTCGCTCTCCATCAGGCGCCCGAGTCGCCGTCAGTCTCGAGCGAGTCGAGCGGCGGCGCAAACTCGCCCGCAAGCACAGCGGCCGGCGACTCGGCCGGCACCCAGCGCCAGCTCGCTCGTCTCTACCGGCAGCAGCAGGCAAGCTCGGCCGGTTACAGCGCGGGCGGCGAGCTGCAGCAGCAACAGGCCGACTGCCAGCAGCACGGCCACTTGGCAAGCCAGCAACAGTCGGCCGCCTATCAGCAGCACTTCTCCGACTCGAACTCAAACCAGCACCAGCAGTACCAGCAGGCAGACTCCCTGTCCGGCTACCACCAGCACCACTCGGGTCAGCAGCAGCAGCAGCAACAACAGCAGCAGCAGCAGCAGCCCAACTCGCACCAGCAGCAGCAGCACCATCACCAGCAGCAGCACCACCACCAGCCGGCCGCCGTTGCAGCTGCTGCAGTAGCAGCCTCCGCCTACCACCAGCCGTATCCGCTTGCAAACCATCACGCGCTCGGCATCGGCTTCGACGTGGTTAGCCAGCACTCGCTAGCTGTGAGCCAGCGGGCGAGCGCGGCCGTCTCGGCCGCCAGTCCGGCCACCACTGCCGCAGTGGTGCACGCTGCAGGCGCCTCCGCTGCGCTGGAGGCCGCAACCAGCGGCATCAACATCTCAATCAGCATCAACGGCGCCCAGGGCAGCCACTACCCGGGCGCGCACCAGCACGGCGCGGGTGCCGATCTGAGTGGCCACCTCAACTTTAGCAGCGTGGCCGCCTCGACGGGAGCCAGCCAGTCGGCGGCCGGCGCCTCGGTGGGTCGGCAACTGAACCTGCAGGTGAGTAACGGGCGTTGCAGCGAGCGAACACTCCTACCTACTCGAACTGTGCGCTAACAACCCCTTTGTTACCCCCCCCCTCCCCTCTTAGGCTGCCATTGGATGACAGCTCTTTGGAGAAATTTCCGGGTTATTTCTTAGGAAAATTGGGCGCGGGCGGCTGGCCCCGGGAGAACCCGGGCAAGGAGTCGGAGATAAAACAAGCTTTTTAGCTTACACTGGGAAATTGTGCCCAGCAAAACTGGAGGTTGGCGCGCAAAGAGGGCATTGGCCAGCCATGAGAGCTCGTCCTTTTTGGGGGAGTCGCGAGGGAAAAACCCGAGGCAGACGGGGACGGATCGTCGGTGCAATGCAATCGGCTGCAGGCTAGTCGGCAGCAGCGGCGGCGGCAGCAGCATTCAACGAGGCTGCCGCCGCAGCTGTTGTTGTCGTCGTCGTTGAGGCTAAAACTTGTTCCACAGTTTCCGCAATAATTAAACTGCAGTTGAACCAAATCAAGTCAGCGGGCTGAATCCTCGAAACAGCGCCGAGCAGCCAACTCTAACCTGTTAACTTCTCCTCCTTCTCCTCCTCCTGAATCTTGGAGCTAAAATTAAGGCAAGCAGCGAGAGGTGCACGCTGCACATGTACGCGCCTGTGCGCGAAGTCTGGTGGTCGCTGCAACGATCCCAATGACGTCAATGCAAAAACGGGTATACTGTGCCGCGTTGCACAGTGTTTGAGTCGTCTCCTTGGCCGGGCTGGCTGGCGTCTTTCCTTAGTGCGCGCAATCTGGTTCAAGGGGCGAGCTTGCCAGGCGCACTGGTGGCCCACTAGAGCTGCCAAGTGCGTCAATGGCGCCAATCTAAGTGGCTGCGTCAGGGATGTCAGCAAGCCGGTGGCAACTTGAGCCAGAAGTGGCGCCACTTTCGCCCCCGCGCCGGCCATTGACCCGCCAACTCTCTCCTATCGAGCAGGCTCTCCTCTCTGTGCTCCTTGGGTATTTTTACCGCAGGATACAACATTGAAATCATACTTCATTATCCCGGAGCGGCTCCAATTTGAGACTCAATTAGCGAGAATTGCCGCCACTTTAAGAGGGGGAAAACCAGTCGCCACTTTCACCTGGCCAAACGATGCTTGCTCGTCCCTTGTCACTTGCGACTTGTGTAGCTGCACTCGCATCAATTCAGCTCGATCTTGTGGCAGCCGATTGGGCCAATGTGTAGGCAAGCAGCAAGGCTAAATACAGTTCAGCTGCAATGAGTCACTTGCGGGCTCACCGTTAGCCGGCAAGCTCAGTCTGGCTGCCAAATCGGACCGATTGCCCATTGTGTACGATGCAGCGCGCAATGCGCGTGCAAACAGCGCTTTTCTGCCGCTGCCGCCGCCTGGACAGAGGGGGAGTGAAGGCAACAGGTGCTGCCAGCCCACCTGGCTGGCGGCAGAGCAGTCAGCGAGCCACCCTGCCTGTGCAAGCTGCCAGCTCGCGCCCTTGCCACAGCGACTCGCCCAGCGCCGGGATAACTTGGAGAAAACTCTGCTGAGGGGGATTGGCGCTAGCAGTGCTAACGAACGAGCGGCAGTAGTAATGGTGTTGTTGTTTTGTGTCGCTGGTGTTGTTGTTGCTGCTGCAGGTAATCTTGCCCAGTCGGCGGAGGTTAGCCAGCTTCTTGCAGAGGTTAACTCTGTTTTCTTCCAAAATCTGTGGAAAACCAATGCGAGCAAATTATCCTCTCAAAGGATGCGAGCGAATTGCTTCGCCGACACCCAGCGCCAGCATAGCAAAACACCCCTTCAGTTTTCTAGCTGATCCCAAGTCAGCACAAGTATCTCGGATACCACAATCAACACGAGAGAGTGACCAGACACCTGCTCGATCGATATACAAGTTAGTCTGGGGGTATAAATAGAACAAGCGGCTCTTGTTCTGTCGATAGCTAAGATTTACATCTGACAAAACCCTTCGAATAAGTTTTCCTAGAGGCTAATTGCAAGAGAAGAGAGATAGAGAGAGGTCGAAGCTGAAGGATTAAGCAGGAGCAGAAGCGTGGGCCAGAGTTCTGAGTTGAAGGACGAAGATTGAATAGGCAAAGTCCATGAATCTCAAGTAATATTATCTTGCATTCGTCTACGCGAAACATAAACAAGATCCCCGAACTCCACTGCATCCGATGACGCGGCCCAGCGAGCGTGTATCTCGACTATACGCAAAGACTATACGCAAATCCAAGACGAATCAAGAATTATTCGATGGAAGCTGACCCTAATTTTCAATTCTAGACCAGTAGACTTTATGTTTAATCTAAAAAATCTCAAGCTAGGCGATAGGTCTTAGACTGTTTCTTTGGCGGCCGACTATCTGGCAGGTGGCGCAAGGTGCGTGCGCTTTCGATCAAAAAATTTGCTGCCTAGGCGTCAGGTTGAAAATTCACAAATGTGGTTGTGGTGGCTGCTGCCTCTGTTAGCCAAGTCATTAGCAGGCTACTCGAATGAGACTCTCACAAACTGTGCTCACAAACCTCGAATAGTTTGCCCATGTTCAATTTAGAGCAGTTTTGGCCGAAAGATTCCTGCTCAAGATACCTATCGGGCCGCCACAACTACAACTACATCAAACTAACTAGTATTGAAAAAGACACAAGGAAGGAAGAGGAACGTCAGTGGATTTAGATAAATGAGGACTTACGAGCTAGCTAGTCGTTTCGATTGAGTCTAGATTTCATATCTAAATTAGCATCTCGCTCGGCAGCTAAACCGAGCATTGGAAAGGATCGGCGTGTTATTGTTCTCGAGCTGTGAGCATATGTATATATAGAAATTATGTTGCTTGTTAGGCCCGGACACAAACACATATGTCTCAAATTCAGCATCAAGACTGCTTGAATCCGTCCGTTGTGGTCAAATAAATCAACAAGTTGTAGCTTCTTCAAAATCATCTTTCGTGATTGTGGAGAACCAACAATCGAAAGACGGCTGGAACGAAAATTTGTCCACTCGTTATGTATCAAACTTCAAACGCAAACCAACCAGCAAATCAAACCTACGTTTCCACAAACAACAATCTTATTTGTCAACCTAAGCAACAGTTTTATGGACAAAGTTTACAACATGAGAGCAGCTTGTCTCCGGGGCAATCGCCGTCGAATTTCTATTATCAGCAAAACAACTTTGAGCTTGCGACAAATCAACAAGCTTATTCAAATGACAACAATGATGCCTCGTTCACCTTTACATTCGACGAGATTGGCGCAATAATTAATGGTAAGGATTTTGACCCACTGAATGAGGAAAAGGACGCAAATCAGTCTGGCCCACATGGAGGTGAAAGGAATTCGAACCAAAATCTTTTTGTTGAAAACAATAACCAGATAGCGAGCATTAAATACGAGACGAATAATTTAGACAGCAATTGTTTTAGTGAGAATGATTATCGCTATGGAACTCACGGAGTTGAGCAGCAGATGAACAATTGTCAAGTTGAGCAAGCAAAGCCGTTGTTCTATCAGGGCCAAAGTATTCTAAACACAAGAGGAACAGCACAAACAGATCCAATGATGGCAAACAGAACTAATCTCTCAAATAAGAGCTACTTTGTCAACAATCTCGAGACCAAATCAAAACCATACGTAGAGATCGTAGAACAGCCAGCAAAATGTGCCCTCAGATTTAGGTACAAGTGCGAGGGTCGCTCAGCGGGCTCGCTGCCCGGCATTAACTCAACCACCGACAACAAGACCTTCCCCGCAATCAGAATTGCCAACTACATTGGAAGGGCGGTGGTGGTGATCTCCTGCGTAACAAAGGACCCACCTTACAAGTCGCATCCGCACAACATTGTTGGAAAGGAGGGTTGCAAGAAGGGAATTTGTACCATTGTTGTGCAAAATGAGGCCAACACGGTTCGCAATTTTCCAAGTCTTGGAATACAATGCGTCAAGAGGAAGGATATCGAGGAGAGTCTAACACTCAGGGAGTCAATCAATGTTGATCCCTTCAGAAATGGATTTGCGCATAAGAGTTGTGCATCAAATATTGATTTAAATGTTGTTCGTTTATGCTTTCAAGTTTTCATTGAGGGTCAAACGAGTAATAAGTGCGATGTTCCCCTTACGCCAGTTGTCTCGGACCCAATTCATGATAAGAAAGCAATGTCAGATTTGGTCATAACTAAACTTAGCCACCACTCAGCACCTGCAACAGGCGGACGCGAGGTCATCTTATTATGTGATAGAATATCTAAGGACGACATTCAAATCCGTTTCTATGAGGAGAGAGATGAGAAATTAATTTGGGAGACTTATTCAGATATATCGCCAACTGATGTGCACAAACAGGTCGCGATTTGTTTCAAGACGCCGAAATATTTCAATGAAAACATAACTCAACCTGTGATGGTTAGGATTCAGCTCAAGAGAGTCTCTGATAATCAAGTTAGCGAGCCAAGACTCTTCCAGTTCCTTCCGTGTGAAAGCGACGAGGATATCATATCTAGGAAGAGACAGAAGATTGAATTCATAAGCACAAACCACTATGCACTCGACAACATTTTACATAATCATCAACATCGATTCGTTGGCTCTCAGCAGCAGTCACAGGCTGGTCAACCGGTGCACGCCTCAGACAATCTGATCCACCAGATTCAGCACGGACAAACGGGCCCCACAAACTCTCACCCTCAGCAGTCACAACAACAGCAGCAGGTGCAAAACAGGCTGCTCGAGCCATCTCCGTCGCCAGCGCAAGCCCGACAACTCTCGCCCAGCCCGACGCGTTGTCGGCGCGAGAGCCAACATAGCGGCGGCCGACCTGCAACGAACAACCTAGCACCTAGCCCCAGCTCAAATACTCAAGAGCAGCAGGCTATTTTTATGATTGACTCTCAAAATATAGTTGTTAGACGCGAAATAATTGACAACGAAGGTAAGGTCATGCAACTGGTCGACAGGCCAACAAATAGAGATCAAGCGCAAGAGGCGAATCGACTTCCGCCAAGCAAACCACTGGGCAGTAGTCTGGATAGAATCGATACTTCCGAGTTAATGCGCGACGTGAATTTCATCTCAAATATGGACCTCAACTTGGGCTCAAACCTTTCCATACACCTGAATGGCCCTGATATCATGCAGATGGACAACCAGAATCACCCTCGAACATCGATGCGAGTTAGTGAGATGAGCTGTCGCCCCCCTTCAACGACCATAAGCCCAACGGGTGGCATTGGGGATGCGAGCAGCGGAGGCAAGCATTGTTGATCTCTACTTGTTTCTGCGGCGATTAAATCATGAGTTTTCCTCTGAGTAAACTGGTACGTGAAATCCAGAACCAAAAATAAACTTGAAAGATGTATTGGGTCTAAACTCCTCCTCACCCGTGAAGAGCGGGTCGATATTGACTTAACGAGGATATAAATCGTGCTTCCCCCGCGGTCCACGACCGCGTACCGGAGGGGAGATGCGCGGAACCTAGCTGGTGTTCAATTCGTTTTTTGAGAAAGTATGGGTGGACTGCCGCAAGCAGGTAGTGCAATGCTAGGGCAATCCGTAGTGGGGAGCCAGCAAGCCAGCTGCCCCACTCCCGAGCAAATATTCTTTTTGACAAGTTCGAGTCCTATTGGACTCGTCCATAGTTGTCAAACTAGGAAGAACAGATACTACACTTTGATCTTAGCCATAAGGCCGAGAAGCGATGCTGTTAAAAGGCTGCGCCAGACATTCATCGGAATTGTGGTTCTCTTGGCGCACTGTTTGTTGTTGCATATTTCAACATCTCCCTTTCATTCAAACTCAGAGTTCAAACATAATTAGAATTGCAAGGTCATATTTAGTTGAACTTCTTATTGTATTTTCATATAAAACGATTTGTTATTAATTAATACGGGATTAATATGATGAACAATTCTTGAACGTGACTCAGCGCGCCTCCATCGACCCACCCGCCCATGCGGTCCCTTTCATTCAACGTGACATGATTGTCCACCAATGGCGCAACAAAATTTCAGCCAACCATAACCACAATCTCTAACAACTATTCCAAGCTTTAGAGCCAAAACTTTGTGGCCCGATCATGGAGCAGGCAACAGACTTGGAATCCTGGAAGAGACTATTGGACTCCATTGAATCTAACAACGATACCGTGGAAGTGAAAGTGATGACCAATCTATCTCACCTCTTTAAGCATCTATCACCTCAAACAGCCCCACGGCTCAGGGGAGAATTAGAGAAATGTACCTTAAGATCAGAACAGTTGCTTGGTAACCTTTTTGATCGAGTAGAGCTCTCTGACAACGATGTGCTGCTCACATTTCTCGATCTGCTGCTTTCTTACGGTTATTTCAGAATTGCACAAGTCACATACTATATTGATCGTCAACATGATAGCCTAGACCTCGATACAACCTATACCCCAGTTGTTGAGACCTCAAAATGGTACGAACTACGTCCACTCCTGCCAGGAGCAGGAACCATCGGTTGGAAGGGAATCATGAATCATTCACTTGTTAGAGAGCAACCGCAGCTATTCCGAATATGCCTTAAGCTCCTCATGCAAAAGTTGCACTTTTATTCGATCATCATGTCGCTCGAACGATACCAAGAAAGTTTAGATGTCGTTCATCGTGCCGGTCGTAAGGTTGCGGAGAAATTGTTTGAGCTGATCCGAGACGTTGCTCATGATGACGAATGCATGATAGGGCTGGATACATTCCTATTCACTCTTTTAGAACCATTCACCGACGAAGCTCAGCAATCCGCAATTGTCCATGCGGCAGTGCAAGATTTATTCAAACCTTTCATTCTGCAAAAATATGTTGGAGATGAAGACATTGCGAAGCTAAATGGTCTCATAAGCGAGTGTTTCATGAATAACAGACATCTTCAGAGCCTGACCATCGACACACTATTAAACCATCTTAAGGACAATGTGGTGCGCCGAAAAAGGCGCCATAGTGTCGAAGTTAGTTGTGAAGGCAGTGTGATAACTCTAGAACGTTTGCTCAGTGAAGCTCAAAGTGGCACTAAATTACAAGAGCTCTTACCCAAAGCCAATCATCTGGAGGTGAACGCCAAATCACTTCAAACCAGTTATATTTCACACTGGATTATAGTTATGAATAGAATTATAACTCAACAGATATTGATTGGTAGCAACTCTCTCAAGCTTTTGAGTGTCTGCTCTGTTTTGATTGCTGTTGCAGTTAGCATAGAGGACTCAGATCTCATTCAAGATCTAACATTTCTGGTCGCCAAAATTCTTGATAATACAAGCTCGATGGTCAAAATTTATCAATCATGGACACCTATGCTTCTGCTCGAGATTACCAAACTCATTTGTTATAGTGAGCAGTCAATCTCTACGTTTGACGTCTCGCTACAACAAGTGTATATATCCTATTTCAGGCGCTTCCTAAGGATTTGCCTATTCAAACATTCAAAGCTGGCTGAAGACCTCTCCCGGTTTGTATCGTCTATCTCTGATAAAAGTATGAACAGGAAAGTCACGCATTGGCTTCTATGTATATGTCTGCACCAAATATCTGACTGCCTAGAACAGTACAAGAACAGGAAAGGCAAAACTATTGATACGTTTGTAGATTGTGCGAGAACCTGCAGCGAGCGGTTATACAAATGCATCAAACGAAACTCTGGCCTCAGGCTGAAGCCTCCAGAGGGGGAAGAGAACGATTCGGAGCAAATTACCGGTAATGGTAGTTCTGACGAAAGCTCGAGCGCTGGAGTCAAAAGGGATGTCGTCATCGGTACGCTAGTTTGCATTCTAAGGATTGCCTTGAGACAAAAAGATCAAGAGGTTCTCGACTGTTACGGTGACCTAATCATAAAAATTTTCAGTTGCGTCTTATATAGGCTTGAAAAACTGAAAGAGATTATTAACAAGGGCTTTCAAGGTGTACCTGATCCAATTGACATACACTTATCTAAACTGTTGATTTTATACATAGAGCATAAAGACGCGCTACGAGCATATCTGAATTACGATTTGATTGAAAAAATAGCCGACCTATTGATTGGCAGTGAGCTTAGGCAAATGAATGGTTTTACGGACGATGGAGTGAAGGTAACGAAGAAGTTGGCTTACCGTCAGATCAAGAGAAGCCTAGAATCATTATCTGATAGAGCTAGCAAATCTGCTGACGTGTATCCAGCTATAATCAACAAACAGTATGGCTCAGTCATTGAACAATCTATAGGTTCCGCCGCTGAAATTAGGAGGGAGAAAACTTGCTGCCATAGTTACATCAATCAGATGAAGACATTTTTCGAACTCGTATCAATATCATTGCGCCATCATGACTCAGAATTCTACATGAAGGTTTTGAGCGACACGGTTTACAATCTTCAATCATGTGATCCTCTCGATCACCCGAGGGTACTATATCATTTTCTCATGTTGAATGCTCTCATTCCGAAACGACATATTCCGTCCAACGATGAATCTTCCACATTCCAAGCTCCCAAACAAATCTTGGACAGAATTAGCTACAGTCTCATCCGTATATCAAAATCTGTCGAACTCGGACCCTCCATTCACGCATTTACAAACTCAGGGATCCACAAGTCGAGCAAAGGGGCCCAATGTTGCACTTATGTTAACTGTATCAAGATATATACACTCGTCTTCCTCAACTATCCTCCTAGTGTTTCTGACACCCTGATAACGGATGCCATGCAAATGTGTGTAAGCTCGAATCTTGTACAGTACGCCAAATACAGCACAAGGCTCCACAAATTTTTCATGATGCTAGCTTCCGCCATCAGAGAATTACTTCAATCTATATGCATCGGCAAAAAGGAGGAGATTATACTTAACTCGTCAATGCCCATCTTCCTATCTGTATTCACGAATTTGATACGCTGCGTTATATTGGCATCTGATAGGAGAAAACTGGACTCTTTATCTGAAGCTCGTACTAATAGTCATGTTGATGACAACGGCGAAAAGAATCTAGCAAAAGATCCCGCAGAGGTACTCGAGGATTATGAGAACAAACTCAAGCTCTTGGCCATAGATATCGGTAGAACAATGAATAATTTAAGTCACCTTCGGGTAAAGTTGGTCGACTTCGCTCCCCACTTAATAAGTGCCTACATAAAGGACATCCAGAAAGCGTCTTGTCCGGACTCTGTTAGACTATATCTCAATGAGGGAATCTTTCGAATTTTCAACTTGGTCGACGCCCATCAAAGAGAAAGGCAAGAGGGCATCATAGAAGCAGGAATCCAAAGGAAAACGACGGCTGGAAAGGCTAGCGGATCTCTTTTTGAAATGATACATGCTCGGCTCGATCAAGCGAGCAGAGAAATATTTAGAGACATGCATGATAACTATAATAGATTCCACAGATATCTTGGAAAGTGCTAACAATACGCTAAAAGTTATTTAATTATCTAGCAACCCATCCATTACTTATTGCAAACTTGTTTGAATTTGTATATAGTGTAGAAAAACGAGCTGATAGTTGCTGTCCATAGCCCATAATACCACACTCTACGCTTGAACGTTCTCAAATGTATTGGAACCCCATCCAATTGCCCGAACAGAATCTGTCTCTTCTTGAGGTTAACCCAACGACGGCTCCTATAGAGTGGATTGTTTGGGTCCCTCTTGGAGTATTTTTGAACTAGTTCGTCTGGTATTTCATCGATGCTATGATACTTAGTAGGCTGCAGTGCTTCCCCGCCTCCCATAGTGACTATGAAGGTCTGTTTGATAGAAAGGATGTAACCTGGATGAAGAAATGAGTTGTCGTAAGAGACCCAGTTTAAATTATTCCTCAGGATTCAACATTGACGTCCTTTTGAGAGGGGTCGTTATGAACTTTACTAGCGACAGCATTGAAATGGGCTTGAGGGACGCGTTAGCATGGAAATTCTCTAACCGAGATCGTATGCGGCTCGAATCATCTTAGTAGTTGATTCGTCTCGGCTCGTACTAACGTAAAAGTCTGCGGAATTCAAAACCAAAAATAAATACAACAATGAAGCCGCCAAAACGAAAGCAGCGTCTCATGAGAACGTGCAGGCTTTTCGTACGGCTTTCGGTTTGCGAATGATAGCCGACCAGAGAGTGTACGAAATCGGCCGAAATTTCCATAGGACGGTTTAGCAGCGCTTACTACTGTGAGCATGTGCTCACGACTGAAATAGTCTTATTTATTTTAGTCGTTTTTGGTACATACTATTCTTGAAAAGCATGGAATGTAGACCAAAAACGACTAAAATAAAATAAAATAATGTTCTTGAGAGGACAAAGGTAGATGAGGAATTTGGAAAAATAAAATTAGACAGTTATTGTGCTACCCATCATGGACGTTGGCCTTGAACCTATTAAGATGCTCTACCAGGGCGAATTGGACGCCTGTAAACGGCAAATCGATGATCTCAAGGCGAAAAATAAGGACGCCGAATCGACAAACAACCTCTTATTAGATAAGATTCGTAGCCTACAGGAGTTGGTCGAGAAAGCCAAGCAGGCCAATCAGGATCTCCACACGGCATTTGAACATGTCCGAGAGCAGAATATGAAACTACAAATGTACACCAATAAAGAGGAGCTAAGAACAGAGGGCGACGATCTCGCCCTTGAAACGATGCAAAGGCAATACGTCAACCTAGCTCGGGAGAGCGTCTCTTGGATCTCAGATAAAGATAAACTATCCCAGCGAATCAAATATCTGGAGCGCGAGTGTGAACGTTATGCCAGAGATAATATAACCTTAGGCAAACAAGTGCGACACCTGCTCCGAAGTTTAGAAGAGGAACGTGGTATGATTATTAGGTCGTCGAGACAACCCACTGGACCTGTTGTGACTGCATCTGACGTGATAGACAGTCATTTGGTGACGTTCAAATCAATTGAAGAGTTGCAACAACAAAACCAGAAGCTCCTCTCACTTGTGAAAGACATGACTCAGAGGGAAGAGGAAAAGGAGCTCCGTTTCGAAACCGAAGACACGAGAAGGTTGAGTTGCGAAATTGAGACACTCAAATCTCAGCTAGAGAGCCTCAAAGATGAGCGCGAAAAAATCATGAACGCATTCAATACGATCCTCAAAGAGCGAGACCTGTTCAAAATTCTATTGTGCAAAACCAGACAAGTTGAACACATGACCCCTGAGATATTCCAAAGAATGGTTTCAATAGCCTGTTCTGCAGGTCCCGTCAAGATAGGTGGGCTTGAGGATACACAGGACAAAGATGCTCACATACTGGATCTCAAATCAATTATTTCGAAATTGGAGCAAGAAGTTGCTAATCTTAGATCTGAGCTTGAAACTATCAAATCACACAGCGAATCAGAAATTGGCTTGAAGACCCAACTCCTTCAAGAAGCTCAATTAAAAATATTAACTGAAACCCAGCGTGCTGATGTCCTTGATGAGCGTAATCGTGTGCTCGAAACGAACATCAGCAATCTCACCACCGAGTTTGACGACGCGAGAACCAAGACTCAAAGACTAACTTTCGAGGCAGAGCAACTAGCCAAGGAAAAGAAAGAATTGAACAAGGCCTTAGAAGAAGAGCGTCAGCTGAGACGATCGGAGTTGGCGGATATCTTGATTGAAATCCAGACAAAGAGTGAGCGAGTCAACGAACTTCGCTTCGAGCTCGAAGATACAAGAGCAAAGTGCGAATCCGTGGTACAACAGAAGACTCGCTTGCTTAAAGAAGCTCAATCGAAGTTGTTGTCAGAAACTCAGCGAATTAGGGAACTTAATGAACGTAATCGTATACTAGAGACCGATATGAATAATCTTACCACAGCAGTCGACGAGGCGAGAACCGAGATCCAAAGATTAGCCTCTGAGGCGAGAAAACTAGCGATGGACAATGAAAAATTGAGTGCACTCTTAGAACAGGAACGTGAGCTCAGGCGTTCTGAACTGGAAGCCATCCGGACTGATGCAAAAGCACAAGAGGAGGAACATGAAACCTCGATGAACTTGGAACCAATAGTACCAAAACTCGAACAAGAGGATACCAACCCTCCATCTACAATAGAGGCCATCGAGGAAAGTTGCAAATCGAAGCTAGATTCAAAGAGCGAACCGCCAAAGGAGGCCGACAACTTGTTAGAAACCCGTCAAGCTGCTTCACCTAATACTTGCGACCAAATGGCGGAGACTGAAATCGTTCAACTTGAGACGGATCCTGGTGAGGTAGAACAAGAATCGACTTCCGAGTCAAATCTGAATACGGAAGTTGAAATAGAGCCAGTAGAAGCGATGGAACAAGAGTCTCAATCTGGAGAATCAGCGCTCGAGATTGAGGAATCGGTATTGGATGGGCAGGAAGAACTAGTTAGTGCTAATGAATCCACCATCCATCCAGAGCAAACGATGACCGAGAACGAGGAATTTGTGGCTGAAACGCACGAGCCGATGATTGAAATAGAAGCCGAGACAGTAGAGGCCGAATTGGTCACGGTTGAGACTGTAACAGCGGTCGAGGTCGAACCGGCAGTCGAGGCCGAAGCAGGAGTCGAGGCCGTGCCATCGGTCGAGGACATACCAATAGTCGAGACCTTGCCGATCTTGAAAACAGATGAACCAGAGACTGAGACAGTCGCCGAGACTGAGAAATCAGTGATAAGCACCCAAGAACCACCAGCTGAAGCCGAGCGATCAATTGTTTTAAAGAGGCGAAAACTCGATTAAGAGACTCAGTATATGATATATACTTGAGTTTTTTTCATGTATTTGAAAATATTTGAAGTTTGTCCTTCATCTGCTGACAAGTTTGAAGACCTAAACTGAGGAATACAAGAACTTCGGATAGAAACGGAATTGAAGTTTCAGCTTGATATTCTGCCCTGATCTGTGGTCCACTGTTATTTTGCGATAATTGATAAACAGAGCAAACTAGATTATGGGCTTGAACATAAAAACTAATTGAGTGATCTAACGGTAGAGCCGGCCTGATAGACTGCATGTTTTGACTGTGCTGTAACTCCTCTATCGTGCGCTTCCTAGGGATGAGTAGACTTGATCGGCTCCTCTGTAGACTATTCATAACATCGTTTATCAATTGGAGAACTTCTTCAAGGGATCTCAACCGCGAGGAAGTTGATTTGAGGAGATCGATGGCATTGCCAAGATGATTCGTGGCATCCTGAACTTGATGCAAGCGCCAACAGAACGGGTTATTTGGTGTCTCTTTGATGCAGGTTTTTATGGTTTGCATTGGATGTTTCGAAGACAGCTTAATGTTGATATCTGCATTAGTGATTTTGAAACCCTCCAGTGTTGTACTGATTCTAATAACATCCAACTGATTTTGGCTACAGTAAAACAGGTTGTACTGCTTCGGTGTTTTCGATATGCCGGCCGTGCAATCAGTCAGTATTTGTATAAGTTGTGCTATAGTTGCCTCAACATCGACTTTTAATAGCCAGTCGAATTCTGCCTCGTCCGCAGATTTGGCCATTTCGACCAACCAAGTGAGCTGCTGTTTTAATCCAGTCCGAGAAGCCAAGAACAAACGGTACTCACGACAAAAATAAATATAGTATTTATTCCTGTAACAAGCGGCTCACTGTTGTAGCCGACTTAGACGCGATGCATGCATTCTGAATTCGCGAATAGAAGCTTCGTTAATCGCAATGGTCGGCGACTGTATAGCCTTGAACATAAATAAAAACAAAAAGAAATAAAGCCCAGGTTTGGGACATCAGAACAAATTTGAATGCAGACAATCACTAGTGACTTTTTTTAATTTTTTAACACCTACCTGCCAGAATACTGGTGCTTTACGTCTTGCAATCATATTAGCTGCAACTCTTCAACCCACGACAATCAGACTGATCAATTATGATGTCAGCCAGCTTGAACAATCATTCAGAGGAAGGCGAAAACAGAATCCAGGGAGGTAATGGAACCCAAGAATCAAACGTATCGCTAGCTAGCACAAATGTTGCTCAAATTCAGCAAGAAAGTCAAGTGAATAATCAACAACCAAGCCTCAACCATAATAACGCCCATTTGACAAAGCAATTCCACATTGTAGAGGTTGGTGACACTCGATTCGAGGTGCTTCGTAGATATGCCGACCTACATGCCCTCGGTGCTGGTGCTCAAGGTGTTTGTTGTTCAGCTCGTGATACACTTAAAGACAGAGGTGTTGCAATCAAGAGATTATCTCGCCCGTTCCAAAACATAACCCACGCAAAGAGGGCCTATCGAGAGCTCAAACTCATGCGATTAGTGAATCATGTAAATATAATAGGACTGTTAGACGTATTCACACCCCAAAAAAATTTAGAAGAGTTTCAGGATGTATACCTCGTGATGGAATTGATGGATGCAAATTTATGCCAAGTGATCCAAATGGAATTGGACCACGAGAGAATATCGTATCTAATGTATCAAATGTTATGTGGGATCAAACATTTACACTCGGCTGGAATAATCCATCGCGATTTAAAACCATCTAATATAGTTGTAGATCGCCGTTGTACGCTCAAGATTTTAGACTTTGGGTTAGCTAGAAGTAGAGGTTATAACCACAACATGACTCCTTACGTAGTTACCAGATATTATCGTAGTCCAGAGGTTGTGCTAGGGATGCGTTATGGGCCTAATGTAGACATTTGGAGTGTAGGCTGCATAATGGGTGAAATGGTTCGCGGAAGAGTTGTGTTTTGTGGTACAGATCATATAGATCAATGGAACAAGATTACAGAGCTACTAGGAACTCCATCTAAGGAATTTACGGATCGTTTACAATCAACAGTGAGAGACTTTGTTACATCAAGACCACATCGTGAGGGAATTCCTTTCGATAGGTTGTTCTCGGATGATTATTTCCCCCCAGACTCACAGCAATATGAGCAACTCAATTCATTGAATGCGCGTGATCTTTTATCTAAAATGCTCGTGATAGATCCGAGGCATCGGATGACTGTCGATGAAGCCCTGAAGCACCCTTACATAAATTTGTGGTTCAAGGACGACGAAGTTAATGGTCCGCCTCCTGCAACTTATGATGGTTCAACTGAAGCAGACGAACTGACAGTACAACAATGGAAGCAGCTCATTTACAACGAAGTCAAAGACTACGAGGCGAAAAGTTGTGTCAGATAAGGCAATCGGTAATTCTAGCATTAGGATATTAGTTGTGAATTAGCAAGCTTGTCAATATAACGAAAGTAAAATAAAGCACCTTTATTAGGCCGTTTCAGAGATCTCGATTTGGAATAGTATTGGCAAGCTTGTTGCTTCGTCTACTCTCACCACACGTATAGCTAGTGAATGAATGATGGTTACTTACTGAATATACTCGCAAGTATATCCAGGCAAATACTGAGAGCGTTTGCCAACAGATGGGCCTGGCATTCGTGCCTGCCCATGGTCCGTATGCGTTCACCGAGCGTTGGCACCAAATGTCTCTAGACAGTATTGCAGTGACGCATTGCGCCACTATGCGCTACATCTGTACATTAAAAGTCAATGGATCTAGACACTTTATTGACTCGACCATATAAATACGTCGGTCGAGGGCATTTCCAGTTTTCGCCTGATACCATCACCGTTGGGCTAGAGACCATTCCAGCCAGAGGCTTTAGTTAGAGGTCAGAGTTAAAGATGTCGGCAATCAAGAATCCTGAGGTTAAGTTCACGCAGTTGTTCATCAATAATGAGTTTGTAAATTCAGTCGATGGCAAAACTTTTGACACCATCAATCCGGCGACCGGTCAAAAGTTAGCAGCAGTCCAAGAGGCCGGTGTGCGAGATGTTGACCTTGCCGTCCAAGCGGCCGACGAGGCCTTCAAGTTCGGCTCTCCTTACCGGCAGATGGATGCTACTAAGAGGGCCGCCCTGCTGTTCAAGCTCGCGGATCTCATGGAACGCGACAAAGTTTACTTGGCCAGTCTCGAGTGTACAAACAACGGCAAACCGTTCAAATTCGCTATGGAAGATGATCTGCCAACTGCCATTGGGGTTGTGAGATTCTATGCCGGTGCTGCCGATAAGGTGGGCGGATCTGTCCTTCCAAGTGATGGGAAAATGTTCGCTTACACTCGGTATGAGCCAGTCGGAGTTGTTGCAGCCATCCTACCTTGGAATTACCCGATTGAGATCACCTGTGTCAAGATTGCGCCCGCAATAGCAATGGGAAACACGGTTGTCATCAAACCAGCCGAACAAACACCGCTCACGGCGCTTTACCTGGCACATCTAGCTAGGGAGGCTGGATTTCCACCAGGAGTCTTGAATGTCGTAACCGGATTCGGCCCCACGACTGGACAACCTCTAATAGAGCATCCAAAAGTTAGCTTAATCGCATTCACTGGAAGCACTGAGGTCGGCAGCTTGATTCAACGCGAGGCAGCCCGCTGCATCAAGCGGGTCTCCCTGGAACTTGGCGGCAAGAGTCCCTTGATTATATTCCCAGACGCTGATTTGGACAAGGCTGTCAGAGTGGCCCATTTGAATTGTGTTATCAATCAGGGCCAGTGTTGTGTGGCCGCCACTAGGACCTTTGTTCACGAATCAATCTATGACCAATTTGTGGCAAAAACTGTTGAGTTGGCGAGAAAGCGTGTTGTGGGAAATCCGCTAGACGAGCAAGTTGATCATGGGCCTCAAATTGATGAGGAGCAATTCAACAAAGTGATGACGCTCATAGACTCTGGAATAGAGCAAGGTGCCAAGCTAGAGCTGGGGGGCAAGAGAATTGGGCAGACGGGTTTCTTCGTGGAGCCAACAGTGTTTTCAAATGTTACAGATGAGATGGATATCGCAAAGAAGGAGATCTTTGGTCCAGTTCAACAGATATTGAAGTTCAAAGACAAGGAGGAGGTGATTGAGCGAGCCAACAAAACAAATTACGGTCTTGGCGCTGGTCTCTTCACAAAAGACCTAAACACAGCAATTGAGGTATCTTCGCGTCTCAATGCTGGCCAAGTTTACGTAAACCAGTGGCTCATTGGCGGAGTGCAGGTTCCCTTCGGAGGTTTCAAGCAGTCTGGCATAGGGCGCGAATTCGGATTAGAGGGATTGCGCCAATACTGCGAGGTGAAGAGCGTCATCATTGACATGCCCGTCAAGATTTGAGCTCTCCGCTTCCACTTGCTCGCGCTGAACAGCGCACAGTTGTGCTGCCTCTCTCTTTCCTATATTACAATGTGGAGGTATTCAGGCGACCCTCTAATTTAGTAGGAAAGATCGATTAAATTCTGTCAAACGGAGTCGATGGAGGAGAATACTGTTCTAGTGTTTGGTTTTATTTTAAAGCACTTGGTTTGGTCGGTTATAAGGGGCCAGGAGTTAGCTTTCATCTGATCATTTGAGATCCAAGCCATGAGTGAGTTGGCTTGTTTTTGATCCGAGATCACAGCTCTCTGAGTGTGCGGACAAGGTTTGCCGAGTTTTAGGGCTGATTCGGTGAGTTTGGTGGGCGCTACCAGTTTTGTGCCACATAAGTTGAGTTAGAGAAGCGGCGATTGGGCACTCGGCCTGTCGGCGGCCATTGATTTGTTGGTCGAGTTCAGGTACGACGAGGTAGATTGCGTGAACGAGGCAAGCGAGAGTTGGTGTTGCTGGTGGTAGTGGTTAGAGAAGGGGTTGTGGGGCGAGAGGAGGCTGGCGCTGGCGGGCAGCACTTGCTGGCCGTTGTGGTGGCCGGCCAGGTTGTGGTGATGGTGGCCGGCGGTGGCCATCATGTGGTTGTGGATTGCGCCCTGGAGGAGCTGCTGCTGTTGCTGTTGCTGCTGGTGTTGCTGTTGCTGTTGTTGCTGCTGCTGCTGCTGCTGATGGTGGTGGTGGTGGTGATGGTGGTGTTGGGGGTGCTGGGCCAGGTGAGGCTGGCTGTGCTGCTGGCCGGCCAGAGCCTGCGCATGGTGGCCTGCGTAGCCCCCAAATTGATGCTGGCTCGAGGCGCCAGTCGCAGAGTGCGAGCCAGCGGCCCCATAATGGTCCTGTATGTAGTTTTGGCCACCGATCCCCCCGAGCGGCTGATCCTGCGCGTGGTAATGGAGCGTCGGGTTTGCGCTCTGCATCAGCAGCTGGCTCTCCGAGCGACTTGGACTTACCGAATGATTGGCCAGCGAGCTAGCCGAGCCAGCGAGCTCTGATTGTTGCGAGAGTCCATTTTGTTGCTGTGCCGCGGCCGATTGCTGCTGCTGCTGCTGCTGATGGTGATGATGTTGGACGGCAACTGCGGCCGCTGCCGCGCTGAATGGCAAGGAGTTGGCCAGTTTGGTCAGGTAATCGGCGGGATTTGTGCCACAATATGGCAAAATTTGCTGCCTCTTCCACTTGGTCCGCCTGTTTTGGTACCAAGTCTTCACTTGCGTATCGCTAAGCCCCAACCGCTGGGCCAAATCAGTGCGATCCTGAACGGTGAGATACTTTTGGCGATCAAATTGGCGCTCTAGAGCCTTGAGTTGGAGATCCGAGAAGGCTGTGCGCGCCTTTCTCGGCTTCTTGCTGGCCTCCATTGAGTTGACGTGCGTTAGATGGTGGTGGTGGGTTGCGTGCGCCGATTGGAGGTGCTGACCTTGGTGGCTCAAGTTCGAGTTCGAGTGCGACGACTGCTGGCTCATGCTGGCCGAGTTTGCCGTTAGATAGGGTCGATGATGGTAGGCGACGGGCTGCTCGTTTGGCGCCGGCGTTGAGGCTTGCGAGCCAAACAATTGGTCCATGTTGGCGGCACTTCCGGTTGGTTGGCTCGCTGCCGGGAATGTTAGGCTAAGTGACTGGATGATGGCGCTGCTCGAGTTAGTCCATCAGAATGGTTGGTTGGGGCGCCGCTTGCTTGGCCGCTTATTTGCACATTCGAGCCTCTAATTGGGCGCGCCGGCTGAAGGATGGAGGGGCGAGAGGAGGCAGAAACACAAACAAACAATCAATCATGTAAAGGGCGCGCAGAAACGGGGAAGCACACACTTGCTCAAGCCTCACCTTGCTCTCGCCGCGCTCGCCTACCTGCAAACTCTCAAAGCTGGCCCATTAATGTCAATGGCTCTAATCTAATGGCGCAACACTGGCCACCGGCTACTCGTTGGCCACTTAGGGGCGCAACTAGCGGCAATCTGTCGGTCTCTAACTGGCTTGAACTCAATCAATAATATCTCGTCCTTCCCTCCCAATGATCTAAGCCTGTCTGCGTGAACTTGACTGCAAAAGCGGCCCTTGTTTCTCAAACTGGCGACCGCCCATCCAATTGTGCGCGCAAGCAAGGAGAGCGGCCAGGTGTGTGTGTGTAAGAGCACACACCTGGCGGATAAGTATGGTGGCGATGTTGTGGTGGCGGCTTAAGGGGAGCTCTGAGAGCGCTCGCTTACTCTGTCACTGTCTCTCTCTGTCTCTCTCCGTCTCTCTCCGTCCCTCCTCCAGACGAGACAGTGGCCATTTGGCGATGAGAACCGAGAGTCGACCATTTACTCTGCCTTTACATGACAATGGGCGCCTATTATTGCATTAGCCGGCAAGACCCTGCGAGCGAGCCGCTCAGCCGATCGCTATCGCTCGCTTCGCTTCTCTTGCTCTCTTGTCAACTTTCCCCCGCCAGCTCCTTGAGAATGCAAAGTATGGCCGCCAGCGCCGGCAGGTATAAAGGGCCGGCTCCTCCCGTTTGAGCGCTGGCGCAAGCGGCTGGCGATGGAGGCAGGCGGGCAGGCAGGCCGAGGGTGGGATGAGGAGGAGGAGGATGGATTCAATTTGTTGTTGCGCCTGAGAGACCAGCCGGCCAGAGGGGCGGCCGCTCGGTTGCGGCGCAGGAATGCCAACTGTTGCAGCCGCCGCCGCTCTCTCATGCATCAGCCGCCACCTGGGGACCTTCTGTCATTCACATCCCAAAGCCCATTGGCTTCTGTCAATGCGAGTGAGCTACCGGCTCACTCGATTGCCGAGTAATTACCTGTTGTCGTTGCTTGTTGTTTGCCGCTCGCCTCTCTCGATCTCAGCGGGCCGAAACAGAGTCGGTGCAGTGAAACGCGCTGAACCTGTTCCAAGCAAAGTCGGGCTCACAGCTGAGCCAGCAAACTAGCAATGTCAGCGGCAGCTGCAATGGCAGTGGCGGCGGCGGCGGCGGCGCCAGCGCCAGCGGCAGCAGCCGGCGCCGCAACCAGAAGCCAAGACCACAATGCAGCCACCACGCGATCACTTTGTCCAAATCAAGCGGCCTCGCCCCAACCTTTGAGATCCTTTTGTCATTCAAACAGGCTCAACTGGCCCGCTCGCTCCTCTTGGTGCCATTAGCAGCACTTGTCCATGAATATAAAGACGTTGGCCGAGCCGCCAAGCTAGCTGGCGGCCTAACTGGCTTGCTCTAGCACTCGCTCGCCCAAAGGATGTTTCCCTCTAAATGGGCTGGCAACAAAAAGTGAACTATGCGGTTTCCATTAGAAGCGAGCGCTTACGCAATAGGAGGTTAGGGCCACTTTTGGTGTCTGCTTAGCGGCAATGGCATTGACTTTGCTCTCGCTCTTGCTCTTGCGACACCTCGCCTGCTGCCGGCAACATTTGGATCGCGCGCAAATCAATGGATGGGAGAGGCAAAGAGAGAGAGAGAGAGGCTAACGAGTGGGCGGCCCCGAGTGGCGGGTTCAAGAAGTGGGTGTTGCTCGGGGATGGACTCTTTGGTCGGCTTTCAAGAGCGCTCCTTCTCGCAACCAATCGGCAGCCCATTGACGGCTGACGGCAGACGCAGGTCGGCGCCGGGCAAAAGTGTTTCATTATTTCCCATTGCAACGCAACTGAATCCAAGCGCTGTCACTTGTCGCCCTTGACTCTTCCGTCCGCCAAGAGGAGATGGGCGCCTGCAGGTGAACCAATTGGCTTGCATCGTGAGCTCCGCCAAGCTGAGCATGGGGCTGAGTCAATTCAATTGGCTCCAGTTTTGTTCTCGCAAGTCCGCTTTTGTGCGGCCAAATTTGTTGTTCGGCTTGGCGGCGTCGGCGGCCATCGTTGCGTGCTTTTGAGAGCGCCGCCGCCGCCGCCAAGTGGACGGCCAGTGGGGCCAAGCGGCCGCCTGGCCAGTTGCGACAGCAGCAACAGCAGCAGCCTAATGGGCCGCTTGCATGCGTCTCGCTCACCTGCCACCTTCGCGCCCCACTCACCTGTCAAGCCGAGATGCTAATTAGCGCCAGGGTAATGAGCTTGAGCGAGTTATGTAAGCAACATGCTGCTCGCACTCGACTTGATTGACATGTTTCGTGATATGCGAGCTGCTTTCGGGTTGCCCGGCTGACATGTTCGAGCGCGGCCAATTGTTGCGCAAGCGAGCAAACTCAAGTCCCTACAAGCGAGCGAGGCCTTGCGGGCGCGAAGTATCCGGAACGGAAACGGGCAGCAGGGCCAATTTGCGGCCAGAGGTCGCTGGATCGATTGCGCTCGCGCTTAAATGTTTCGACGGGAGAGGCGAGGAGCGAGCTTGTGGCTAAAACGCGAAGAAAGTGCCCTCTATGCTCGCTTACTGGCTCCCAGTTTCATTCCATCCAGCTAGGAGGCTCACCTACCGTTGAAAGCTCGCTCCCAAGCTCAGGGGTTTGAAACTCCTCCGCTCACCTGACTGCCGCCCAGATCGTCAATGCTCCTTTTCCGATTTTTCGCTCCCGAAAGGCAAACGATTTGATGAGAAGAAATGGCACTCTTGGCTTCGGCGCCAGCCGGCCGGATTCCACGCTCTAGATTGCGTGTGAATCCCCCACCTGTCATCTAAATCAAACAACACAGACAGAGAGAGACAGAGAGCCAATTTCGAGCAAAAGATAGAGACAAAGTTGCCGGCCTGCGAGCGTCTAGTTTGCCAGCCTTGAAGCTGGCGGCCAGGTGAATTTGGAGCCACTTTATAGGAGCGGATTTGAGCGCTCGAGCTTCAGAGCCGAGCTTCCGAATTAGCGCGCCAATGAATGGGGATCCCCGAGCGGCGCAAGTCTAATGGGCGGAGATAACGTGTTAAAAAGGCGACTTATTACAGGCGATGCAAATGGATCGGCGGCGGGCGGCGCCATTTGGGGCCGGCGACACTCGAGATGGGAGACAAGAGAGGAGGAGAGTTTGGAGGTTTGAGGGGCCGAAATGGGGCGCAGTGTGTGTGTGCGCGCGCTGATGGCGGGCCAAAGAGGCTGCAGAGCGGCGGGCCATTAGAGAGGGAGTCTCCGTTGTCGTTTGTTTTATTTCCCTGACTTCACTTTTCCATTTCGGATTTCCAGCGCCGTCCACATATCTAGCCGGCGGCGGCCAATGGAGCTGCCGCCAGCTTTTGGCGTTGGGCTCGCTCATTAAGTGACAGGGGCACTCGCGTCTCCGTTTGCGCACAGTCGGGCCCATTTTTGTGCCCCAAATCCCATTTTGCTCCCAGGAGATTTTTCAATGGCGCGCGAGTGCCTGCAGCCTGCAAGCGAGCGATACTTTTTTGGGGGGGTGCACAACGCGCGCTCGCACACACTCGGCGGCTTGCAAGTGCGGCCGCGAGCCCATGTTCTCTGGGGCCAGCGCCAAACAATCCCCGGCCAGCGCGGCTTACCTACGCGCGCCACTTCCGCCAGCGCCAACCTCCCGGCTGACAAACTGATAAATGGTCCAATATACGTGCAGTCGGGGGGCTCGTTTGAGTGCGCTCGCGAGATTGTAATTGAGTTTGAATCACAAATCATCGGCAACTCTGGGCGGCGGCCACCAGCCTGTGGTCAGCGGGCCAAGAGGCGCCCCAAGGCAAGGTTGGCCAGGTGAACCCGGAGGTGGCGGCGGCGGCGGCCTCTTGCGTCATCGGCCTCCTCTGGCGGCGCGCATAGGATCGCGGCCTCCAGTCTATATCCTTATAGATGCGGCGGGTTCGCGCGACAAGGGGCCGCGCACATGCGCACTGGGCGCGCCCGCCGCGACCGCAAACCCTGGAGCGGCGGCCAGCGAGCTGGGCGCAAGAGAAGCACGAGCCGGAAGGAGGGCGCCATTCGGGGCCGAGTTGCCGTGGCGCGCGCACAACCGGCCGGCCAATGGGAGAGCAGAAACAGGAACGGGAGGAGGAGGAGGAGGAGAGGCGCGAGGCTGCCGAGAGTCTGCTCTTCTTCAACTCAATGCGCACCAAACGCTACAGGACCTCGTTCACGCCAAACCAGCTGGCCGAGCTCGAGTCGGCCTTCAACCGGACGCACTACCCGGATGTGCACCGGCGCGAGGAGCTGGCCACCGAGACGAAGCTGGACGCGGCCAGAATTCAGGTTTGGTTCCAGAATCGGCGCGCAAAGTTCAGGAAGCGCACGAAGCTACAACAACAGCAAGTTCACTCCACCACTTCCGGCTCGTCGTTGGCCCAAATACAGCAAGTGCAACAAGCGGCCGAGCCGAGACAGAAGCTCCTCTGCCAGGCGAGCAATACGAGCAAGCAAACGCTCGTAAATGATTCCCAGCTTAACCGCGACCATCCAACCTCAACAACAAACATCCTAGACTCGCTCGTCTCCTCCTTCAGCCAGCAGCTCTGCTCGCCGCCCAGCTCGCCACTTCCGCCGCCCGCGCTGCCCGCCACCAGGTGCCAGATGCAGTCGTCCGCGCGCCAGCAGGAGACTAGGCGCTGTCAGGCCGCAAAGAGGGGCGCCAAGCGGAGGGGTTGGCGAGGCGCCAACGGCGGCCAAGAGGAGAACGGAGACACAACCAAACAGGCGGCCGAGCTCCTTGGCTCGCTCGACCCCTCCTCAGGCTGCTTTGCTGGCCCTGGAGACGAGGCCAGCCGTCCGGCCCCAGGCGTCTACCTTCAAGCAGGAGCGGGCACCTATTACGGGCGCCACGAGATGCAAGCCGCCGCAAGCTCGCAGCTCTACGAGCTGGCCGGCCAGCCAACCTCAATGGCGCTCGAGTTCGAGCAGCGTCCGCAGGCTCAAATTGGCGAGCTGTTGGCCAACTGCTTTGAGAGCCAGCGGCTGGCCGAGCAACCCTTCGCGCTGCCCTTCAACCAGCAGCAGCCGCTCGAACCCGCAACCGCTGGCCAGTGCAACCCTTGGCCCCAAAGCGAGCCAGCCTACGCAAGTCCAAGCCTCTACGGTGAGCCGCAGGCCTACCAGCAGCAGCTCGCCTATGGCCACCAGCAGCACCTCGAGTACCAGCCACCGGCCAACCTGGACCCGCGCCAATACCAGCAGCAGCAGCATCTTAACCTGAACCTTCACCTGCAGAACCACTACCAGCCCACCAGCCAGCTGGCCGACTGTCACGCAAACGGAGTTGGCTCCTCTAGGGAACATTTCGCGCGACATCCGGCCAGCTCGGTGGCGCCAAACCTGTGCCAAAACAACCACTCGTTAGCGACCAATCTTACTTATAGCTGATCTGAGCTAGATATCTGTCCTCCTAGAGCCAAAAGATGGTGGACGAGCAATAAAAGGAAGAATTTTTGCCATAAAACTTGTCGCTGTCAGAGATCCACTTATCGATCATCTTGGACTCGCCTAGAAGTGGCGCGCGATAGAGATGCCAGGCTCAGATAGAGGCAAGTTTGAGCAGATAATAAATCCGCTCACTTGCGCGTGCTTGTCAAATCAGTGGGCCAGCCAAACTAACTGCCTATCGACCTTTTGCATCTTTGCGGGAGGCAAATTGCTAGCTAGTTTGTTCCATCCACTAGATAACTCAAAACTTGGGATGCAGATCTAGCCACTCTCGGCCAGTAACATGTTTGCTCGCTAAACTTTGCCTAATCTAGCCAGTCGTCCTTCTTGAAAACTTTAACTTCAAATAGAGACACTAAACAGTGTCGCTTATGTGCAATCTCATGATCTCTTAACTTCTTTTATTGTAGTCTTACAACTGGACAGCCAGTATAATACAATGCCCCCCAATTCGATCGTTTTGGTTTGACTCGGTGGCGACACCTGGTGTTGGGCCAACCTACCGAGCATATTTACAACAGGCCGCCTCCTCCCACTGGGCCGCTCATATAACGCAGGGCAATTGGACAAAACGCAAGGCAAACCCAATCTGAGAGTTCAGGGCATTCTGGGTTTGATCTGAGTTTGATCTCACCTTCAGCTGGAACGGCTTTGACTTTGAAATGACCGAGTTGGTGTCCGTCAGTCTGGTTCCACAAAATCGGTCCTCGCCGGCGCCGACCCCGTCCATGCTGCCTTGGTCGATGCCAACAAAGTCGTCATCGTTGCAAGTTGCACCCTGGAATCCGCCGAGCTCGGTCGCGTTGCTCACTGTATGGGTTCATGAGAGTTGGAAGAAACCGTTTGGTTAGCTGCTTTCTCATAGTTTGTTCACTGGTCTACGCTGAACTTGGACGATAACCTACCGTCGGCTGGGGCGCCAAAGGAGAATGCGCTCGGATAGTCGGTTTCCCATTTGATGGCGCAAAAGTTCTCCTCGACACGCACGCAGGAAGTGTAGCGCAAATTCGAAAGGTACCGAGCTCGACCCTCGATTCTCGGTCCAAAGTTGAAGCTTTTAACCACTGCCGATGGGCTACGGAAATATTGCATACAACCAGATGGCGCCATGTCAAGGTTGTTGCATGGAATCATGTTGATCTTGATGCGCCACTTGCGTATAACTCGCTCCCCATTCGACACCACCGATAGGACCACAGGGTTTGCGCTCCCTCTTCCCATGTCAATGTACACTAGAGTTTTGGGTAAAGTTTAGATTAGTTAGCTGAGTTTCGAGGTTCGTTTTGAGCAAGCGAGTTGTATTATCGGCAAACACTCACTGTGTTGACCAGAGTTTTCTCCACAAATTATTGGCAATCGTTCGCCAACTGTCGTCCTAACCATGAACGAATCTGTTGTACATAGACCATTCTCATCTGGTTGCGCGAGAGTGAAATCCTCAAAGTCTAGCCTCAGCTGGCAAACATTTGGAGTCTTCTCGATGGTCACCTGGCAGGTATCGGTTCCATTGTCGCCCCTCGGGTAGCCTGGATTTACGAAGGTTGTTTCGTTTTGGTTTGTTTTACCTCCACAGGTGAACTGATTGCGTTGATTGAGGGTTGGTTGGAATGCTTGGGTTAGGAGGGCTCGTTAGCGCTGGTAAGCGGCCGAGCTGGCCTCAATCAACACTAACCTTGAATGAGCAGCAAGTTGCGAATCCGTTTGCACAGGGGCCCACGCTTTGGCCTGCGCGACGGGTGCACTCGCTGTCCGACAAACAGGTGCCCGAGTCCTGTTGCTCGCCTTGGCACGGAGTATTCTGGAACCTGACCATTGCGAGCAGGGCTGGCAGAGTGGGCCGGCCGCCGAAGGTCTGCGCAAGGCTGGGCTCGATTATGGCCACCAAGCCGAGAAGAGCGACGATCTTTTTGTACATTGTGGGCTTACAGTTTACGTGCTGGGTTTTTGGTTCAAAGGGTTTCGCTGGGCGGCCTGGGTTGAGACAATAGCTGACTTCAATGGATGGTCAATATATCGACGCTGGCCAAGCTGAGGATTCAGACAACTTTCTTTGGAGATAAAACGAATGAGTCTGAGACGACGATCTCATTGGATGCCGGCAGATAGAGAGAGAGAGAGAGAGAGAGAGAGCCGAGCTAGGAGGAGGAGGAGGTTGAAGTTTCCCTATGCCAAAAGTCGTCCGCGTTTTTCCACCTGATGCCTCCCATTGAGTAGGAAGCGCAACTCAATTCGGGGGGAGCTCACTCGCTTGCAAGCCTCTCAAGGCCACATAGGCCGCTCGTCCACAAAACAGAGCCGGCGCTTGCATTCGAGAATTGCGCGACTTTGTGGTCATAATTGCGATCGGAACTAGAAAGGCTCATCGTTGGCAGCGCCGAGTGGTTGGCTGAGATTAGAAGGCGGCCGACGTAAACTAGTTATGCAACCCGAAGACTTCACGGGCGCCAAGTTCAAGCCATAGTTCGAGCCGGTGGGGTCAAATGCCGCTTGAAAATGGTCGACAAGGTTGATGGGAGAGTTTGGAGGGAAGAAAGTTCAGCGGCGCTTTGAGCCGGCAACAGGCCGACTGTCGGCTCGATTGGAGAACGTGGCAGTGGTTATTCTGCTCAGGCTGCCTCGAGACTTTAGCTTAGCTTCGATCGCATTGGAAAAGGAAACGTACTCATATGTATAATGCTACTTTCAATGCTCCCTTACGAGCAGCCTCTCTCAGTTCGGAGCTCAAGTTGGACGAGCAGACTTAGGCTCCCACACAGAGTGTATCGACCTTTGCCTCCAGGCTAAGGGCTCTTGTGGCAGCTGAGCTGCTAAACCAGCCAAATTCAATCATGGCTCATCTTTCCAAGTTCAAGATCACCGTCTCCAGGCATCAGCGGGTGCAAGCCTAGAAGCTTTGGCTCTGGCCGTGTCCAATTCATAGCCGATGTTGCTGAATTTAAATCCTTGCTCGATTAGTATTCGAGTCCACAAACTTTGCACGGATTCGAGAGCTCTGGTTTGCACAGCTCCTTCTTGGCTCCAACGCTCATCTCTGAGCACTATGACGAGCGATTCGACTGCCCATCTACAGGCTCTTTGCTCGAGGAGTACAATTTGACCTGCACATCCGCTAGATTTCCGACCACATTAGTGCGGAACTCGAGCCAAATAAACTGTAAACAGTCGCTCGAGAGGCCAAGAAATCGGTCGATTGTTCAATCCATCCTTTCGTGAATCGAGGTAGCTGGTTTGTTCGTGGTCAAGAGAATCAACAGTGTGTGTTTGTCCGATTTAGCGAGTTGGGGATCTAAGCTGTGCGCGAGTTTATACATAAATCCAAATTGAAGATGTACAAAACGAGCCAGTTGTTGCTGGTTGTGGGCGCCCTCGGCTTGGTTTCGCCAGCGCTCGCACAATGGAACCCAAGACAGAACTCAATGGCGGCCATAGTAAATCTGCTCAGACACCAGAATACCGCCTGCCACAATGACCAAGAGGAATCGGGCACCTGCTTGTCCGAGGCCGAATGCTCGCGACGAGCTGGCATCCACATAGGTACCTGCGCCAACGGATACGGATCGTGCTGTTCCTTTAAGGTAAGCTGATAACTTGATGATGGAGAGGTGTTACAGTGTGGAAACGGTATCTAAATCTACAAATCTGCCTCCTCTCCTAAACCATCAGTTCACTTGCGGCGGAACGACGAGCCAAAACGAGACAACATTCGTGAATCCAAACTATCCAAGGGGCGAGAATGGAACGGAAACCTGCCAGGTGACCATCGAGAAGACTCCAAATGTTTGCCAGCTGAGGCTAGATTTTGAAGAGTTCACATTGGCGCAACCAGACGAGAATGGTCTCTGCACAACAGATTCATTCATGGTTAGGACGACAGTTGGCGAGCGACTTCCGATCCTATGTGGCGACAACAGCGCCCAGCACAGTGAGTATTGCACGAGCGGATGGGTGGAATTCTATCTAGATTCAAATCCGTTGTAAACAAACAAAACTAACCAAATTTGCGTCCATTGAAACCACTCGCCAGTGTACATCGATATGGGTCGTGGAAGCGCCAATCCGGTAGTTTTGTCCGTCGTCTCGAATGGCGACCGAGTGACACGCAGATGGAAGATCAAGATCAACATGATCAACTGCAATAATCTCGACATGGCCCCATCTGGTTGTATGCAGTACTTTCGCAGTCCGTCAGCAATCATAAGGAGCTTCAACTTCGGGCCAAGACTGGAGGGTCGCGCTCGTTACTTGTCAAATTTACGCTACACTTCGTGCGTTAGAGTTGAAGAGAACTTTTGCGCCATCAAATGGGAGACTGAATATCCGCTCTCCTTCTCTTTTGGAGCCCCCTACGAATGTGAGTATTGCAGAATCTGTTCGCCCTCTTCGTTCCTGAAGAAGAGACCCCAACTAACCGACCTCGTCCACTGAACAGCCGGTAACATTACAGAGCTTGGCGGATCAACAGGCGGCATGTGCAACTCCGACGATTTCATTAGCGTCGATCAAGGAAGTGTTGATGGAATTGGCCAAGGGGAGGATAGATTTTGTGGCACAAAATTGCTCGAATCCAACGCGATCATTTCAAGATCGAAACCATTCCAATTGAAGGTCCGCTCGAACGCAGACCAAACCCAGAATGCCCTAAACTCGCAAGTTGGTTTCTCGCTTAGATACGTGCAACTGCCCTGTGTAATCTAAGCAAACATACAAACAATCTGTCAACAAAGATTGAAAGTGCAATCAGGTAGCAAACGAGACGAGGTTGATGAAAACTGGGTCGGAGGATAGGAAAGTCCTTGAAGGGAATCAGGTGCAGTTTTCTACCTAGTTGCAAGAGAATAACCTTCGCCGACCTCTTAGAGCTGTGTAGAATAAATAATTATTTATTAAATTGAGGGTTGTTGTTGAATAATTTGGAAATCCCGTTGCTCGTCTCACAGCCCGTTAGAAATGCGACCATCCCCACCTCTCTAGCAAGTTTTTCCTAGCTCGCTTTAAGCTCCAGGTGATGCTCGCTGCTTGGACCATTAATGCGTCCGATTCAGTGCATCATCCAGGGCCGGCTGAGAACGCAAACGATATCGCACCTGCATATGCTGGCTCGCCTGGAAGGGCTAAAAGTGCCAAGTCCTCCTACATCAGAACCTCCTCTCAAACTTGCCTCTCCAGCCGAAGCGATTCCATGGAGCAGTCACACTGGAAACCCAATCCAACTCATCAAGATGGTGATACTGGCCGCTTGTGCTGGACTAGAACAAGCAAGCTTGTTCCCGTTCACCTGGAATCGGTCCTTTCCTTCGGCAGGGCGAGATGCTGGAATTAGGTGAGCCGATGGCCGCTTACCCTGGCTCAATGTATGCGCTGCTAAGTAGGTGAACGTGAGCACTGCAAATAGCTTTCCAAGTCGAGTGGTGAAAAATGCTTTTCATTCATTCAATCGAGTCTTCCCAGGACCAACCTTGAGAGCTTGGCCTTGAGAGAACCGATTGGCTAACGGCCGAAACACACCCCAGTGTCGGCGGAATTTGTTGCCGTCTGAACAATAACAATAGGGACTCAGTTGGCTGCCCACCATTTGGCCCAACAATCCACAGGCCAACAACTCTAGGCTGGCCAGTCTCATGAACGAAGCCTTGCGAGTGCTCCAATGATGAGCACTCAATCCGTTGCATCAGCCACCGCAGGTTTCTTGCTCAACGTTAATGCCAAAAAGTAATCAACCGCCCCGGTGCCACTTGATGTCGTTGCAATTGGAAACAGTGTTAGCCGAATTCTTGTTGCGCCGCTGCCTCGAGCTTGCACTTGTTGCATCTAGTCCAGACAGAGTGGCCACTATCTGGCACACAATACGCCATTATCGTCGATGCTCATTGTTGTCTTGCAAACAGTTAGATGTGGTACCTGTCGCCGCCTCTGCAACTGCTACCATCGCTGCCGCCACCGCATTTGCGCTCAATTGTAATCCTGCTCGCTAGTGGTCAAGTTTGGCGCCTTGTTTGCGCATCAGCCACAATCCAAGGCCAGTCAGTCAACGGCAACGGCGGCGACGGTGATATTGCAGTCGTAATGGGCGAGCTTGCAGAGCCTTGCTGGGCTTCTTCTATCCGATAGATAGAAGCCCTTCTCTGCCCCTTCAGCCCCAGCCCAAGCTACGGCTAAATCTCCTTCACCCTCTTTCGGGACTTCAACCTTGGCCAGCCGACGAGAAACTTGGTCAATCATTCTATGCTTCAAGGCTGCTCTCTCGAATCCCGTTGGGTGAGAAAACTTCAGCCTCTAGTGCGGGAGAAAACGGTATTTAAACCGGATTGTTTGCTTGAGAGTAGGAGCATTCGCTAGCTTGGCCTCGAAGTGAAAACAGCTCCTCAGAAGTGTCTTCGCGCAAGAAGCTTGAAGAGTTTGGGTATCTCAGGCTACGCTAGACTTGAAGTAGCCAGTTGGCATAGTCGGCAAATACGCAACAAGAAATAGTAGCCTGAACAAGCAATTCGCATCGCGTCCACAACATACCCGAACCCTCAGCGCTCCAATCAAGATGTTGCAATCGCATACAGTCCTTTGGCTGGTGACAAGTTTTCTAGTCATCACCGTGCAAGTGGAGGCCCAAGGTTTCTTCGGTCGACCCTCGATTTTCAACTTCCAAGCTGCCCAGTTGGCAAGAAACTACAACACTGCTTGTAGGGGCGATGGAAACGAGTCAGGAACTTGCATAAGTGCGAGCGACTGTGAGCGCAAAGGAGGCACAAACAGTGGAGCTTGTGCAAATGGGGCCGGAGCCTGTTGTACGTTCAAGGTAAGTTTGGCTCACCTGTGGAATATTGCCGATCCAATTTGGGTTTGATTACTTCTAGTATCGTAAGTAACTAACTATCGGTTCCCTCAACTGAATAGTTTACTTGTGGTGGAACAACAAGCCAAAATGAGACCATCTTCGTCAATCCGCAATATCCGAATGGCGAGAATGGTACATATACATGTCAGGTGACAATTGAGAAGGCGCCAAATGTATGTCAGCTCAGATTGGATTTCGACGAGTTTAAACTGGCGCAACCGGACGAGAATGGTCTCTGCACAACAGATTCTTTTATGGTTAGAACGACCGTTGGCGAGAGACTGCCAATCCTATGTGGAGACAATGCCAAGCAGCACAGTAAGTACAACTACCGACTTGAATTCAAGTATATCGACCACCAAAAAACCAGTACCTGTTAATTGCTAACCTGTAAATGCTTGATTCAATATTCACTCTTCGTCACAGTTTACATTGATATGGGTAGAGGGAGCGCCAATCCAGTCGTCCTATCGGTCGTCTCAAACGGTGATCGAATGTCCCGTAAGTGGAAGATCAAGATTAACATGATTCCTTGCAACAACATCGACATGGCGCCATCAGGTTGCATGCAATACTACCGAAGCCCCTCAGCTGTGATCAAGAGTTTCAACTATGGACCCAGGATTGAGGGCCGAGCGCGTTACCTGTCGAATCTTAGATACACAACTTGCATCAGAGTTGAGGAGAATTTCTGCGCAATCAAATGGGAAACAGAGCAGGCTAACTCCTTCTCATTTGGAAGCCCATTTGATGGCAATGTGACCGAATTGGGCGGCTCAGCTGGAGGTTTGTGCAACAACGATGACTTCATTGGCGTAGATCAGGGCAGCAGCGATGGTGTTGGTCCAGGTGAGGACAGATTCTGTGGTACACGATTGCTTGATTCAAATACCATAATCTCAAGATCTAAACCTTTCCAGCTAAAGGTGCGATCAAATGTAGACCAGACCCAGAACGCCCTCAACTCTCAGATCGGGTTCGCAATGCGCTATGTCCAATTGCCTTGTGTAATGTGAAAACTTTTGACATCACTCACCTTTGACCGCTTGGCTTTAAATTATATATTCTATCGAAATGTTTGCACTGAAGTGAAAAGGCTAAAACGACACCCGAGAAAACGGGAGATCTGGTTATTACATTTCAGATCATAACATGTCGAGAATAATTTATACAATCTATTTATATCAATGAAAGTTTGGCTCATAAGGGAGAACGGCGTCCCTATATGAATAAAACGCACGCGCATAACAGGATCGAGACAGAGGAGAACATATCTAACAATTCGATGGCCCTCAGGCTGCATGAAAATGCGCGCGCGCGCCGCTCGCGTATCGGGCCCAAGTGATATCTTGGGACTCGAAAAATGGATTGAGATGCAAAACGATTGTCGTGACAAGTTATTATCATGTTAGCCTCCATGTTTCATATGCAACTCATGTGGCGAGAAATAAAAGGTAAAAACCACAAATTGCAAGGTACTATATGCGACCGGGCTAGATGTTGGATACTGAGCGAATTCGGATACAATTTTGCAGCAATAGCGATACTCTTCTGGAAAGAGTGCATATGTAGGCGAGTCAGTTTTACCATTATATAGCGCCTAGATTTGTTCATCTTTGTAACTGGTATCACGCAGAGCCAAGCTGAATTCTTCCTATTTAAGGCAACACAGTCTCCTCAAGCGAGGGGAAAAATTTATTCTATTATCTTAAACCGAGGACTAGTCCGAATGAGAACACAATTGTTGGCCATAAAGCGACGACTGGCCAATGCTAGACAAAATTTAACCGAGATTTCAGGTTGAGATCGACATATATTCATGCAGACGTTTTCTACTTGGGTCGATTCATCACAGTCTTCTCATTTGACGACCACTCAGTAAAACAAAGTCTCGTAAAAGATTGATACGAAATGAGCAGCGCAAACGAGAATAGTAAGCGTTTTATGAGGAGCTCGAAGAGAGAAGAAAGAGCGAAACTAGAGACTGCTGGATAAGAACAGGTTGCGAGAGTTACATCTACTAAAATAATTTGAGTACAAGTTTAACAGTTTCAGGTCCAAAGCGTCCAGTTTGCTCCCACTTGTGGAACCACTCTAGCCTTGGATGAAAGCAGCCTGTAACCTGTGGAGCGTCCATTTCCTGAGCCAGTGATCTCAGTGCCTGAAACATGTTCAGCTAGACGAACAGGCAATGAGATCACGAACACTGCTTACGTTTTTATTCTCGAAATCCTCGCTAGACGTCTCTCGAATCCGAGGGGGAGTGCTGAAAGAGCAAGCGAGAAGCAGGACCAGTAACCATGTTGGCCGGCCCATGGATGGAGGCAAGATTCATTGACCCTCATTCAATCATCCATACATCTGCCTCAAAGAGCTCGTTTATGCTTTGGTACCTGCAAGTTTTGTTGCTCAAAAGATACGGCTCACGGAGCAGCTTGAGTTTGTTGAAGGCGAACTCACCGGACTGGCTAATCCTATGCTGATAATTTATTCACCTGTTTCACTCATTGCCCTTAACCTTCCTGCAGTGGTACCATGACGCCGAGCTAATGCTGTTGCTGTCCCTCTGATTGCTCTGAGGATCGAATGAGCCAACCCGAAGTATGTACTCAGTGGATGAACTCTTATTCTTGAGCCAACTAATCTCTTCCTGTTCCTACTGAGTCTGAACGGCCTAAGTGGGAGCAGAAAAGGCTATTTTGATCTTTGAAAGGAGTAGTTTGAGTCGTCTATCCAATCGGAATTCATGGCCAACTTGCTCTCGCCCAATAACGAAGAGTTTAAGTTCTGAAGGTAGTTACAGCTGCGAACATAAAATCGACCTCAAGTTGAGACATACAGAGGGACTGAAGATACCAAACTGAAGTCCTAAGACTAGTTTCAGTTTCGTCGCAAAGCACATCGTTCTCTCAGTAGCAGATCTGCGGATACCATCGCTGTCACCAGCACGGACTGATCAAACTTCAAAAATTAACTTCTCTATTACATTATTTTGTGATTTCAGCTCGTTATTTAATCTCAAAGAACCTTTAAATTCTAAAACGAGCAAAATCAATCAAATAAGAATGCATCAATCAGTTACAAGCACAATATTTGTGCTTCTTCTAATTGCAATTACCTCATCTTATGCCCAATACAGACCCTCCGTTATCGGACTAACCTACATTGTCAGATATCAGAACACAGCCTGCTCGAATGCCGACCAAGAATCGGGGACTTGCTTAGCGGATGCCGAATGCTCGCGTCGCGCTGGTACTAACATTGGCTCCTGCGCAAACGGCTATGGAACTTGCTGCTCCTTCAAGGTATGTATTCAGCCTGTTGCCACGAGATCCTGAAACAGTTCTGTCAACATTGTACTGACACTAAAACATTTTGTTCAACCAAATAGTTCACTTGCGGAGGAACCACAAATCAAAATGAGACAACGTTTGTAAATCCGCAATATCCCAAGGGGGAAAATGGAACTGACACTTGCCAGGTAACCATCGAAAAAGCGAGCGGTGTCTGCCAGTTGCGTCTTGACTTCGACGACTTCACCCTCGCTCAGCCTGATGAGAACGGCTTGTGTACCACCGACTCTTTCATGGTTAGGACTACGGTTGGTGAGCGATTGCCAATACTCTGCGGCGAAAACTCTGGTCAACATAGTGAGTATATGGGAGATGGTTTTTGATGATTGTTTTCCAAGAATCTGCTCGTCTAACTATTCTTACTTTTGCAAAACAGTGTACATTGACATGGGCCGCGGTAGTGCTAATCCAGTGGTGCTATCGGTGGTTTCGAACGGCGAGAAGATCGTACGGAAGTGGAAAATTAGGATCAACATGATTGCTTGCAACAATTTAGATATGGCCCCATCGGGTTGCATGCAATACTTCAGGAGTCCATCTGCAATCGTAAAGAGTTTCAACTATGGACCAAAGATGGAAGGGCGAGCTCGTTACCTGTCTAACCTCCGTTATACATCTTGCATTCGAGTCGAGGAGAACTTCTGTGCGATCAAATGGGAAACTGAATACCCTCAGTCCTTCTCCTTCGGTGCACCATTCGAGGGCAACATCACAGATTTGGGAGGCTCGACTGGTGGCATGTGTAACTCAGACGATTATATTGGTGTGGATCAAGGCAGCAATGATGGCATCGGACCAGGCGAGGATCGTTTCTGTGGAACCAAATTGCTAGAATCTAACGTAATCATCTCTAGATCGAAGCCGTTCCAACTGAAGATTCGCTCAAACGCCGACCAGACCCAGAATGCTCTCAACTCTCAAATTGGATTCGCTTTGCGCTACGTGCAACTACCGTGTGTTATTTAAATGACACCTGACTGATACAACGTAGAAGTGTGTTCGATAGCCTTTGTAATGCGGTGGTTCATGCAAGTCCTCAAAGCTTACGAACCGACAAGTCTCCCCAAGCCCTAAATTATTGATTCACAAGCGAACAACAACGAACAAAGACTGGAATTATTAGAAATTATCAAACATTCTAGCACGAAGTGCTTCGACATCCTAATAGACTTGATAGATGAGAATAAATCGCTTTCAAAAATCCAATTTTTTTGAAACTCATCTGGAATTATGCATAGATAGATATCTGTTGTGACAGTAAGAACAGTGTTATTTCATTGCTCGTCTGGTTCCTTTGGTGTTTGCAATGGTTTAGACTTCTCAGTCGACGAGAATGTGCCATCGAATTGGTTGACAGGGGATGATGATTGGTCAATATTTGTTATTTGAGTTGAATCGTGACCGATCGAAATGGGCCTGAGAACGACTGGCGTTAATTCAATAGCATCACTCACTACCGGAAAGCTATGTGGCTCCACGTCTTCGATTGTTTCGATCTCCACCAATTTCTCTTCGGGCTCCAAGCTAATCTCAATCGAGTTTCTTAGGTAGAGCGGTAGCAATTTGATTGCAGACTCCCTGTTTTCTACCACAAAGTTATGGAATGATTTTGGTAGGTTTGGTTTCAATTTTTGCTTAAGATTGTTCGCATAAGATTGCATCTCCAGGAGCTTTGCTCGATTTGTCTCAAGATGTACACCAATTTGCTCGGACAAATATTCAATCTTTGCCTGTCTTGCCTCGTTCGCGCGCCTAAGCTTTTTGAGAGCTGCATCATTGGAGCACATTGTTCTAAGACCATCACATAGATAAGTATTGAATTGGCTCTTTGTCTCAGGTACAGCCTCACCGGTTACGAATTTTTTGAAATCGTCTTCACTAATATTGAGCGAGGCACCACTTACTTTCTCTATGAATTCAAGGGCACAACATAAATTTGTAAAATAGTAGCCTGTTTCGCCAGTCATCAAGCGTCTAGGATTTGAAAAGCGGGTCAAATATTTCATGTCGGCAGGCAACATTGGTGGATTCGCTTGGATAACTACGAAAACGAGAACAGGTAAAAATTGATCAGCACTCACGGGAACCGAATGGCCGCTAACTGGACTCACCTGGAGCAACTCGAATATTGTCTTGCTACACTGAACAATGCACTCAAGTTTGTCGATTGAGGACGTGCGCGAATACATTTCAACCATTTGACAAATAGCCTTGTCCAACAGATCATGGACAAGCGGATGCTTGAAGTCGATATCAATTTCGAGGTGTTCAACCGTTATCCAGTTAAGAGATCTGATCCTCTTCTGAATCGCCATATTATGTTCCTCATCCTCATTAATTATTCGTGCAGAAATTACTTGATAGATGTGCTCATTTAGAATCCTTTCCATGTTATCGTTCAATAGCTCTAATTGATCAGGTGTTGCACCCTTGTAAACAAATTGAGTCTCAAATCTGGTGTTCATTGTTTGGTAAAAGTCGTGGACCATGTCAGATAAATCGCTAATTGTTTTGTTAGGTAGCTTTTCTGTTGCTAGGAGATCGCGGGCGAATTTATTCGTGTTTCTTAGACAGTCGACCCAGGCGACATCGTATAGGAAATGCGGTTGCTGCAGGGAACTTTTACGGCTTGAGGTGTTGTGCAAGTACTCGGATTGGCTTGCGCTATGTATGGAGGAATCATCGCCTTGAAGGCTGGGGCTGGTGCGAAAAGACGATTTAGCCGTGTTCATTATAGTGTTGTGCAAATTGGTCAGGGTATCGTAGCCAGTCATAACGATTGAGGTGGGACTAGTTAGATTGCTGAAAAGACTACTAGGATTCAAGACGCTACTTGTGCTAGTATTAGGCGATACATCATCAGCTTGTTCCGTGTTAGTGATTGTACCGTCGGTGCTTGTGGTAGGGGTTTGACAGGCAGATAGGGTAGTTGCACAATTATTTGGATGCGATTTGTCTCGGAAGGTAGAGGCACGTTTGAGTAATTTAAGAACGTTTGACTTTTTATCCGTGCACTGGCTTCTTCGTTTCTCTTCATATTTATCAAAGGGGATATAGTTGACTCCTGTTGGCGTCATGCTGGCACAGGTTGTGGGGATTAGACTATCGTCGATACAGGATAATTGGGGTGCTTGTGGCAGGTATTGTTGTTGTTGTTGTTGCCACGTGAATGGCGAAATTCGGGGTGGACTAGTTGGCACGTTCATCTGACTCTCTTGCTGGTGGCCAGGGATTATGTGAGAGGCAGAGCGAGCCATATGTATCTCGGATGCTTGATTGTCAATAGAGTTGAAATGCTGTTGAGGGTAGTAACTGTTCTCGCCGATTTGTAGGTTTTTAAATTGATGTTCGGGTGGCGTTTGATGTTGCCACCAAGGGAGAACTTGTTCGTTTTGCTTATTGGCCGAGTCGGGTTTAGGATAAGGATCGTGAAATTGTCGTGCTTGAGATGAATGGCGACGATCGCTGCTGTTCAACTGCTTAAAACAGATCGAACAGTATCCCAACCACTCTGGGTTCCCGAAAAATCCGCAACCCGCCTTACATTGGATAGTTGATTGGTCCAGGTAAAAGGCGCTCAGCTTTTGCGACTGTTGTTGCGCCATGTTAGATAAGGTTGGTGGATTTGAGAGTTCGACTGAACGTTGAAGCTAATGGAAGTGAATATTTCTTTTCACAACTAGTGCAAGAACCTTTGTTTGTTTGCCTCTGATTTCAATCGAGAGAATCGATGCTGGGGGGGGGGTTTGGCTCTGATCCGCTGTCTCCATCTGCTATTGCTGCGCTTGTTTAGCGAGCAATTTTTTCCCAAAAAGTGAGCGCCTTTGACGGGATTGTGCAAGCGACAAATCCCTGATAAAACAGATGTCTCCTCGATGACTGATGGTAGTATATGATGGGGATGATGAGAAATAATAATAACAGTGAAACGGTGGCCAAGCCAGACTTTCTAGGGCCAAGCCAGTTTGCTCTGTTAGGCCATTTTCAAAATGTCGCAGGCAAAGTGACGCGCACCGCTCACACGATGGCAATTGGCGAATCTGTGCGCGAATGAGTGCATGTTATTCTCCAAAATCAGCTGACTAGCAGGTGGCCCAGTTCACTCTGGAGCCGCCAGCTGGCGCGCGTGCTCCGTTTAGTGGGCGGCGCATGCGCCCGCCAAGCTCACTCTGGCAAGCCCATCGGAGGTTGCTCAAAATGGGCTAAAGGAGCGAATGATGCAAGGATTCAGCTTGAGGTGGCTGATAAATCTTGGATTCTCTCGGTTTTAGTTCATTCAATCGGCGAGGTAAAGGCGAATGAGTGGGTTGTAGAGGACTGAAATAGCGAGCGAAGTTGCGGGCAGGATTATTTTGAACTCTGCGCACTCATCTGGTTTTCGCCGGGCCAGCAAACAATCAGCAATCAATTAGTGAGCAATACAATTGATCGGCCGGCGCTGCCACCACCAAGCAGCGACAGTAGCTCACCAGGTAGGCGCACAGAGAGAGAGAGACAGGCGCAGAGGCAGAGACTGAGACTGAGAGGGGCAAGCTGGCTCAGGTTAGGCGCCAGCGAGCCGAGTTGAGCGGCAACAAGCGGATTGGCAACTTGCACTAGCAGCGGCGTGTGTGTGCAATAAGTGTCGGTGGGTCAACTGAGGGAGCTACAGTGTTGTTGGTATTAGGCCGCTCGGTGTTTTCTGAAAGCGGCGAGCTCTCTCGGAGGCGGTTTGAGGGTTTGGCCGGCCGAAAGGGAGAAGTTTTGATGGGGAATGGGAGGCTCAGCGAGCGAGAGGATGTTTGATGAGCGAGTGCGCCGATTAGAATTCGAGCCGAGCGCTCTTGGAACGATGCAAGGCTCGAGCAGCAGCAGCAGAGACACTGAGCAGCGGCAGCAAGTGGGCGCCGACAGTCGCTTGGAGGCTCGAACGAGAAGCCCGAGGAAGTTGGCGGAGCGAGAGGCCCGCAGAGAAGCAGCAGCAGCAGCAGCAGCAAGCTTGGCAAGTCTAGCGCCAACTGGCTTGGAAGGAGCAGCGGAAGTTGATTCGGAAGTTCGAGTGAGAGATGACAAGATGGCAGCAAGTTTTGAAGGAAGAGATGGACAACAACAATTTGGGCCCCTCGAAGCGCAAATGCGAGCAAGCGGCCGCTCGAGGAGGAGGAGGAGTGGGCGTGCCGGGCGGGAGACGAGCAGCAGGCGCGGCGGCCAACTGAGCCGCGCGCTGGCCCTCCTCGCGCTGGCCCTAATGCTGGCCGCCGTGGGCGCCTCCCAGCCGAGCAAGCCGGGCCCGCCGGAAGCGCGCGCAGAGGAGGGCGGCGGCGGCGACAGCGCAGACAGACAGTTCCAACTGTTGCGGAGCGCCAACGTTGAGCTGAGCCGGCGCGGCCAGCGGCTCCAGCGGGAGGCGGCGGGCGCAAGCTCGGCCGAGGGAGGCCAGCAGCCAACCTGCGGCTATCCCGGTTCGCCAGCCCACGCGAGCGTCACCTTCAACACGTCGCTCATCGTTGCTGGCACTGCGGCAAGTTACACCTGCGACAACGGCTACGAGCTCCTTGGGCCGCCGCGCCGCCTTTGCCAGGCAAACGGAACTTGGCTGCCAGTTGGGATTCCATTTTGCGGTAAGTTTCATCTCTCCACTGCGAGCGGCAGCGCGCGCGCGCGCACTGGCCAAGGTCGGCCCGTGGCCGGATTGGCCAGCCTTGGTGGCGCCGCTCAAGCGAGCGCGCGACAATTAGCGGGTTAAATTTAGCATTGCCAATTGGCGTCAACCTGAGCGCAAGGGACTCGCTGCGAGTCTAAGCTTGCGAGCTCGCCAGGAGCTCTCGCTGGTCGCCTTGCAAGCTCCTGGCCAAGTTTAAATTGGCGAGCAAAAGCTACAAGATTGATGGACATTTTTAGCGAGCTTTGGGCGGCCAAAAGTGTCTCTGTGTGCCGGCTCATTGTTGGCGCCTCTCGCGCGTTTTCAGGGCGCCCAAGTGGCTCGCTTTTAGTTTTGGGGGCCGGCTGGCTGGCTTGCAGCGCAGGGCGGCCGGCCAGCGCGGACCGGATTTGGTTTCGAGAGTGGCCGCCGAGCTCGGGCAGAGCAGGGCTCAAAACTCTGGCCGAGTTTTGAGCTTTGAGCAGCGAGCGAGGAGCAGGAATTGAACTCTCTGCTCATCCAGCTCGATTGTTTTAACTTCAATAAAAACAATTGTCGTCTCCAACTCGAGCTCGCCTGTCGACGGCTCAAATCAACAGGTCGCCGGGTGGCAACAGGTTGCGCTGCCTCCAGCTCAAATCTCGGCTTGAAATGAAGCAGCAGAGGGCGGGAGGGGCGATCAAATTAGATCAGCGCCTCCATTGGCCTAGAGTTTGGCTGGTTGCGAAACAATTGGCAACTCTGCCTCCCATTGCAGGTTTGCCATTCAAATGAGCGCAAAAGCCCTCTTATTTTGCATATCTCAGCTCGGATGGCCGCTTGCAAGGGTGGCCAATGCAAGCCAATAGACTCTTGGGGGGCGGCGACGATTTCGCTCCTTGGTGGCGGCCTGGCGCTGGCTTTGCTCGTCGCAATTGGCCTGGCCGGCGGCGGCGCTTTTTTGGCTCGCTGACGGAAGTGGAATTGTTTTTGCAAACTTTCGAGCCGGCAACTCTCGTCTGGTCGGCTCAAAGGCGAGACTCAATGTCAGGCCGAGAGTTGCGCCATCCTGGCAGGATGCTCGCTCGTGCGGCCGGCTGCTTTGCGCGACCCCTCTCGCAGGACGGCGGCCAACTCTTGTTGAGCTCGGCTCAAACAAACGCTGGCCTTTGCTTGGCTGGCGGCCGCTGCGACAGTGGCCGCCGGACGGGCAGCCTGACCCAAATGTTGGAGGAGAGTTGGTGCAGCCAACAGAGAATCCTGCGGCTTGCCGGCCGGAGGAGGAAAGTCTGGCCGCTTTTGGCGCAAGTTTCGTAGACAGGCGAGCGAGAGTTTGGAGTTGAGAGTGGAGGGTTCAACCAGCTGGTGGCTGGCTGGCTGGCTGGCCGGCGAGATGGGCGCAGGCTGCACACGAGGATCTCGTTGGCCGGACGGGAGGAGGAGGGGGCGGAGTGAGAGTTGAGGAGAGGCGCTGGGAGTTAGACTGAGAGGGTATAATTAGAAGTCGCTTGAATCGCATTTGCATCCTCCTCAGCCGGTCTGGTTGGCTCTCTCTCTGTGCCCATTGCGCAAACTGAGTGGCCGCCCGACGGCCAGTCAGGTGTTCTACCGGCCAAATGGGCGCCAATCGATTGGGCGCGACCAGCCGGCCGGCCAACTGGAGGCGGCCGCGCAAAGGCCGGCCGGCGGAGCTCACGCTCGTCGCCGCTCGGCTCGCGCTGACCAGTTGCGTGAGCGCAAAACTGGCCGCGCGCAAGAGCTACCTGTCTGCGGCGCAAACAGTGGCCAGCTGGCCGCGCTCGCAGCTTAGCGGCGAAAGGGAGACCGCAACATGTGATTGGCTTCTCCAAAACTGAAACTAACATTCCACTTGCGATAGTCGAGGCCGAGCGAGGCAAACCGAAGCGGGCAACAAAGGCGCCTTTGTGCTGGGCGATGGCCGCTCAGTTTGTATTTGCTCGGCTCCCATTGACTCTCGTCCCGTCTCGTCCCATCCCATCCCGTTGCATCTCGCTCGCAGACTTCCACTGGAGGCGAGTTGCGCAACTCGCCCCAGCCGATAAGTTATCCCAAATTGGGCCAAACAAAGGCGAAGGGTTGGATGGATGGGGCTTGCTTGCAGTTTCGCTCAGTGATTTATTATTGGCTGCGCTCGCTCGGCCCGGCTGGCCAACTCGAGCGCGGAGTTGGATCAACTGGAGCGGCGAGATTGGAGGCAGAAAGAGAGAGAGAGCGAAGATTCAATCAGCGGCCGGCCAATTGGAGGCTCGGATTGCGGCGCTCAGGTAGCTGGGGCGCCGGCGGCCACTTGTGTGGTCTGCGGCCGAGGAGGGTAATTGATCTGCGCTGATCAGGTAGATCACACACAGGGCTGCGAGACCGTTTAAAGGCTTGCCCGCTCCTCTGGGCCGCAGCGGCGCCGATCGCTCACTCGATTGGCCAACACAACTCAACGCCGCAGACCCGAGCAAGCCGGCCCAGTGATTGATAGGCGGCCACCTCCACCTCAAACTCCAACTCCAACTCCTCTGGCCGCAAACTCTCGCCGGCTCCTGTCAGCCGCTCTGGCGGGCAGGCCGAGTCTGGGCGCCGCCGCAACCCTCTGAGCGCCACTCTCCCCGCCTGGCCCAGTCCTGGCCGGCCTCAGTGTCAGTGCTGCGCTCGGGCGCCCAACTCCCGGCCGGCGCCACTGGCGGCGCTGTCAAGCCCACATTGTCCATTGTCTTGAAGCTCGCTCTCGCTCTCTCTCTGTCCGCCGCTCGCCTATGCAAGACGTCAGGCGGCTCCATTACAATGGATGGAGCCGCTGCAGCTTGTCAATGGGCGACAGCGCCCAGCTCTCCGCTCCCGGCTGCTGTGCCGCCCGGAAGAGTCGGCGCCAGTTGGGTGGCACGCGAGCCGGCAGAGGCCGGCGCAACTTGTTTGCTCGCCCCAACTCCGTGCCACTTCGGCCGATGGGAGCGGCCCGCTTCCGTTTGCGCCGGCCGCTCAAGTGGGACACTCGAGTCGCGGCTCAAGCTTGGAGGGGCGGCAAGGCGGAGAGCCAAGTGGGACAAGTGCGGCGGCGGCGGCTGCTGCTCGCATGTCCAGCCAGCCCGCCGGCCGGCCAAACAAACCGAGCTGGCCATATTTCACACGCTGCCAAGCTGCAGGCGGGCGGCCAGCAAATTGAATTGCACTCGCGAGTCTCTGGGACAAGTGGACAAAACTTGAACTTGAGCCGCCTCTTGTTGGCGCCGCTGTTGACTCTTGGCCGGCTGAGTATGGGGCTAGCAAGGCGGAGGCGGAGGCGGCGGCGGCGGCGGCGGCGGCGGCGGCAGAGGCAGAGGCAAAAGCAGAGGCAGAGGCAGGGCCAAAAGCAAAGGAGTGGGGCTCGTTTCGTGTCCACAATGAGCAGCCTCGATTTGCCAGTACTTCACACACTCGCGAGCGGCCAAGCATCTGACAAAACGGCCGCTCGGCTGGATCATTTTTCTCAGAACAATGCCACTTGTTTGCTCGCATCCGGTTGGCTGGTCTCAGCCGGCCAGGCTAATGGTGGCGCCGGAGATGTTTAGCCGCTTCCACTTCCGAGCGCGCGGAACTGGGCCGCCCTTTTCGCGCTTCGAAGCGGCGGCTCGCTTGAGTTGGAGCTGGAGTTGGACTCCAAGTCCCAGTCCGAGTCCCAGTCCCAGTCCGAGTTGAGTCTGAGCTGGAGCGCGAGGCGGGAGGAGAGGCGGCTCCAGTCGGCCGAGTGGCGCCGCCAATCATCCATCATCGAGTTGGAGGTGAGGAGCGAGGACAAAATGGCCGCTCCCTCGTTGGCGCGCAAGCGAGGCCAACGAGGGGCGAGGCTCAGGCGCGCGGGGTCAGCGGGTCTTGGCGGCCGGCGCATGCAAACGACTGTTTGGTTTGTCTCGGCCGGCTGACACCTGAATGGAGTGGAGCTTGCGGCGCGTTGGCCGCCCCTCTCTCTCTCTCTCTCTCTCTGCGCAGCCTGGAGCCGAGCTCGGCCTCAAACTCGAACTCGAATCCGAGTCTGCGCAAGCCACGCGATGCCTGCGCCGAGCCGGCGTGATATACTTGACACACAAACGGCCAGATTAGTCCTCCAGCTAATCTGGAATTCAGTTTTGCCACATTATTGCAACCAGACACCTGGAACCCTTCTGAAGGCTCAGCCTGTTTGTTGGTGAGTTGGAGTTTGAGTTTTGGCTGCCACCGCAAGCGCTGATGGAAGCGCCGGCTCGACTGTGGCGCCGGCGGACAGTTTGGTGTCGCTGGCAGGCGAGCGGCCACTTTTACCTGGCCGCCGCCGCCGCCGCCGCCGCCGCACTGAGCCGGCCGCCAGTCACTCAAGTCTGTCGTGCGGGCCGCCTTTCGGCTGCAGCAGCGCCGCCGCCGCCGCCGCCGCCGCCAGAGTCAATAGCGGACCCGTTTAGCCCTTCGAGGCTGGAGATGCAAATTCGAGATTAGATTCCTTTCTCACAGCCATTAGCGAGCCGGCTCGTCCGCTTGTCGTCAATGGAAGTCGGCGGCACTTTTGCCCGGCGGCCGGCCTCTGCGCCGCTTGGCGTGAGTTACAATGGGAAAATATGGATCCAGGCGAGCGGCGAGTAATGGCGCCGCTCGTCTCGCTCGCCGCTGACAGCCACCATTAGCGGCCGGATTCGCACGCAAGCGGCGCGGCCATTGGCGCTCCCCGAGCAGACGAGTTGGCGCTCCAATCGGTTTCTCTCCGCCTAGCGAGCTGGCGCATTGGTCTCGTCTCGTTAACGGCGCCTGTCAGCGTTGGCCACGCAAATCTGGCGAGCCAACAATTGAATCATGGGCGTCGCTGGCAAGACGGGCGGCCGGTTGCGAGCGAGCCGCCGCCGCTGCTTCCCTTTCAGCGTCCACTCCTTCACCTGTCTCCGCCGACTCCTGTTGCCTGCCGCTGCCGCCGCCGCCGCCCTCGCTCCAAATGGACGCGTCGCTAGCCAGGCGGCCGGCCGGCCGGCCGACGGACCGGCAAATCCGGCGCCAAATTGCCACTTGTTGCCGGCCAACGAGCGGCCGACTCCGTGTCACTTTTGGAGGTCAGCTGGCGGCGCTTTGACAGCCCGCTCCTCTCCATTGGACTCGCCGGCCACGACAATTGGAGTGAGACGTAAGGCGAGTCGGCCGCCCCTCAGCTCTGTTTGCCGGCCCGCTCAGCTCGGCTCGCCTCTTCCGTCTCGTCCGCCTTTGTCGCGGGCCGAGCGGAGCCGAGCGGCCGATCGGCCCGAAGCAGAGAGAGAGAGGTGGCCCAATTGGCGGCTAAAGCGGCCGAGCGCGAAAACAATGGAACTCTAATTAATCAGAGCAGCGAGAGGCCATGAAACTGGAGGGACAAATTGAGCTGTTTGCGCCGAGCCGCAAACAAGCGCTGCCCTCCAGCAACAATGGAGGCCTCGAGACAAGCGCGAGGCTTCAGTCTTGGGGGGTCGGCCGCTGGCTTTGCTCGGGCGGCCGGAGCTAAGCAAGAGCCAAACGAGCGGCCTGGCCACGACGACAGCGCGGCCGGCCACTTCCGGCCCTTTGGCAAACCTTTGTTGGCGCCTCCAGTGAGTTACCTGGCTGGCCGCCGCTGCGGACGAATTACGCAAGTTATGATAGTTTTCCTGCCAGAACAAGGCTCGCTCAAACCGCTGATCGGCGAGTTCCGAGCAAAGGGGGACAGGACAAGTTCAGGCGTAGAGTCAAGCCAAAACTGCTTGAGCCTTCCGCCGGCGCCTTGGGCCAACTTTGAGCGACGAGAGCGCCAAATGGAGCCGAGAGCGCAAAAACAAAGCCTGCCCCTTTGCCTCGCAAACCTGCCCCAACGTTGGCCGGCTCCTCCAACTCGAGCCCTTGGTGGCCACAAGCTCGCCTTCTTGGCTTCCCTCCTGTGAGAGAAACTGGGGAGACAATTTTGTTTGCAAGTCTCTCTTGTTTGTTTGCCGGCCTGCCAGCCAGCCAGCCAGCCAGCCTGTTGCGGGCTTCTCGGTTGGCTTGAGCCGGCGCCGGTGGCGCCACCTGGCTGCCGAGCAGCGAGGGGCGAGCGGCAAAGTGTCAATTTGGGAGCGGAACTGAGCGCTCCTTTGTCTTAGCAAAGCGGCAAACGAGTGCGAGACTCTCTTGGCTTGGCGCGGGCGGCGCACAAGGAAACGAGCTCTTGGAGGGAATCGAGCGGAGACGGCTGCTTGAGGATGAGCCGCTTGAAGGCGCGACAACAGATCGCTGCAGGTGGCTCGGCGGCCGCGGCGAGCTCCTGTTCATTGACCTCGGCCAGTTCAAGTTTAGCTTGCGAGCGACAATTTGGGCCGCTGAGCGAGCGAGCGGGCGGCGGAGACTTACTGCACCGGATGGGATTGGTGTGTGCGAGCGAGCGGGCGGGCGTAAGGACGGACGGATAGACGGGCGCGTGAGCTGGCGGCGGGGACAGCATCGGCCGCAAGACGCTCGCTTATCTGCGATGTCATCGCGCGCAATCGCCGCTCCACCTGCCGCCGCCGCCGCACTCTGCGTGCAAATTGAATTTATCGAAAAGTTGCGCTCGAAAGTTGAACGAACTCTCCAACTGGGCTACCTGGCTGACATCTTCGGCGGCCAGGCTGGCGCTGCGAGCGGCGCCCACGAGAGAGCCGCTCGGCAAACAATCGGCAGTCCGATCAGTTTTGGCCGAAGGCGCCAATTTGGCCTCCAGCTCGGCAGCGACACTCGCAGCAGTGGCGCCACCGCCAACAACAACAACAACAACAACAATGGATGGGCCATTTAATTCAAGCGAAACTTTTATTTAAATTCCTCCCTCCACCTGGAGCGTCCCCGCTTTCGCCGAGCAGCGGCCGTCGGCGCACAACAATCGTCGCTCGCCTGATTGCATATTTCACCTCCTGCCTCAGGTGTCCACCGCCGGCCTTAGCGGGCAGGCAGCCTGGCTGGCGGCCGCGCAGAGCCGCCGAGGGTTGGCAAGACAATCGTCGGCCAGCCGCCGCCTGCTAGCTGCCAGCCAACAGCCAACAGCCAACAGCCAAGAGCGGCTAAATGAGCCACCACACGCCAGCAGGTCAACTGGTCTCGCGGGCTTGATTGGTTTTCGGCCCGCAAAGCTCATCGGCGGCCACAATAAGACAACTGTCGCTGGTCGGCGCCGCCTTTGTTTGCTTTGCCGCGCTCGGCCCGTTTGAATCTCGCGCCCCCAATGAGGCTGGGCTTGGGCGCCGAAAGTTGCGCCGCCGCCGCCGGAGCAGCAGCAGAGGCAATGGCAGCAGCAGCGGCGGCGGCGGACCAATCAAACCGTCCGGCCAACAAAGCAAACCGATCGATTATTTGCTCTCGCCAATGGAATCGGCCAGCGCAAATCGGTTGCGTCAAACTTGCGGCCACTTTGCGCCCAAAGTGAGCCCCAATCGAGCGGAGCCGCCCGCAACCCCCGGCGCGCGCTTCCCTTTTTATCCCGCCGGCGCCGGCCGCTTGTGAGCGCGCTCGCCCAACGCGCGACCACTTCACCTGCTACCTGGCGCCATTCAGGGCCAATGAGCAATGCAATCGTGACCGGACGATTAACACAATTAGAGAAGGCGGCGGCGGCCAAGTGTTCAGCCTCTTGGCTTCCAACCCACCAATAGTGTTCTGCTCGCGAGTGAGCTGAACCGGCCAAACGAGAGCGAACGCCCTTCGGTGGCTACGGGCACGATTTTTAAATTACATCAGCGGCCGGCGCCTTCTGCTCTCGGCGGGCGCAAGTGGCCAGCTTCTGTTTGGCGCAAGCAAGAGCCTCCCACTGCCACCGAGTTGCCGCCAACTTGGCCCGGCTCAGCTCGGCGACGCCGGAAGCTGGCCGGGGCAAGCGCGGCCCAGTTTGGGGGCAAGAGGCGCGCAAGAGGTTTTGCCGTCGCGGATTTGATTCGAATTTGCGTTCGCGCTCGCATTCGATCCACCTGTTGGCGCGCCGATTGTTGACTCGCTGAGTCGCCGGCGAGAGAGCCGAGCTGCCAATGTGTCTCCGGTTGCCGCTTGCTGCTGACCTCTCGGCGTCAAGCGAGCTGGGCGCGCCGACTTATCTCAAAAAAGCGCGCGCTCTGCCCGGCGCAGGCAGCCGCAGCGCCGCCTACCTGATGATCCTGGCGGCTGCAATTAGTCCAAGCAACGGCGGCGGCAGTGGATGACCAATCTCGGCCAGCCGAAGTCCGCTTTCCCATCCCAAGTGGCCGCCATGGAAGTGGTCCAAAGCGGGCGCACCTTTGAATTGCAAACCGCCCGCTCCAATTGGGCCATCTAGGCGCCGCCGCCGCCGCCGCCGCCATGGCCAAGTAAGGCACCGGCCGGGGCGGCCCGATGGAAGAGCGTTAATTAAAAAGGCCGCGCGCAACCTGATCCACTTCGGCCAACTTCCAAGCGGCGGGCGCTTAATTTGCGCGCCGGCCGCTCAATCCAATTTGTCTTGCTTGTTTTCCGCTCGCCTGTCCGCACAAAAAGCCTCGCCTCGCCCCCTCCAGCTCACCTGGCCACTTTGGAAGCGAGCTAGCCGGCGCAAGGCAAGGCAAGGCGAGCGCCCGTTTTGTTGCAACAATTAAACTGTCCTCCCCAGTTGGCGTCGCATTGCAGCGCCAGGAGCGCAGAGCAGGCGGCCGGCAAACCTTTAGCGCTGGCGCTCTTGCTCGCCACTCAGGCAAACAGGTGAGAGCGAGCAAACAAGTAACAACAATGCTTGCCTTTAAAGCAAAACAGATGAGCTTCATTATCATATTATGCCCATCTATTTGCGGAGCTCTGGGCAAGTAGCTTGCGGCGCAAGCGAGGCGAGAGGCGGCCAGTGGAGAGGAGAGGAGAGGGAGGCTCCATTGTTTTGGCCTGGCGAGCGCATTGTGGCAAGCTTGCCCTCTTCTCGCCACCTCCTCCACTCGCAGCTGAAGGGCGGCGCCAAGTTCGAGTCTGTGCGCGCGAGTATCACCTGTCGATATGATTGGCCGAAATCAAATTAATCCAGCGGCGAATGATGAATTGAGATGTTGGCCTGCGAGCAGTTCGAATGGGATGGTTTTGCGAGAGCTGCTAGCTCGGGGCGTTTTATGCCAAGCGCGCCGCCCTTGGCCAGCGCCGCGCTCAGCTTTGCCTTTAAAAGCGAGCATATTTTGCCCAGCGAGCGAGAGAGAGCGGCAAACTTCTCGGTTAGCCTGCAGCAACATGGCTCCTGACTCCATTCGAGCGGCCGCATATGGTTGACGCAGCGCCGGCCAGGTATTAAAACTCTCAAATTGAATCATAAAAATTGATGATATTGAACTTGTTTGTTTCTCCCTCCCAGCCTTCTTGCAAGCAAGCCCGGCCGACTCTCGCAGTTTGCCGCCCGCTTGGTCGCCTACTTTTTCATCTCGACAAGCGAGATCCAGCTCGGCCTTCTAATTGGCGCTCCATGATTAAAACTCGAGCTCGTGATTCTAATGAGCGTCGTCTCTGCTGCCGCTCGGCCAAGCCAGCGAGTGATATCAGTTTTGCTGGCCAGCAGAGCCGCGCTGCTACCTGTTGTCCTCGATTCGAGCACCTGAGGCGCCTTTGCAAAGCTTCGGAGCATCACGGACTCTATTTGATCAGGGGCTTGCAATTAAACGCCGGCTAAAATTAGAACCGATCGGCTGATGGACTCGCTCACGGCACCCAGCTCAGGCCGGCGAGCAAACCAAATGAGAGAGCGAGATAGGCAAAACTTGCGAGAACAAGCACACTAACCTACACCCATCTTCCCACCCATCTACTCGGCCTTTAATTTGCCCAAAACCATCCACCATGAATATCGCGAAAAACCGAAATATGCAAACGCAAACCAAAACCCGCCCGCTAGTGCTCAACGTTGGACTTGGAAAGGCCGCAATGCAATCCTCCACTGCGGGCCATGGAAGCGCCCAGAAGGCCGTCGATGGCTCCACTTCGCCCTACTTCCAGGCCTCCACTTGCACGATGACGGACGTCGAGCATAGTCCCTGGTGGTACGTCAACCTGCTCGAGCCCTACCTAGTCCAAATAGTGCGCATCGACTTTGGCACGGCCTGTTGCGGTAAGTGTGCCCCTCGTTTGCTCCCTCCTTGCCC